>Ga0181590_10004580_pt1 | contig 11511 bp, 19 predicted proteins | sample 071ome_34_FD_132446 | JGI IMG/M metagenome (GOLD analysis project Ga0181590, IMG submission 132446) | Coastal salt marsh microbial communities from the Groves Creek Marsh, Skidaway Island, Georgia - 071411BT metaG (megahit assembly) | ecosystem: Environmental > Aquatic > Marine > Intertidal... | reverse complement strand
TGATTATTTTAAAATGTCAGGTGTAGGTATAATACCTACAAAAAAACCAGTACTTGTAGATGTATGTAGTTATACTCATTGTGTTGTAAATGTTTCTCCTTCAAAGACTAGAAGAAGTTTACAGGTTACAGGAGTATTTTAATGAATCATCCACTATCACCAAATGTTTTTGATATGTCTGATAGCGATTTGACAAAAAAAATTAATGAACTGAACAAACGTTTAGTATGGGCTCATACAAGTGGACATGGACATGTTGTTAATCAAATACACATGATGTTAGATGATTACAAAGCAGAACAACAACGTAGAGAACATGAAAGATACGAAAAATTAAACAATAAAGATAACAAAGGCAAAGACTGGGACTCGTTAATCGATGTATAATCAATGATAATAATAAAAGAAACTTTCAACAGTACTTGTGTATTAGAGGATTACTTACTTCCTAATACATGGAATATTGAAATTAAAGCTCATCCAAACGGGCAAAAAGAAAAAGATTTTTTTACAAAAGCAGTAGAACGTATACAATTTTACATATTTGATGTTTTAGAAAATAGCATATTTGTTTCATATAAGAATTTACAATTACTTAATAACATTCCATTAAAGGCACAAGTACATGTTTTTCCAGATGAACCATATGACCATTTAGTAGCAATGTGTTTGTATACTAAACTTACTGCAATATGTGAAGAAGTCCTTTTTATAGAAAGTATTACAGTCAATAGTTTACAAAGTAGGACAGTAAGTCATAATTTTGGTGACCAAGATGGCGGAGGACAAGTATTACACGAATTATTTAAAGATGATGAAGAAGCTCTTGATATTATTGCTCACTGGTACAAATCCCATCCTCAGGTATTACTACTACAAGAAGGACTTAAATTAGTTGAACAAAGTTGGGAAGATTCAGATATTGACATTAAGTATGAAAAGAGTGTAGATTTAGTAGAAGGCAAAGTAATAGACTTAAAACAATATAAAAAGAAGCCACCTGAAAAAGACAATGACAATAATGCTTGACAATTATTCAAGACAAATACTAGACGAAGATCAAGCAGTTGAGATGCTATATGCAAATCCTCAACTAGATATTAGTAATCTATGTTTACAAGACGTATCTAAGTTTAATAACGCCTGTAATAAACTACACTATAATACTATGCTTAAACAATTGGGCGAGTTAGATATAGATGTACAACAGTTCCATAAACAAAATCAAGACGATTGGAACATGCCTGACAAATACAAAAATTTAGATATTGCAAAATATCTATTGGATTTGTGTAAAACTGACGTAGAGCTACAACGTGTAGGCAAAGAGCTATTACTTTATCAACAAAGAGATATGTTTAAACTGTTATGCTTTTTGGTATATCTAGTGGACACAATGAGAGATAATGACGTTGTCTGGGGTGTAGGCAGAGGATCAAGTGTAGCAAGTTACGTGCTTTATCTAATAGGTGTTCATAAAATAGATAGCATTTATTATGATTTAGATGTTGACGAATTTTTAAGATAAGTATATAATATACGTATATAATTAGGAGACTAAAATGGCAAGAAAGCCGGGTAGAACATATAGAACATCAAGTGGCAAGAGTGTAGACTTTGGTGCATTATTACTTGCAAACGAAACTGCTCCTGCAATAGGGAATATGAATGTAAATGCACGTGGTGACGAGATAGATCCTGCAGGTAATATTGTTAAAAGTCGTGAACAAATTATGCGAGAGTATAACGAACTTAATACAATGGTACCAAGTGATGACGCTATACCAGAAGGCACAGGTATATCTGCTGACGATGACTGGCAAGATTGGACTCCTCCAGAAACTGTAAAAACAGAACCTGCACCTATACAACCAACAGTTCCTACTCCCCCACCACCTCCACCAGTGCAACCTACACCAACACCAGTTGAAGAACCTACTCCTACTGTTCAAGGAACTAATATAGGACAAATGGTTGAAAACACCCCTGATAGAGTAATTGATAACACTGCAAAAACAAAAGTACCTTCAGGTGGATTAGCGGCGGCAGTAGCAGCGGCTAAAAAAGTAGATAATAGGGTGCAAGAATCACAAACTACAAAAATACTTAACACACCAGGTGTAAAGAGGATATAATGGCAACTAAAAATAAAGATACAAAAGCATGGATGGTTCCAGAAGGTGAGACTAGAGACAATGCAACTTACCATTTTATTCATCGTAAAAGTATTAGTATGATACGTGAAGGCAAAAAACTTAGAATGAAAAAGTATCATCCAGGATTACGTAAACACGTTTGGTTTATAGAAACAAAAATGCCACCACACAATAAAAACTAGGAGTAATTAATGATAACAAAAACTACAGGTACATTTAAGCCTCTTAGAGATGGTATCCTTATAAACAATATGGAATTTGGTGAACAACGTACTGAAGGCGGTATTATAATATTAAGTGATGACGGTAAGTCAACTGGTATTCATCCTCGTTGGGGAAAAGTAATTGCTATTGGACCTGAACAACAAGATGTTAGTGTAGGACAATATGTATTGGTTGCTCATGGACGTTGGAGTCGTGGGTTTGAACTAAATGGTGAAACTGTTAGAACAGTAGATCCAAATGATGTGTTAGGTATACAAGATCAAGAACCCCAAAGCATTTACAAGTCAAGTGCTGGGCACCAGACACAGGAATATCAAGGTAAAGTTAGTGTAGGAAAACTGGAGGTATAAATGAACCACTTGATGACAAAAGCAGAAGAATGGCGTAAACATTCTTTAGCAATGCAAGAAGAAAATCAATTATTAAGACATGACGTAAAGGAACTGCAAGAACAAGTTTATAAACTATATGCTCGTATAGCAGAATTAACAAATGGTAATATGGAACGGAACACATCTGATAGGAACTAGTCCTAAGTGTGCTAGAAGAAGTATCATAAATTGGGGTGAAGAAAATGGCTTTGTACAATTAGGTGATGCAGATGTTAAGAATATAAAAGAAGCAAAAGCAATCTATCTTGTTCGTAACCCTAATGGAAGGTTACCAAAACAGATACAAACAGTTACAAAAAGATTTGCCTCTGCACATGGTAAAGAACCATTGTCTGAATGGAATGATACTGAAGAGTTAATGACTGAAACACTAGAAGATGATCCTAAGGATTGGTATAATATAAACCCAGTACACTTACAAACACAAACAAGTGCTAGTGAACGTTACAAGAATATTAATTGGGCGTTTATAAAATTAGATGATTTTAGCAATTGGGCAGTAAAAAATGGTTATGAAAAATTTGAACTATATCCAGAAAATGCTGACCCAGAACTAATTGCACTTATAACACTATTCATTGAAGAGTCTGGTGTTGAATCTTTATACAAAGAAGACTTTGACCTTTACGAAAAAATATAATGAAAAAACGTACAAAAATTAATATTATTGCAGGTGATCATATAGACAGTTTTGTCTTACAAGATTTATATACTAAAGAAAAAGTTATAAAAAATAATACAACTACTAGTATTGAATTATCTTGGCAACTTCTTACAATACCTAATCCAGATATAAGAGAAATTGAAATTGATGGATGTCAACTACAGAAATTTATTAAAACTGGCTATTATGAAAATAATAAATTTAAGATTTGGATTCATCCAAATATAGGTTATATGATTTCAACATTAATGGATCAAATAAATGTAGGTGACTTGAACGATAAACTATATAAAAAATATCTTTTAACTGTTGATCGTCCAATAGATATAGGTAGAGAATTTCCCGTTCATATACAAGGATTTTTTGCACATGGTTCAGGTCCTAAATGGTGGAATAAAGAAAAAAGACCTATTCCTTATATTGTAATAGATGATCCTGAAATAAAAGAGATGATGACTAACATTAAATTACTAGAAAAACATTTAGATAGTCAAGCAGATTTCAGTGGTAAAAAAAATCAAACATTACAATATAATGACAAGTGGCGTGGTCAAGGTTGGAAAATGGAATCTTATTCTCGAGCAACTGCAAAAGACTTTAATGCAGATAGTTTCAGTGGATTTGGTAAACATTTTCAAAAAATAGGATTTAAAAAGTTATACCAGGTTTATACTGCATATCTAGGTCCATTAGGTTATATAAATCTACATACAGACGGTAACGAGTTCCGTAAAAAAGAAAATGCAGGAAATACTAGATTATATTGTAGTTATTCCAATACAGATGCAGTATATTTTAAAATGTTAGGTATAGGGCTACTACCAATGAATACGCCTATTTTGATTGATGCTGGAAGATTTGTACATTCTGTTGTAAATTTATCTAAAACAAATACAAGAAAATCTTTAGTAGTGACTGGCATTTTTTAATTTGACTCACAAACAAAAATATAATATAATAGGTATATGATGAAAGAACTATGGACTGAAAAGTATCGCCCTAAGACTATTGCTGACTATGTATTCAGAGATGATGCACAAAGAAAGCAAGTACAAGGTTGGGTGGACAGTAAAGCAATACCTCATTTATTGTTTAGTGGTGCACCTGGTACAGGTAAAACTACACTAGCAAAAGTTTTAATAAACATGCTAGATATAGATGAATATGATGTACTGGAAATAAATGCTAGTCGTGAAAATAGTGTTGAAAATGTAAGAGATAAAATTACAAACTTTGTACAAACAATGCCTTTTGGTGAATTTAAAGTTGTACTATTAGATGAAGCAGATTATATATCGCCAAATGGACAAGCGGCATTACGTGGTGTTATGGAGACTTATGCAAGTAGCAGTAGATTTATATTAACTTGTAATTACCCAAATAAAATAATTCCTGCACTCCATAGCAGGTGTCAAGGCTTTCATATTGAAAAAATTGATCACACCGAGTTTACTGCAAGAATTGCAACAGTATGTGTCGAAGAAGGTGTTGAGATAGATATTGATACACTGGACAGTTATGTAAAAGCAACGTATCCTGACTTACGTAAATGCTTGAACTTATGTCAAATGAATACTGTTGATGGTAAACTTATAAAGCCAAACGAGGGAGACAGTGCGACTGCTGATTATAAACTTGCAGTAGTTGATTTGTTCAAGCAAGGCAAAATATTAGAAGCTCGTAAAATGTTATGTAGTCAGGTGCGTCCAGAAGAAATGGATGAACTGTTTAGATGGATGTATGACAATTTGCAACTGTGGGGAGAGACACAAGAACAACAGGATAGTGCAATATTAATTATTGCAAAAGGTCTTAGAAATATTCCAATGGTTGCAGATCAGGAAATAAACTTGGCTGCAACATTAGTAGAATTATGTCAGATTAATTAACCTCTATCCTTACACATAAAACGTACCATTATACTTCTACGTAAGTCACATTCTATTTCATCACAACTGTGCCAGCTATTAGCATCAACCCTCATCAACCAGGATAAATTAGGTCTAAAAGGAAACCTTTTTATTTCGTTTCCGTGTTCATCATTTATACTAGTTCCCCAGCGTTCTCCGCCATCGCAATAAACGTATGATTGCCAAGCAACACTAATAGTATAACCATCATAGTGATTTTTTACACCATATCCTCTATAATCTTCCCATAGGCTACTTGTTGTTCCAGAGCAATTATTTTCTAAACTTTCTAAACTATATACTGCATCTATTATATCAGGATGATCAATAATATTTTTATAATAGTCCTGCCAAAAAGGCAAATCTTTTCTAGTTTCTAGAGGTGTGTATTTTCTGTTTTGATTAAAACCGTCTGGATTTTTATAATAATCTATACGGTTAAATTCAGGCCATTGTCGTCCTACAAGAGCAAAAAGTTCAGGATGTAGTGTATCTTCCATAACAACATGCCAATACGGTTCCCAATCAACAGTACTATTTCGTATACGGTCTACAGTATATTCTCTAAATTTTTTCCAATTATAGGTTGACAATGTGTTCATCTATGCTATTATGTGAGTATAAAGTATTTAACTAGGAGGACCAAGCAGATGAAGAAATTCGATACTATTTTTGATATTAAAACTGTAATGACTTATGCAGTGGCTGCATTTAAGCAAAATAACGAAAAATATGTTACAGATGGACCTGCTAGTAATAAAATTATAATACAGAGTCATTTAGGACTATTAGATGATTTTAGAATGGCATTTGTAGATACTATTTCTGAAGACTGTGCAGAACTTGCAGATAAAGTTATTACATATTATAAAGGATTAACTTTTAAAGCACTGGGTGGTAAAATAAATGAGTTTGAGCAACGTGTTCTCAATGTAATTAACACTGGTGAAGTTACAATGCGAGATATAGGTGTTGTAGCAAGTTTACCTAAAGCCTATTTTAGAAGTATTAAGAGAGATGCTACAGATCAAACTATAAGAAGTTTAAGTGTTAACAGTACATTTGTAGGTGTAGTAAATCAAGATTTCACAGGTACACTAAATGTGCTTAATTGTAGTTTTATACAGAGTTTACAATGTCATGTTGTCAATGGAGAGATAGATGGCAACTTAGTTTGCTTCTTTACAAAGCATCCTGCTGAACATTGGGGTACCAGTTGTAAAATAAAAGGCAAAGTAAAAAGACATCAGAAGAGTAAGTTTCATAGAGGCAATGAAACTGTATTAAATTATGTTAAAACAGTTGACAAAGCATAATAAGACACTACTATTAAACTTTAACAAACCTAAAGGAAAATAAAATGGGACAAATTCTAGATCTTTTTGAAAACGACAACAACTCTACAGGTGTTAAACAAATTAGTATGCCAGCTTACCAAACAAGTAACGGGAAAATCTTTTATACAAAAGGAGAAGCAGAAGATTATGAAGCTAGTGAACAACTAATCAAAGATCTTGTTAACAACTATCAAACATGGAATAATCCAAATCAAGTTGGCGGATGGACTCTACGAGGTATGGGAGACGAATTTGTAAGAGCAGATTGTAATACTTTAGAAATATACACTCGTTATATTGTTTCGCAAATAAAAGGTTGACAAAACATAAAAAGGTGCTATAGTAATAATATAGTTAGAAAACGGAGAGAAGATGAAAAAGACGATAGTTGTAGATTGTGATGGAGTAATATGTAATTGGGAATATGCCTTTGATATTTTTATGGCAGAACTTGGATTTAAGAGAGTAAAAGATAGTAATTTAATTTATAACATTGGTGAAAGATACGGTGTAGATAAAACACAAGGTAAGAAACTTATTAAACAGTTTAATGAAAGTGCTGCAATTGGTTACCTTCCTCCACTAAGAGATGCAGTACAATATGTTACAAAGATGGCTGAAGAAGGTTGGGATTTTCATTGTGTAACAAGTTTATCAACAAACAAATATGCACAGAAACTGAGGAAGATGAACCTAGCAAAACTTTTTGGAAAAGATACATTCAGTGTTGTTACTTGTATAGGCACTGGTGCAGATAAAGATGATGCACTTTCAGTTTACAAAGACAGTGGTTACTTTTGGGTAGAAGATAAACCTGAGAATTGTTTAGCAGGATTGAAACAAGGAATGAAACCGTTGCTTATGGAGCATGGTTTTAACATGCATGATAAAGACTTTCCATTAATGAAAAATTGGAAAGATATATACAACTATGTAAATAAGAACTTAGTATAAGGAATACATTATGTACAAATTTATTGTAGACTGTTGGAATTCAGTAATGAATGATAGGCGTAACCCACTGAGTAACATTCCTGATTTAAACACAAGACACATGGTCATGCAGGTATTAGCATGGATGTGGTGTATTATTTTTTCAATGAGTATAGGTAGTATTACAGTGTTTGCATACAGTGCAGTTGCTCATAGTCTACTGCTTGCAGGAATAGTAATCACAGTGGGCACGTTTGAATTAGCCAAAAGACGTCCTACATTCTTTTTAGATAAAAGGTACCATACACCTAGTAGAAGTAGAGGCTACGTGTGGGTCAATGGTAAAAAAGTCATATTAGATAAAAACGATCCAGGTGGCGAACACGAATAAAATTTAGCACCAGTAGCTCAGCTGGATAGAGCATCGGTCTACGAAACCGAGGGTCGGAGGTTCGAATCCTTCCTGGTGCACCAAAAAATTATCCGTCAATATATTGAGCAGTATCAGCTATTTCATATGTTATTGTAACGCCATCCGTTTCATCGCCCCAAATGACAATAGTATGGAATGAATCAGTAGCAATGACTGTATCCCACCATCCATCAGCAATACTACTAGAAGTTACTGTATTAGGAATAATCCACCATCCTGTAAATTTATCGTGATTAGTTGCAGTAAAATCAGTTACAGTATCAATAATCATGTTTTTTGATTCTCCAGAAGAATTTGGTGCTGTAAAGTCTGGAGTTTCACCATCACCGGCCTCTCTCCATGACTTATAAGTACCATCTGGATCTTTATCAATATAACCGATTCCACTTATGTAAATATTTCTATCTGTATTTGCATCTACATATAGATTATTTACTAATTCAACTTTTATTGTAACTATAGTGTTAGTACCAACATCACCTAAACCAGTAGATTCCCAAGATACTATAGTAAAGTCTGTATCTGGATCTGTTCCAGTGACGGCAGCTTCACTAACAACTTTTGTGCCATTTAGGTATACATTTAACTTTGCGTCTTCATCACCTGCTTGATCTTGCCAACATTTTATACCGAATCTGTAATCAGTAGCCATTTATAATTCTCCAGGAACCTTTTTATATAACAAACTTATTTATCGCCGTAGATGTCTAAAACTTCTGCAACTGCAGGATGTCTTTCAATATCTTCGTGATCAAACTTACTTACAGATATATATTCACTATCTAAATAAGCATCATATAACTTTTGAAAGTCTAATAAGCCATTTTCATACTCTTTACGATCTGTTTGTGCAATATCACCTGTAACAACCATTCTACTGTCATCACCTATACGAGTTAGCAACATCTTCATTTGACTGGGTGTGGCATTTTGCATCTCGTCTGCAATTACAAATGCATTTTTAAAAGTACGTCCTCTCATAAAAGCAAGTGGACTCACTTCTATAATGCCTTCTGTAATCATAGTTTGTATTTGTTTTGCAGTATAATATTCTCTTACAATGTCAAAAATAGGCTTTGTCCAAGGCTCCATTTTAGCATTTAAATCTCCAGGTAAAAATCCGTGTTTTTCATCATCAACACCAACTGCAGGTCTAGTAATAATTAATCTATCTGTAGTCTGCTCTTTAAGTGCTTTCACTGCCGCCAGCACTGCTAACATTGTCTTACCCGTACCAGCAGGCCCTGTTGCAAATATTATTGTCTGCGTTGGGTCTAGTAGTTTTTGTATGTAATCTTTTTGATTTGGGTTACGACCATGTATATGGACTTGTTTTTGTTTTTGTGCTTGTGGTAGGTAGTGAACGTTATTATTGATGTATTCAGCATGAGTTTCGTGTCTGTGTCTCTGCTTACGGTTTTTTCTAGCCAATTTTGCTATCTCCTGTTAATGTTATAGAGAAGCAAATTTTTTAATTGATTCATGAAGACTTTTGCCTCCCTTTCCTAACAGTATTTAAATAGACAATAATTGAGATATATTGTATTATATTAGTTATATACGTATATAATGGATAAATAAATTTATGCTTCCAGAATTAATATTTTTTACAGGCGTTCCAGGCAGTCGTTGGAGTGGTATTGCACAGGAGATTAAACAAGATCCTGCTTACGATACTACGGATAGAGCTCCACATAGAATATATAGACATGGAGAATTCTCAGGCCACAAAGATGCTTACTTTGGTACAGGGATGGAGTTTGATTGTAGTTTGTTTGCAAGTAACTTATATGCACCTTTTTCAGGTACAGGAACAAAATTGCTTATGAGCCATGAATGGCCCTATTATTTTGAAGACATAAAATATCAATATCCAGATGCATGGATACAATTAATATATAGAGCAGATAAGCCTAGTTTAGACTGGTGGTTACAGGCAGGTGGTTTTACAATTACATATCCTAATTATGATTGGTATCAAAACGTTGATGTTATGTGGGAAAGAATTTGTGAACAGAACAAGTTAATACTTGATTTTGCACAAAAACACATGCTACAATGGAAACAACATCATACACATAGTGATATTTTTATTACCACTTACAAAGGGTAGGCATGCTTATACAGGACTTGACTTATTATCAACAACGAAAAAATTATAATGGTAAAACTAATTTTTTAGACAGTCCTGATCGTGCATTTTTAGGAAGAGAGTATTGGGAGAACCACCCTGTAAATGATTTTGAATACAACTACAATAGTTGGGCATTTCGTGGACCAGAGTACGATCAATATAAAGGTAAACCTGTTAACATATGTTTAGGTGATAGTTTTACTGCTAATATAGGAGGTCCAATTGAGCATAGCTGGTGTAGTCAACTTGCTTTAAAATTAAATATACCAACATTGAATCTAGGAGTTGACGGTGCAGGAAATGACACAATTAAAATAGTTTACGAACGTGCATTAAATTATTTTGATGTCCAATCAACTTTTGTAATGTACAGTTTTTTTCATCGCAGATTAGTTAATGGTAAAGATAATAGACAGGTTGTAAAAAGTGATAATGAAAACTTTGAATACTTTATAAAGGTCAGATTAAACAATGTATATGAATGTGCATTACCTAGTTGGTGTTGGAGTCAAAATGAAATCTCTTATTTGAAAACACAACAGATATACTTTTTAGTTGAACAAAATAAATTATTTTCCAAAGACCAAGATATAGATAGAATTTGCGTCGTTAAGGAATCATATAATAATCTCAAAGGGCCAGATTGGCCAACCTATACAGAATTTATAAATGGTGCTGATCCTCATCAAGATATGTTTACAGAACAGTTTGGTGAATTTATTGATAGCAAATTACAGTATCTTAGTAGAGACGGGTATCACATGAATTACAGTGCCAATAAAATTTATGCAGACTATTTTTACCAACAATGGAAACAAAAGAATGAATCATAAAATACTTAATAAACTAGAACAGATGATACATGTATCACCTCAACTTTTACGTAATCCAAATACAATGCGTCAGGCAATACAGGCTACGTTCAATGTAACTGTAGAAGATGTTGAGTATGAAAACATCGGACAATTGGTAGATAGAATTGATGATAAAGTGTTGGGACATTATTTTGCCAATGTTTGGCAAGGAGAAATGTCAAAATATAAATACAGTGGGCCAGCACTAATAGATGAAATAAACAAACTGAAACCAAGACATGTTCTAGATATCGGTTGTGGATACCATGAGTTCAAAGGCAAGATAGACAATATTATAGGGATTGATCCTTATAATACTAAAGCAGATATGATGGTAAAACTACTGGATTATCATCCACAAGAACGTTTTGATGCAGTATTAGCATTAGGCTCAATTAACTTTGGATCAACAGATAAAATTTTTGCTGAGCTTGAACATGCAGTCAGTTTGTGTAATCCAGGTGCAGTACTAT
>Ga0181590_10004577_pt1 | contig 11516 bp, 16 predicted proteins | sample 071ome_34_FD_132446 | JGI IMG/M metagenome (GOLD analysis project Ga0181590, IMG submission 132446) | Coastal salt marsh microbial communities from the Groves Creek Marsh, Skidaway Island, Georgia - 071411BT metaG (megahit assembly) | ecosystem: Environmental > Aquatic > Marine > Intertidal... | reverse complement strand
TTCTAATACCGGTAAGATAGAAGCAGCAGCTTTGGGTGATGATGTTTCTACAATTGAACAAGTCTCTGATGTATCTTTGTTAACTGCATCAGGAAACTCTGTTGGAGACCAAAGAGTTGTTGGCAATAATCTTTACATATGGAACGGTGTTGGCTGGTATAGGATTGCTTTAATTAATACATCTCCTACTTGGGATTCTGGCGGACAACCTGCTACATCTTATGAATTAGATCGTGATAGCCCACAGGATGCAACTATAATAACTCTTACTGCATCCGATCCAGAAGGTCTTCCAATATAATATTCTTATGTAACTGCTGGATCTATGGACTCGATGGCAACAATATCTCAAGACTCAAGTGTCTTTACGATTACTCCAAAAACAATCACTGAAATAGGAGAGGGTGTTGAATTAACTGGATCAATTACTTTTAGAGCTAGTGATGGTGTAAATATTCTTCCTAGTGTATCAAGCTTTACTCTTAGTTTTGTTTTTCTTATAGAAAACAGTGAATATACTATATTTCTTTTAGACGTAACAGACACCGGTAACACTTTAACATCCGCTCTTCTCAGCGATGCTTCTAGTAATAATTGGACGTTTCAAGGATTTAATAACGGAGGGCTGCAATCAAATGTCCATACTACATATGAGATTGGTCCATCCGGTTCAAGTTTTACACCTTTTCGTTCTGGTGGGTATAGTACTTACTTTGATGGGAATGGAGATTATTTACAACTATCCGCTACAGCAACTGATCTGCTCCCCGAAACCTCAAACACAACAATAGAAGCGTGGGTAAATACAACAGGAACGGGCCACGTTGCAATATTCAGTAATTTTAACCCATCTTCTCCCTACAACGGAATGGAAGTTGGATTATACAACGGCTACCAAACAATTTATTCTCAAGGAAGCTGGATTAACAACACAGGCGGCACAGGGGTCAGTACAATCAACGATGGTTCATGGCACCATTTGGCTTGGATCATTTCGAACAGTGGAACAACAGTCACGACTTACGTTGATGGTGTTCAGAATTATACGTCCTCAATAACCGCATCTACAACTGGAAGCAGTAACCAACGCATTGGAGCTTCTTCAAATAGTCCCGTGAATAGACATTTTACGGGTTATATATCCGATGTTAGATTTGTCAAAGGAACCGCTATATATTCCGCTGCATTTACTCCACCAACTAAGCGCCTTACTGATGTCTCAGGAACAGGATATTCTACTTCTCTACTTACCTGCCACCTTCCATACATAGCTGATGGTTCTAACAACAACCATACGATTACCGTAAACGGTAATACAACTATAGAACCATTTACTCCTTATGAAAAACTAGAGTATAGTATAGCCGAGCATGGCATATCTTATGCTTCTGGCCGTCGTCAACAAAATGGTGATTATTTCAGTGGAATGAGACTATTAAATACCTCTGACGCAGGTAATTTTAAATTAGATGCAAACAATTTTACAATAAAATTTTGGATGTATCCCGAAGATATTCCTAGTGGTTCCCCAGGTAATTTTCACATATGTGGGAACGTGTATTCCACGGCTTATGAAGGATTTAATCTATATGTTAGATCGCAATCTGATACAGGCAATCAACCTAAATTAACTTTACAAGAACCAGACCAACCTACTTCTAATGCATATGAGAGAAAAATATTCAATACTGTAATAAAAAATAAACATTGGTATTATGTAGAACTTACTAATACCAATGGAACACTTTCTTTAAAACTTAATGGTGTTCAAGAATCTACAACACATACAAAAAATACCAATAATACTCCTACTTTTAGATGGAGGTATGGCGTTGGAACAAATGGCAGTAATGATGGATCGTGGGAAGCATGGAACTTTCGAGGATACTTATGTGATTTCCAATGGGTTAATGGTGTTACTGCTGCGGAAAGTTCCGTACCTACTGCTCCTTTAGCCACTCATTCCAATGCTCTAGTACATTTTAGCGCAAATAATGATAACGTTAATATTAGAGATAATTCGATGACCACGGGTATAACTGCAGGTAGTGTCGTTGGTGGAAATACTGTTGGACCAGTAGGAAGCACTGCTGTTAGTGATCCATTTGGTGGTACGGATAAAGTGTTATATTTTAACGGGGAAGATTACCTCATACTTGGGGGAGGTTCTGACATGCAGCCCGAATCTTACACACTTGGCACAAGCGATTTTACAATTGAAACTTGGATTCGTATGGTATCTAGTTCTAATGGAACTAAAATCATCGCAGATTTTAGAGGGGCAAGTGATGCGGGTTTTTATCCTTTAATAAACATTGACTATACAGCAAGTGGTGGAAAACTTCGTTTTCATACAAATAATGCATATCAGATAGAATCTGCAGCTGATGCATTAACATTAGATACTTGGCATCATGTAGCTATATGTAGATCTGGCACAAGTACTAAAATGTATGTAGATGGTACTCAAGTCGGATCCACTTATTCTAATTCAAATAATTATGTGTGTGGAGCGCAAAGACCGGTCATTGGAAATATGGGGTACAACAATGATTTTACAACTTATGCATTTACTGGATATCTGTATGATTTTAGAATCAGTAAGGGCCTAGCAAGATACACCGCAAACTTTACACCGCCTACAGAATCATTTAAAGGATAGTATTCCCTATTCTCAACCAAGTACTCTTTTATTATAATATTTTTTTTAATAGATGTAAATAAAAAAATAACAATATTTAGTAATTTTTTTGAAAAAAATAGCTCATATAGATATTTACAAAAACCTTGTAATACTATATAATAGTACCAACAACTAAACAATACATACAACTGCACTTTATTACAATACCATAATTTTAATTAGTTATGGTATAGTATTTTTCGTGCTATAAAAAGAAAGATGCCAATGTTATTTCAAGAACAAATAGCCAGAAAACCAGACCTTTATCCTTGGACTAAAGATTTTATTGAAGCAATTTGGAAAGGATTTTGGACCCCAGAAGAATTTAATTTTAGATCTGATTATTCACAATTTAAAACAGATTTAACTCCACAAGAACAAGAAATAGTAGTAAGAACTATGTCGGCTATTGGGCAAATTGAAATAGCAGTTAAATCTTTTTGGGCAGAAGTTGGTAATAATTTGCCACATCCATCTATCAAAGACTTAGGTTTTGCTATGGCAAATTCTGAAGTAATTCATAATATGGCTTATGAAAAGATTCTTGATGTATTACATTTAACTCACGTATTTGAAGAAAATTTAAATGTAGAAGTTATTAAAAAACGTGTTGATTATCTTCGTAAATATAATAATAAAGTTTATGTTGATGATAAAAAACAATATATCTATTCAATTATGCTGTTTACTTTATTTGTAGAAAATGTAAGTTTGTTTAGTCAATTTTATATAATTATGCATATGAATAGAAATAAAGCAGTAATGAAAGATTGTGCACAACAAGTACAATATACACGTAATGAAGAAATGTTACATGCTCAAGTTGGTATTAAATTAATTAATACTCTACGTGAAGAATATCCAGAACTATTTGATGAAGAATTAGAAGCAAGAGTAAAAGAGGAGTGCATTGATGCATTAAAAGCAGAAAGTAAAGTAATTGATTGGATTATGGGAGATTATGAAGTAAAGGGATTAAGTGCACCAATTCTTAAATCTTTCATTGCAAAAAGAATGGCAGATTCTTTAGAACAGATAGGATTTGATAATAGTGAAATAATATATAACCAAGATTATATTAATGAAACTTTTTGGTTTGATGAAGAATTATATGGTACAAATATGACTGATTTTTTCCAAAAACGTCCTGTTGAATATGCAAAAGGTCGCGGCATATCTGCAGATGATTTATTTTAATGGAGAACAATATGGGATTTGAATGGGCAAACGACGACTCTCGTACTTTTTTAAGTAGAGGTTATATAGACGGAAATATGACGGTTGAAGAACGTGTAAGAATTATTGCATGGACCGCAGAGAAAATTTTAGATAAAGAAGGCTTTGCTGATAAATTTTATGATTATATGAGTAAAGGTTATTATTCTTTATCTTCACCAGTATGGTCAAACTTCGGTACTAAAAAAGGTTTACCAATATCTTGTAATGGTGTTTATATTGAAGATAATATGGAGTCTATACTTTTAAAAACCGCAGAAGTTGGTATGCAAACAAAAATGGGAGCAGGTACTTCTGGATATTATGGCAGTTTAAGACATCGTGGTGCTCCTATTAAAAGTGGAGGTACAGCAGACGGACCAGTTCACTTTATGAACTTAACGGAAACCACCGTTGATGTTGTAGCACAAGGAAATGTTCGTAGGGGTTCATTTGCAGCATATCTTGATATTGAGTCTCCAGATATTATGGAGTTCCTTGATGCTCGTGAAGAAGGATCTTCTATTATTAATATGTCATTAGGTGTTTGTATCGGCGATGAATGGATGCAATCTATGATTGATGGAGATGCTGATAAAAGAACAATATGGGCAAGAGTTCTAAGGAAGCGGAGAGAGTCCGGATATCCATATCTATTTTTTAAAGATACAGTAAATAAAAATAAACCAAGAGTTCTAAGAGATAAAGATATTACAATTTGGGCCTCAAATCTTTGTTCCGAAATTTGTCTACCTTCGTCTCAAGATGAATCCTTTGTTTGTAATCTAGCATCTATGAATTTACTTATGGCAGACGAGTGGATGGAAACAGATGCAGTAGAAACTATGATCTGGTTTCTTGATGCAGTTATGGAAGAATATTGTGAAAAAACAAAAGATATTAAATTTATGCAATCTGCATATAACTTTGCTTATAGATGGAGAGCACTTGGTTTAGGACAACTAGGATGGCATTCTTATCTTCAATCTAAAATGATTGCATTTGAATCATTTGATGCACATTTACTTACAGCTAAGATTAGTAAATTTATTGATGATCGTTCATTAGAGGCATCTAAAGAATTAGCAATTGAATATGGTGAACCAGAAGGTATGTTAGGTACAGGACAAAGAAATCTAACAAGAACGGCCGTTGCTCCAACAACTTCTTCATCTTTTATTCTCGGTCAAGTATCACCATCTATTGAGCCACTTGCTTCTAATTATTTTACAAAAGATTTAGCAAAAGGTAAGTTTACATATCGTAATCCATATCTAAAAAAATGTTTAGAAGAACACGGTAGAGATAACGAAGAAACGTGGGTAGATATTCTAAAGCGTGGGGGTTCAGTACAACATCTTGAATTTTTAACACAAAATGAAAAAGATGTATTTAAAACATTTAGTGAAATTACTCCACTTTCTATTGTACAACAGGCAGCTGCAAGACAAAAGTATATAGATCAGTCCCAGAGTTTAAATATTCTAATTCATCCAGATGTACCAGCTAAAGATGTAAATGCTTTGCTTATTGAAGGTTGGAAATTAGGAGTTAAAACTTTTTACTATCAACGCAGTGCTAATCCAGCACAAGAACTGGTTCGTGACATCATGAACTGTGCATCATGTGAGGGTTAAAACTAAATGAAATATTATTACATTGAGTGTGAAATCTGTGACGAGCAGTCTCAGGTAACAGTAGAAAATTCTTCTCCAGAACCAGAGTTTTGTCCCATATGTGGTCATGTTACTCCTGCAAATTTCTTAGATGAAGAAGATGATTCGGATTAATTGATAAATTAAAAATAATAAAATAATATATAAATAGCTTTATATCTTTATATAAGGCTATTTTTTTTATAAAGGTAAAGCATATTATGATAATGGCGGAACCGTTAGAGTTAGACTAACTTAATTTATAGAAAGTAAATTAATTGTGGTATTTTAATGATAAAGAATTTGATCCAGAGAATTTTGATTTTGAATCTTTAGTTGGATTTGTTTATTGTATAACAGATTTACATAATAATAAAAAATATATAGGTAAAAAAACTTTTTGGTCAACAAAAAGATTAAAACCTTTAAAAGGAAAATCACGTAAAAGAGTAGTTAAAAAAGAATCTGACTGGAGAGAATATCATGGGTCAAATGATGAAGTAAAACTTTTGGTTGAAACTCATGGTACAGAAAGATTTAAAAGGGAAATTCTCCGATTATGCAAAAGTAAAGGTGAGATGACTTACTTTGAAATGAAAGAGCAAATTGATCGTGAAGTATTATTTAGTGATGAGTATTATAATGAATTTATTGGAGGAAAAATTCATTCTAAACACGTCAAAGGGATAATAATACGAGGAGATACCCATGACCAATCAGAACGAGTATGATGTACATATTGTTAGAGTAGTTGATGGTGATACAGTTGATGTAGATATTGATCTAGGATTTAAAATTCAACTTAAAGACGAAAGAGTGAGAATCATGGGTATTGATACTCCTGAATCAAGAACATCAGATAAAGTAGAAAAATTATTTGGCTTAGCTGCAAAAAATAGACTATACCAATTATTAGAAAAAGATGCTAAACTGATCACAACCGAAGATAAAGATGGCGAAGATATGAAAGGTAAGTTTGGTCGTATCTTAGGGGATTTCAGAGCAGCAGATGGTCGTTTGGTTACAGAGATTATGATTGAAGAAGGTCACTGTGTTCCTTACTTTGGTGGATCAAAAGAAGAAGTTCAAGCTCAGCACATGAAAAATAGACAAAGACTTATCAGCGAAGGTGTTGTATCACAGCAAGAAGTAGATGAAGCTGAAATGGAAAACAAAAAGAAAACTAGCTAAGTTTAGAAAAAAGTGGCGAGATTTATGGACTGTTGACAGTATGGTTGACATATGTGTTGATTGTTTTCTTGTTGTTTTTGAAGTCATATATTCTCCTGTACTTATTATAGTTCGGTTACTTCGTCACTTTTTCTTTGAATTTATTGTGGATGGCGTAAAATACTACATAAAAAAATTCATATATTGGAACAGATCATTACCGCCCAAAAAACAAAGAAGAAACTTTTGGATAGGTATGTTTATCATATTTGGATTACCTATAATACTAATACTTCTTGTAGTTATTCTTTTGATTAGTTTACTTTAACCAATATATGTTATAGAATGTTTTTAGTTATAAAAGGAATATATTATGATTATTATTGATTACTCTGGTGTTTCCATTGCTCCTATTGTAATGGGTCATGCTGGTGTAGATGAAAATCTAATTCGACATATGATTTTAAACTCTATACGAATGTATAGAAGTAAGTTTAAAGACAAATATGGTGAAATAGTTATTGTTGCTGATGGTGGTGGCAATTGGCGTAAAGAAGTTTATCCAGAATATAAAAACAATCGCACTAAAAGTAGAGAAGAATCCAAAATTGATTGGGATGAAGCTTTTCGTATTATTGGTATGGTAAGAGATGAGCTAAAAGAAAACTTTCCATATAAAGTAATACATCAATGGGGCTGTGAAGCAGATGATGCTATAGCAGAACTAGTAAAGTGGACACAAGAATTTGGTAATCATGAAGATGTTATGATTGTATCTGCAGATAAGGATTTTCGTCAATTACAAAAATATAATAATGTAAGACAATATTCTAACATTACTAAGAAATTTATAGACGAATCTAATCCTAGACTTTATCTTGCAGAACATATTCTAAAAGGTGATGGTGGAGATGGTGTACCTAATGTTCTATCTGATGATAAATGTTTAGTAGAAGGCCGCCGACAAAATGTTCTTTCAAAGAAAAAGAAAGAAGCCTTACTTGAAGATCCCAAATCTCTTGGAGAAGATGTTTATAGAAACTATCTTCGAAATAAAAAGATGATTGATTTAACAGAAAGTTCAGAATGTCCCGAAAATATAAAACAAGAAATTATAAATACTTTTATTGAACAAGACCAATATAAAAATAAAGGTAAAGTTTTTCCTTTTCTTGTTGAAAAAAGATGTAAGTTATTGCTAGAGAATGTACAGGAGTTTATTTAGAATGGCAAAACTAATTTATGAAGTTATTGAAGAAGCTGGTAAAAAAAGAACTAAAGCCGAAAAAATTGAATATCTGAGAGCAAACGAATCTTGGGCATTAAAAGATGTTCTTAGGGGTACATATGATGATGCTGTTCAATGGTTGGTTCCAAAAGGAGAACCGCCTTATACTCCTAATAAAGAAGAAAGTACACCTTCAAATCTATTAAGACAAAATACACAATTTAGATATATTGTCGACACTCCCGATTCCAGAGGTGTTTTAAAAGCTAAACGGGAAAATATTTATATTAGGCTATTAGAATCAATTCACCCATTAGACGCTAAGGTTGTAATAAACATGGTTAGTAAAAAATCCATAAAAGGTATATCAAAAACAGTAGTACAGGAGGCTTATCCGGGTTTAATACAAAAAGGTTAATAATGAATAATAATCAATCTAAAAACTTTGTAGCTGGCTTCCTTTCCAAGGGATTGCCAGCTTTCACTTTTCTAAAGGAGATAATAATGTCCGATCATCAATTACAAAGACTAATTAAAGATTCTGAAGAATTAAATACATTTACAGACCAGTTAATTGAAGAAGGGGAAACAGAATTGGTGAAAAAAATTGAAGCAAAGAAAAAGTTTTTAGATAAACACATATTATCGGTAATGGAGGTGGCGGCATAATACTTAATTGTAAACTTAACGGTTTACAAATCTCTTAAAATATAGTATTATAGTTACATAACTTATTTGGAGTAACCAATGAATATTTTTGTACTTGATAGTAATCCTATCAAATCTGCACAATTACAGTGTGATAAACACGTAGTTAAAATGATAGTAGAATCGGCTCAAATGCTATCTACTGCTCATAGAATGTTGGATGGCTATATAGAAAAACGTCTTTCAAAGTCTGGAAAAAGAATGATAAATTACTGGGTTCATCCGGATGCAAATATGGAAAATACTTTATACAAAGCAGTTCATCATAATCATCCTTGTACAGTATGGACTATGCAATCTATAGGTAACTATGCTTGGCACTATGAACATTTTATTGGACTTTGTGTAGAATATCAATATCGCTATGATAAAGTTCACAACACACAAATTCTGCTTGAAGAAATTTTGTCTGTTCCACCAAAAAATCTAAATTATAATAAAGGACTCACACCTTTTGCTCTTGCAATGCAACACGAACCTCAATGCATACATATAGGAGATCCTGTACGTTCTTATCAAGAATATTATCAAACTAAACAAGATCGTTTTAAAATGGCTTGGACAAAACGTGATATACCGGAGTGGTTTAATGTTGCAGCTTGATATAGATGTTTTGGAAAAAATAGAATGGGGTAAAGGTATGAAAATGCGTCTTTGTCAAACCCAAGTAAAGAAAAATAAATTAATACAGATTTGGTCGCCGTTATCAAAAAGCTGGAAAACAATGTATAGATATGAAATAGATGATAATTGGAAATGGTGGAAAAATAATGCCAAGTTATACTCTGAAAAACATTAAAGATAATCACACTTGGGATGTTGTGTGTACTTGGGATGAACTTCAAGCCATTCTAAATGAAATGCCTAACGTAATTCAAGTTCTATCTGCACCAAAAATTGTTTCTAGTGTAGGAAGCTTAAATTCAAAAGTGCCAGATGGATTTAAAGATATTTTAAATAAAGTAAAATCTGGTTCTGGGAAAGATAACACAATAAAAATATGAAAAAAAATAATTCATTAACAGTTTCTTTTGATGAACTTGAAAAAATTGATCCTATTACAGATAATCAAAAGAAAGCCTTTGATTTTTGGAATAAAGGTCACAATTTAATATTAACTGGTAGTGCGGGAACAGGTAAAACATTTATAGCTTTATATAATGCTTTTAAAGAAATGTTAAATAAACCTGATATGTACAGACAAATTATGATTATGAGGTCAATGGTTCCTACAAGAGATGCAGGACATCTTCCTGGATCTAAAGAAGAAAAGGAAGACCCCTATAAAGCACCTTATAAAAATATTTGTGATGAAATATTTGGTTATAGAGGAGCATATGGAAAATTAGTAACTGGTAATAAACTTATATTTGAAACAACTTCTTATATTCGTGGAGCAACATTTGACCAAACTATTATAGTAGTTGATGAAATGCAAAACTTGAATTTTCATGAATTAGATTCTGTTATTACTCGTGTCGGAAATGATTGTAAAATTATTTTTTGTGGAGATTATTTACAATCGGATTTTAAATATAATGATGATAAAGACGGGATTATAAAGTTTATAAGTATTGTGGAACAGATGAGATTTTTTAGAGTTATTAATTTTGGTTGGGAAGATATTGTTAGATCAGATCTTGTAAGAGATTATATAATGACTAAAGAAATGTTAAACATATCATAACTAAAGAGGAAAATTTATGTTAAATTGGATAAAACAAAGAATTGGTGAAAGAAGTACACTATCAGGATTGGCACTTATAGTACTAGGATTTCTTGTACTATTTCTTGCTCCACTTGCAATGATTGCTGCTGGTCTTGCCATATTATATGGTTTATGGGAAATATGGAAAGCAGAATAATGGTAATCATTTACGGTAAAACTAATTGTACATTTTGTGAAAAAGCAAAACAGTTATGTAATGATTATCAATTAGATTATGAATATAAAAATATAGCACATCTTGAATATCTTGAAGAAATGGTGGAAAAGTTTCCAGGAGCAAAAACTGTGCCACAAATAATTTGGTATAATAATATAATTGGAACTTATGAAAATTTTGTAAAAGAAATAGAAAACACAATAGGAGGCTATGGAGAAAATGCCATTTGATTTTGACTTTACTGAAGACCATCTTGCTAAAATTATTCCTGGTAATAATAAAGTAGGAGATTGGTATGAAGCTTTATGTGATATTTTACCAAAGTATGGTATCACGACTGAACGAAGAGTTGCACACTTTTTAAGTCAATGTGCTCATGAAAGTGGTAACTTTAAAAAACTTGAAGAAAACTTAAACTATTCCGCAAAAGCACTACGTGCTGTATTCGGTCGCTATTTTGGTGATGCACCAAAAAGAGATGCAGATGAATATCATAGACAACCCGAAATGATTGCAAATTATGTTTATATGGACGAATTCCGTAAATATAAAATGGGCAATGTAAATGAAGGTGATGGTTGGTTATTTAGAGGACGTGGACTAAAACAACTTACTGGTCGTGAAAATTATACACGATTTGGTAAAACTGTTGATATGACTGCAGAAGAAGCAGCAGAATATGTTGCAACAGAAAAAGGAGCAGTAGAATCCGCATGCTGGTTCTGGGATGCAAATAATTTAAATAATATTGCAGATACCGATGATGTAGTAAAAATGACCAAGAAAATTAATGGTGGTAATATCGGGCTTGAAGATAGACAAAAAAGATACATTAATGCTATGGAAGTATTAGGTATGTCTGCGGATATGGTAGCCGATAATGATGACGATGATATTGAAGACATCATTGATGATATTGGTGTACTACGGAAAGGCTCTCGTGGAGAGGGAGTAAAGATTATGCAAGAAGC
>Ga0181590_10004575_pt1 | contig 11517 bp, 9 predicted proteins | sample 071ome_34_FD_132446 | JGI IMG/M metagenome (GOLD analysis project Ga0181590, IMG submission 132446) | Coastal salt marsh microbial communities from the Groves Creek Marsh, Skidaway Island, Georgia - 071411BT metaG (megahit assembly) | ecosystem: Environmental > Aquatic > Marine > Intertidal zone... | reverse complement strand
TCAATGAGGCTGCTGTCGGCGCTATTAACCAAGTCTGTGAGCAGGATGGGGAAAACGGTAACCAAAGCCATCTGATGAAAACTTTGCAAAACTCTTTACCTGCTACCTTTGTTTCTGCACGTTGGCTAGATATTTCCAAGAAACTAAAAGCCGGAGAAGAACTGAGTGAGGAAGAAGTACATACTCTTAAGCAGATTAATAGTGCATTTGAAGGTTTTGAATTCACTGATGAAATATTAGAAGCGCTGGCTAATATTTCGCGTGTTGAAACGCAAGTGAATGAAGTGCGAGATAAGAAGGCAGAAATTCTTTCCAGTCGTCTTGAAGGGTTGATCGAAGGCTCGATGACGGGGGCTCGATCTCTTCTGATTCAAATGAAACAAGATGTTGAGCAGAAAAAGAAACGTCTGGAAGAAGGGGATATTGAATCTCTATCACAAAAACAGGCCGAGCATATTAAGAAACTTGAATCGGGCGAGGTAAGAGTCAAAGCCACATTTGAAAAATATCGTATCAGTGCAGAGAAAAAGCTCAGATCACTTTTAGCAGAGATTCAACAGGATGCCCAAGGTGTTAAGCGCGTTGAATCACAGACTGGGTCAAGACAAGAAAGCTATGAGACCTCTCATGAGGTCAGTGATAGTACATGGTATAAACCTTGGTCTTGGGGCTCGACTAGAACTGAATACACCACCCATTATCGAACGGTTAATTACAACTATGCCAATGTAAATGAGGCTGTCGATAAACTAGAATCTTTTGTGATTGACTCATCTAAGGCTTTGTTTGAGGCTAGCTTGAATGCCGTCAACTTAGAGCTATTCAGAAAAGATATCAAAGAGTGTGTTAGAGGGTTACTAGACTTTTCGGACGACTCTTTTGATCCTGAAAATATTCTATTGCCTTTAAGTAATGCCATTGAGCGAATTACCATTCCTGCTGTTCAATTAGATATGGATCACCATATTCAAACCGTGAGGGAGCAGTTCACTTCTGCTCAAGTAGAGGATGATAAGATTAATCAATTACGCAATGAACAAAGCCGTGTGGTTGGGGTGTTACTGAAAGACATAGCCAGAGAGCTCGAAACCAGTATTGGTTTAATCTTACAGAAAATGGTTAAAGAGGAAGAGCAATTCATTCCGAGCCTAACCAAAGACCTGAAAGCGACAGTAGCTCAGCTAGAAGAAGACCTTAAAGATAAAGAAACCCGTTTAAATAGCTACATTGACATACTTAACGCGCTAACGAATGACCTAGCTAACATTTAAAAAAGCTTTAATAACAAGGATAGGAGATATAAACGTGACAAATGACATATTAAATATGTTTGATAGCGTTATTAAAGACATTAACGCTGAGGCAAAAGAAAAAGCCGAAAAAGAGCTTGCAGCCAGTAAAAAACTTGAAAGCTATGTCGGGCATCCATTTTCAGCTGCCTCCATTGAGGACAAGATGCTATATCTTCAATCGCTCGCTGTTGTAATGAACGTTGATGAAACTATTGATGAAGAAGAAAAGCAATATATAACTATTTTAATTAACTCATTTGAATTAGATAGTAACTTACTTGAGACTATTGTTGAATTTTCTAATTATCCAGACCCGGAGAATGTCAAAGACTTTCTTACCAAATTTGTAAATCATGAGATGTTACCAGTTTTTTTATTTGATGCTTTAAACATGATTCACCGTGATGGTGTATTAGATGAGACTGAGAAAACATTAGTTACAGGACTCTGTAAGCAATTAAAAATTGATGAGTCTATAGAGCAAAAAGTTGAATTGTTCTTTAATGCTATTAATACCCAGAACTTTGATCAAGCAGCTCGCTATTTATTTCTAAACGTTTTACCTAAAGACAGTTTTGCTCATGTTTTTAGTCTTTATAAACAAGATATTGATAGTCTAATCGCAGACCATGCCACTATCAAAGTGGGTAATACTGAATTCAGCATGAAGCCAATACCAGCTGGCGACTTTATGATGGGTAATTCAGGTGATGACGATAATAAAAACCAAACCGAAAAACCCTATCATAAAGTCACGCTTAAAGCCTTCAGTATGATGGAAACTTTAGTAACTTTTGAACTGTGGGAAGAGCGTTTAAAGGAACTCGATGTACCTTATAAGCCTGATGATTCTGGGTGGGGTAGAGGAAAGCGTCCTTTGAATAATATGAGCTGGGATGATATTAATGATGATTTTATCCCATGGCTCCATAGAAAAACGGGAATAAGCTTTAGATTGCCGACCGAAGCGGAATGGGAATACGCTTGTCGTGCAGGTACTACGAGTGAGCATAGTTTTGGTAATGAAGTAACCGATGTAGATGCTAATTTTTGTTATATTCATGGGCGTACAACTGAAGTGAAAAGCTACCAAGCTAATGCATGGGGATTATTTGATATGCACGGAAATCTACAAGAGTGGTGTCAAGATGTCTTTATTGATAACTATAGTAGAGCATCAACTGACGGGACTGCAATGACCGAAGGTATTGGTAATCGTGTACTTCGTGGGGGCAGCTTTCAATGCGAATCATATAGTATACGCTCGTCGGCTCGCAGTTTCGCTTCAGCATCATACCGTGGTAGACAATGTGGTTTCCGTCTAGTTAATGATCTTTCTTGTTGATGGTTGAAAATACGTCTTAGATTATAAAAAGAAGACATTATTTTAAGTTTAATTTGGAGGTTTCGATGAGCCTAGATGATGATAAAGATAACGCTAGAAAAAGGTTTGAAAAAGCTAAGAATGAAGTTTCTGAAGCAGATGTTGAGAAGACAGCTAAGAGTGGTCAAGAGAAATTTGAATCTTTGGATTCTGCCCCTCCAGGCAAACTAAAAGAGATCTGGGGCGATATCAAGTGGATGCTACGCTTAATCAAAGATTATGCAAGTGGTGAATATAGAGAAATTCCTTGGGGCTCTATTGCAGCAATTACAGGAGCTATTATTTATTTTGTTTCTCCGGTTGATGTGATACCTGATCCTATTCCTGTTGTTGGTTATCTTGACGATGCTTATGTTATTAAGTTGGCTTTAGAATTCGTCAAAGAAGACTTGGATGAATATAAAAAATGGAAGAATGCATAGTTAAAAATACTGAGATTTAGGATGGTCGCCTCGTTAACCTATGATTTTGGTCAACGAGGTTGCCGAGGGGGTTGTTTGATTTTAATCAATCTTAAGCTCAAGATTATTTATAAAATCATCCAGCAAGCTAGAATCTAATCGCCATACCCCATCAAACGGGTCGTTGAGGTCTTTAATTACCATATGCAGCAGGTGTACTGAAATAGTAAGGGCAAGAACTAATCCCAGAGAAATAATTTCGGATCCATAAGGCACAAAGAAAGTCCCTGCAATCAAAATAAAGGACATGAACTTAAGTAGAATGTCTAGGCGGGGCGGTAATCGTTTACATGAAGCGCTAATTCTTTTAGTTCTCAAAGATGTCAAACTGGCCATTTTACCCAATAATAAACCGATAATATGGTCTTCAGCTTTGCTGTCTTGGATATCTATTTTCTTAATTTCTTGGAATATTTCGTATAGTTCTTTTGTGGTATCGTGGTGGGTACTTGCTGTTCCTTCTCTCATTGCAATCCATTCTTCTTTACGTATGTCTTCAACATAATCTTTCAATTCCTGAAGAACTTTATTAACTGAGTGTTTATTATTGTCAAACAAAAGGACGAAATCTCGAATATCTTGCAGTTCATTTAGCTCTTCTTCCATGTAGGAGTTGAGAGCATTATAGTTAGTTAAAACTTCAACTAGCAGAAAAGCAGCAATAATTGCGTACAGAACACCATAAATACTGTAGAAGATACCAAGTAGATCGGTATTCTCATGACTTATCAGGTTGGGAAAATAGTTATGAATAATTCCCCAAATGGTAATTACGATAGCTGTACTAATTAATAGTTTGAATGAGCTTCTTTGAAAATCTTTCTTTAGTTTTTCTCTAGGGCTGAAATTTTTCTCATTTCTTAGTGTGGTGTTTACGTTGGTCATTGATAACAAAATTACCTAATTCGGATTTGAGTGGAGTTATTTTTACGCCAAATGCGTATACAGCCTAGTCAGTTTTGTTTTTATTACTAATCTGTTTTATTAGTATCTTCTCAGAGTCATTACTCATCAACACAGAAAGCTCTAACCTTGCTCTTGTGCAGCCAGTATAAATTACTCGTTCTAGGTGCTTTGTCCACCTTTCAAATTCAAGCTCAGCGAAGATAACTACCGCTTTTTGGAGCCCCTTAAAACGGTAGATGCTCTCTACTAAAAGCTCGCCTTCGGTATAGATGTTTTCACCGTCTTTGGTGTATTCACCTGTAAACTGTTTGAGAGAATACTTTCCTAAAGTGTCGAGTTTAGATAGCTCAGATTTTTCGCGGCCTTTGCCATACAGTATGACAATATTTTTAAGCTCGTAACCTTGCTCTAAATATTCTGAGACTCTTTTTTCTATCAGTCTGTTTTGCTCTTCTTGAGTCGCATAACTTTGAATCTTGGCATGGCTTCCAAGAGATAGAGCATCTGAGGTATCACTTTTAAGGCCGAGTAGGGCATCGGTGAACTGAATGATTTCTTGCGTGCAACGGTAGTTGCTGTCTAAATCCAGTTTTACGGTTGGAGTGAAGGAGAAACCGTTGTGATACAGGTTCTGTTGTTGGTCTTTCGCAACAACAATTGGGCTATCTGGTGTTAAGAAGTGTTGTAGCAGTTCAAATTTCTCTTGAGTAATGTCCTGGCCTTCGTCAATCACTAATGCACTAAAAGTCCATTCCTTGGCTATTGAATGAGGTGGCTGAGCTTGTTGAGGCGTTTCTTGTAATGTTTCTTTTAATAAGGTGATGCGATCATCTGGTGTTAGAAAGGCGCTTTCATCGATTAGGTTTTGTTCTTTGAGATACGAGTCGAAGAAACGATCAATATTAAATACTTTACCTAAATCAGAGAGCGACTTTCGCATGGTATCAGCGAGAGGTCTGTTATGGCAGATGTAGAGTGGTCGCAAGCCTTCTGAAATCTTGTGCTGATATACTTCTGCACAAATTTGAGTTTTTCCTGAACCTGCTGGGCCTTCGACTAATAGGTGGTAAGGTGAAAATTCCAGCTGTCGTATGAACTGTCCATAGTTCGTTTCAATGCGTTTGTAATGTTGGTTTTGATATTCAATGGCTTCACCAACATCTACTTCAAGTTCAAATTCATTACTAAAGAAGTCATGCACCGCTTGTGCATGAAGTTGTTGTTTGAAATCTGGGTTGTCGCATCCTACGAGTGATTGTAGTAATTCTGGAAAGTCGGGTTTGTTGGATGCGTCGACCAGACAGTCTTCATCAAAGGTTAACTTGTCACGATTTTTAACGTGGTAATCTGGAAGGTAAACAATTAGATGGCATTCTAATTTTGAAGGTTTATCTCGTTGGCACCATAAGCTGATCAATTGATTTCTGGATCGGCTGATTTGTTTATAAGGCTCTTTTTCTGAAGATGCGTATTTCTTAATCAGAGCGCCATTTTCATTGACGGTTAGCCCGCCATTCTTCTGCTCAATAAGAACGATCTTGCCACTTGGACCGACAATACAAAAATCAACTTCGCCAAGGGTATCTTGGTTTTTTCGTTTAAGCCATTCAACGGAATGAAATACCGTGTAATCGTCAGGAAGGGCATCTTGAAACCACTCAAGAGTGTCTAACTCACCAGAATGTTGAGTGTTCAGTAAGCTGAGTTTAGGCTCGATCCTTGCCATATAACGTCCTGTTCATAAAGAAATAAGTCGAATGTAAGTCTAGTGTTATTTCTCTGGCCAGTGAATGTTTGTTATGTAGCTTTTGGTATCAATACCCACAGTTCATTTTAGTGGAGATCAACATAATATCTCACGCTTTGATCGTCTATAAGTTACTGTAGAGTGAGTCTTTACGTTAAAAACTTATAATGAGCATGGATCATGACTTGGGTGTGTTCCTGAGAACCAGGGTTCAACGATTTCGGTTTGACTTTACAAGTTCAAGCTCGGCACGCAGTTGTTGAATTTCTTTTTTTGCGTCTGCCAATTCATCTTTCAGAACTTCATCTAGAAATGCTTCAAGGTTTTCATCAGAGCGTTTGCCTTCGAAATAGGAATAGACCATTACCGCGCAACTAATAATCAAAGTTGTTATAAAAAGTGGTGCCATAGGATCCATCTTAATTAACTCCAAGCAAGCTTAAGGAAGTGTGACATATTGCAGCTTATCTTCTGAATAACCAAAGGCCGTATCCACTGAGTGAGGTTTGGTACCATCAATCATTCGAGTACTCGGTAGAGCACCTGTTAGCGAGACCTCTGAAGCAATGGCTTTCAATGTTTCCGAACCATAGGGCGGTGATGCCATATAGGTACCCAATGCTATGGCTTGGTTAGCGTGTTCAGAGGATACGTACTGAATGAACTTGTGATCACCGGTTCCGTCAGTTAACGGTATCAGGTAACTGAACTCTCCTTCTTGTGTATGCGTTTCGCCAATTAAGTATAAATATCCAGGCTTATTGAGTCTGACAGTCAACTCGATTTCATCACCTTTATGGAAAGCCAAGTGCTTACGACCCTGATTCGTCATTAACTCAACGTTTAGCTTGTTAGGGTCAGCGGTTGCTAAATGGCTGAACTTGGTCAATGTTTCTGGGAATAAGCTATAACGATCATAGACTTCCGGTGCAATCGTTACTTTATTCACCTGGCGGATAAAACCTGAAGGGTTGATCAACTGATAGGTAACAATCAGCCCGTCACCATCTTCAACATAGTTACCTTGGAAATAGTAACGTGCTTTAGGAAGGCTTGTTAGTTTGTTGTTAAGCAGAGGTCGTATTTGAAGTGCCAATCGTTCAGAAAACTCGGAAGTAAATTGAGAACCGAGAGGTTTCGCAGGGAAAACATAAATAGCATCGTCCTTAATATTCTGAGTTAACTGAAGTGCGGCGTGTTTTAATGAACGAGACAAGGATTGACTGCGTTTTAGTTGAGCCTGTAACGCGTCGATATTAATCTCCAAAGAAGACGTATTCTGTGTTTCTGGATTGATAATAGATAATACATCCTGATACAGCTGCCATTGATCTGCCCACGCCAGAATCCTGATCAAAGAGGTCTCATAAACCTCCTGCATAGCAGGGTTGAGCTGATCGATTTCATTCGTTATTTGGCGCTCCAAGACGCGTAACCTATTTACAAAAAGCGGCCTCGTTGTTGCGCTGTTGAGTGATGCAACGCAATGATACATGCCTTTAAGCTGAAAGCAGGATACGTCAGTACCAAGTAATGATATGTCACTCTTCAGACGGGTTGTGGTTTTTGAGTGATTGCCTACCCTGGAATCGGCAATGTTAATCGTCTCACTTTGAATATCGACTTTTATTGAGTGTGCTAAATCAGCCAATGCACTTTCACGAGCCAACGATTCTGTTGAACCCTGGCCGTGACCTTGAAATACAGAGGCTAAAGTAGTGGTAGAAAAAACTGTGTATATCAATCCAAAAAGAAAACTTACAGGAAGCATTTTGCTTTTCATGGAGAGAGTTCTCTTACTTAAAGTTTTAGGGAATTACCCCCCGACAAAGTGCTGTATTATTAAGTAAACAATCAAAACCCAGGCGCCAGGGCTTAACAGAGTAAATTTGGTGTTTTCGTCAATAGTAGTGTGTTCATATTCATACTGAGGAAATGGAGGGAATTGGTCGAAAGGGTCATGGTTCATAAGAGAGTTCCTATTGTTTGATTATCGTTTAGTTAGATAGATCATGCCTCGATTTCTGCTAAGAGGTTGTGTTTTGCAATATTGCTAAATATCCAGACTTACTTATGTATGACTTCTACGTTATCAAACTCTTTTAGAGAAGAAAGGGGGAATTATTTGATAGGAAAAGGGGGGCACCACCTAACAAAGAATGAGATGGTGCGTTGATGAATTATCTTCTTTTTAATAAGCCAATTAGAACAGAGACTCTTCTGTTAAGACTTCTTGCTTCTTCTAGATCGGAACCTGCTTTCTCTTGAATAGAAACCAAGGGTTGGGTGTCAGCGTAGGCTATAAGACGTGAGCCATCTGTTGGCATATTACGAGAAAGAAAGTACTTATGCAGTGCAGCTGCACGATCCGCAGATAGATTCCAGTTACTTTCGTTTCTTTTAGAGAATGGAACGTCATCAGTATGACCAATAATATCTATAAAACGGTCTGATCCTGCTTCAGCAATCGCGCTAAGGACGGGATCTACACGGTTAATTTCTTTATGGTTAAGTTCTGCTGAGGCTGATCTGAATAGCATGACGGAGTTAAAATTAATTTCGAGACCATGACGGCTTAGAGTAAGGTTTACTTGATCAGATACGCCATTCTCTTCTGCTATTCTCTGGATCCTTTGATACATCTCTGACAACGTTTCAACTTGCTCATCATTTTGAACACGTTGTACCGCGTCAAAAGCTTCTACATCAATTTTTGAAAAAGACGCCATTAAAATCAGTACAGCTAGAAGTGCACTAATTAAATCAGCATAAGATGTGATCCATAGGCTATCGTCTTTATCTATGTCTGAAAACTCTTGCTGAAGATCCATTATGCTTCCTCAAGGGTCGACTGATCTTCTGTCGTGCTTTGAGGCTCTTCTACGACTGTCGCTTGATTTGCCGAAGTATATTCAGTCATGACACAGTGATGAAGGAGGTTCAGATCTAATTGGTTGCGAATAAGTTCACATTGATGACCGAGTAGCTCAACATCCTTTTGGAAGCTTGAAAGGTCGTCTACAAGAGCGGCTTGTCTTGGCTTAAACCACATTGCTGTTAAAAGAGTGGCATATAGGGTCGTTAGTAAGGCAGTTCCCATACCAGCAAACTTATGATTAAAGTTATCTTCTACATTACCGCCTAAGGTTTGGTCTGCTGCGAAGATGAACATTAATCCAGTGATAGTTCCAATCATCCCTAGCAAAGGCATTAACCCAGCCATTAAGCCTTTCTGACGAATAAGCTCATGGCTGCTTTTTATTACATTTCCGAACTCAATGCCTAATTTGAATCGAATATCTTTTTCACTGCATCCGCGTGTGAGGAGCGTAACTAATCGACCGTAAAGATGATCTGGAGATCTATCTTCCAAGAGTTTTTGATAGGTCTCTATAGACTTGTTATCTGTGTCGATGGCTTGAGATAGCTCTGCAAGCTTTGCTTGATCTTCTTTAAGCGATTTCTTGGCTTTTTTTAAATTTTCTTTGGCAACGCTTCGTTTGCGAAATATGTGAAGAAACACAAAGGTTCCGAAAATGTAGACTACTGATGGCCAATGAATCACACCTAGCTTGGCTTCGTTGAACCAGGTCATAGTAATGGCTAAGCTTTTTCCTAGAGGAAGCGTTTCATTCGCTATTAACAGAACCAAAATTAGGCAGGCAATATACAGTAAAAAGACAGTAAGTATTCTCATAAAAAAATCTTAATTTAAGTGTGAATGCATCATTGTACGAAAGGTGTCTTCGCATGTAGTGTCGGTTTGTATCATTTCATCCAGTACATAGAATCGATCAGGATATGAATCTATGACTCTGAATGTATAAGAGGCTCCGAGTTGAAACCCAATGCCTTCTGGTAAAACATCAGGTATAGGCAACGCTAGTTGAAGACCATGCGCATGCTTGAATATCCATTGTTGACGCTCAAATATCACTTGGCTAAGCTCCATGCTCTCTTTAGGTGAGCTGGGAAGCCGTCTACCATTGGCTCCGAAACCTGAAATTCGTATTCCTTGTTCTGTTTGAAAAATTAAGACTTGGTGTCCAGGGAAGGGTAGCCAGGCACTGTCGTAATTTTCCAGAGGGTAAAAAAGCGTTCTTCCGTTAGCTTTTATTACAAGATTGTTTGTTTCTAGGTCAAACTCAACAAACATGCCTCTTAGGTATAATCTTGGTGCAACATTCAAATCACCAGGTTTTAAACTGTTCTTGAGTAGCTCTGATTGCTGCCCTTCCAGCTCTTTTACTCTTAGGCTGAGTTTTTCATATAACTGTTTAATTTCCATTAGCAGCTATTTCCTTTCTAATTACAGTTGTAACCTCATCCAAGAATCTGAGGTCGCTTTGGCTAAGCCGCTGTTTGTTTCGAACTGATTTAATAGCCGCTGGAAATAGCCTATTACCTGCTTTCTTCTCATCGACTCCTTTTTTCAGTTCTGCCTGTTTAAATAAAATTCGAATGTCTTTATAACTTTTATTAAATGTTTTTTGAGCGAAGTGATTTTGTATCAAAAGACGAAGTTTCTTTGAGGTCTCCTCCGGTCTTTTATCTAAGTAGAAGAAGTCGTTGAGCGGCACAGTTCTAACAAGACTGGTTAATTCATCAACAGTTAAATCTAAACTTTGGCCTTTATTGTCTTTATGTTGTGACGCTTCAATTAATAATTTCTCAATTCCCTCATAGGTATTAAATTGAGATCGTATAGTATCTTTTATATTTTGCTCGGCTGATTTTCGAAAACGTAACGTTTTAACAGCGTTCTCAAAGGTTGGTTCCGCTGGCGTATTGTCTTTCGATTTACCTCGGAACTTGTATGCTAGTGCACCCTGCATTGCATCCAAGCCCATTCTGAATATGGATCCTCTATATTTGAGAGATACCATCTGTTTTCTCAAAATATCATTAATGCTTTCTTTGTCTAGAGGTCTAGTCTTTTCATCGGGTGCAACGTTTTGAAGCTGTATATTAAAATGACTAGACAGAAAGTTTATCGAAGATTCATACGCATCACATGTTTGTTGCATCTTCTCAGGATCAAAGATTAAACCAGTATGAGCGATTTCGTTTCTATGTTCTCGAGCTGATCTCAACTTTTGGATTTCTTTGGTTATTGTTTTATTTTTTGAGTTGTAGTAGTTGATGGCTGATATCATGTGACCTGAAGTTGTCTTATGTGGTCTCTTACCATCAGGTAACTTAAACGTATAACCTTCCTTTTTATAGATACTTTCCGCTAAATGATCCATGACCCAATGGAGAACATTGAGCTTCTCTATCCCGTCTTCTAATTTAGAAGATGTTTCCATGACTGAATGAAAGTTATTGCTATCTCGTAGTTCTTTTTGAATTACTCCAAGGGATTGTTTTATTGGATTAAAGCTTCGACCTCCACTTAAGCCGTATTCAATTTGATCTTGATAGTAGTGTTGAAGTTGTTGTGTAAAACGCTCAATGGTCGCTTTTTCATCTGTGTTTAGATGAGGGGTGATTTCATTTAACCTGAGATCCAGTCCATTGATGACTTCATGTACATCGTTTAATAATGGTTTAAGAGAAGGCTCTGGCCCTTTTCGATTATTCTCCCATGACTCATGAGCGTCAATTAACTCTCTATGTTTGACGAGAATGTTATTCACATTGAGCATGAAACGGTCGATCTCTAATCGACTTAGTTTGCTTCCATCATCTTTTAACAGTTGTATCCATGCCCGTTTTTGGTTTTGG
>Ga0181590_10004572_pt1 | contig 11521 bp, 9 predicted proteins | sample 071ome_34_FD_132446 | JGI IMG/M metagenome (GOLD analysis project Ga0181590, IMG submission 132446) | Coastal salt marsh microbial communities from the Groves Creek Marsh, Skidaway Island, Georgia - 071411BT metaG (megahit assembly) | ecosystem: Environmental > Aquatic > Marine > Intertidal zone... | reverse complement strand
TAGTGCCGAAGGTTATCGATTAAAATTATTATGGAAATATATAAAAAATCAATCACTGAGCTGTCAGATTTATTAAATAAAAAAACTATATCATCTGTAGAAATGACAAATTACTTTTTGGAAAGAATAAAAACCCATGACTCTAAATTGAATTCTTTTATAACTATTAATGATAAATTTGCTTTAAAGAAAGCCGCTGAGGCAGATAAAAAAATATCAAATAATGAACATCACTTACTTACTGGAATTCCTATAGCTCATAAGGACTTATTTTCGACAAAAAATATTTTAACTACGTGTGGTTCTAAAATGCTTAAAAATTACAAACCTCCATTTGATGCAACAGTTGTCAAAAAACTTGATGACATCGGTATGGTTAATATTGGGAAAACAAATATGGATGAATTTGCAATGGGCTCATCAAATGAATCTAGTTATTTTGGAGTAGTAAAGAATCCTTGGAATTTAGATAAGGTGCCAGGCGGGTCCTCAGGTGGCTCAGCTGCAGCAGTTGCTGCTTGTTTATCTCCTGTAGCAACTGGCTCGGATACTGGAGGCTCAATAAGGCAGCCTGCATCATTCTGTGGGCTTACAGGTCTAAAGCCTACTTACAGCTCCGTTTCAAGATATGGAATGATTGCTTATGCTTCAAGTCTTGATCAAGGTGGGCCAATAGGCAAAAGCGCAGAAGATTGTGCAATCTTATATAATGAAATTAATGGTTATGATCCAAATGATTCTACTAGTAATCACGAACAAAAAATTGAAAAAATTAAACTAAACCTTACAAAAGAAAATGCTTCAAAAATTCGTATTGGCATACCTTTGGAATATTTTTCAAAAAACTTAGATCAAAGTATTTCTGATGAAATTTTTAAATCAATTGATGTTTTTAAAAAGCTTGGTTTTAAAATTAAAGAAATAAGCTTGCCAAATCATAATTTTACTATTCCAGCATATTATATTATTGCTTCAGCAGAGGCATCATCAAATTTATCAAGATATGATGGAGTTAAATTTGGGTATAGGTGTAAAGATCCAAAAAATCTTGAAGAATTATATTTCAAAACTAGGAAGGAAGGGTTTGGAAAAGAAGTTAAAAAAAGAGTAATGATTGGAGCCTATGCATTATCGTCTGGATACTATGATGAATATTATATTAGAGCTTTAAAAATTAGACGAATAATAAGGGATAGTTTTCTAGCTGCATTTAAAGATGTTGATTTTATATTCGCTCCAACTAGTCCTACTACCGCATTTAATATTGGAGAGAAGACATCTAATGCAGTTGATATGTATCTGTCTGATATTTATACAACGCCTGTTAATTTAGCTGGTCTCCCAGCTTTATCAATTCCTGTTGGTTATAGTAATAATTTACCAGTAGGTCTTCAAATTATAGGAAATTACTTTTCCGAGAGTGGTATTTTAAATATTGCGCATTTTTATCAAAAAAATACAGAATGGCATTTGAAAGTTCCTAAGGAGTTCGATAATGAGTGACTGGGAAAGTGTAATTGGTCTTGAGATACACGTACAACTTTTAACAAAGAGTAAGATTTTTTCAGCTTCCTCCACTTCATATGGAAGTAATCCAAATAGGCAAGCTTCTTATATTGATTTAGGTATGCCTGGCACGTTACCAATATTGAATAAATCTGTTATAAAAAAAGCGGTTGAATTTGGTTTAGCTATTAATGCTAAAATTGCAAAACAATCAATTTTTGCTAGGAAAAATTATTTTTATCCTGACTTACCTAAAAATTACCAAATAAGTCAATTAGATCATCCAATAGTAGAAGGAGGTTTTGTCTCAATATCTGACAAAGGGAATGAAAAAATAATTAACATTACTAGAGCACACTTGGAAGAAGATGCAGGAAAATCAATTCATAGTAATGAAAATAATTGTACTTATATTGATCTAAATAGAGCAGGCACTCCACTCTTGGAAATAGTATCTGAACCAGAAATTTCTTCAGCACATGAAGCGGTTTTATATATGAAAAAGATTCATAAAATCGTAACTTTTTTAAAAATATGTGATGGAAATATGCAAGAAGGATCTTTTAGATGTGATGCAAATGTATCTGTGCGAAAGAAAGGAGAGAATAGTTTAGGAACAAGAACGGAACTAAAAAATATAAACTCATTTAGGTTTGTTGAAAAGGCAATTAATTATGAAATTAATAGGCAAATTGAAATTCTTGAAGAAGGGAAAGAAATTATTCAAGAAACAAGACTTTATGATGAAAATAAAAATATTACCAAATCTATGAGAACTAAAGAAGAGGCAAATGACTATAGATATTTTCCTGACCCTGATCTTCTGCCAATTGATATTGATGAAGAATATATTCAGGATATCAAAAGAACTTTACCAGATATGCCTGATGTAAAAATGAAATTTTATAAAGATGAATATAAATTAAACGATGAGCAAATTAATATTATTTTAAGTAGTTTTGATATTATGCAGTTTTTAGAGAAGGTGATTAGTACTACAAAAATTGAACCAAAAAAAATAGTTAATTATTTTATTTCGTCTTTATATATAAAAATTAATAAAGAGAATTATGATCTAAATGATAAAAATATAGAACCTCAAGAATTTTGTCATATTATTGAAGCATTAGAGAGTAATAAGATTTCAAAAAATAACTTAAAAAAAATAATTGATGAATTATTTCTCAAAAAAGATTCAGTAGATAAAATTATTGATAATTTATCAGTAAAGAATGGAAATGATGATAAATTCATAGATGATCTGATTGAAGAAATTATCATTAATAACAAAAAACAAGTTGATGATTATAAGAACGGTAAAACAAAAATTTTAGGGTTTTTTGTTGGACAAGTTTTAAAAAAAGCAAAAAATTATGATCCGAGCTTAATTAAAGAAAAAATAATCAAGGCCCTAGAAGATATTTGAAAAAATTGAAATTCTATTGAATCCTAAGTCATCCTTTATGGATTCAATATATTTCAAATTATTGTTATATGCATATTCTTTAATTAGAAGAGTTTGATAGTGAGAGTGTTCAATAATTAAATAAGAATTATCTTTTAAATAGTGTACGCTTTTCTTTATAATTTTTTGAATATCGGCGAGTCCATCATTATCAGAGTAGAGGCTATTATCAGGATCAATAAGTTCTGAGTAATAAATCTTATTCTTTTTTGAAAGGTAGGGTGGGTTTGTTATTATAAAGTCGAACTTTTCTTTTTTTGCATCAATTTTAGAAAACCAGTTTGAGTTTATAAATTTTATTTTATCAGAAACCTTATTCATCTCAGCATTATATTTAGCAATTGTAAGTGCTGTTTGATTTATATCGGTTGCTATAATATCAATATTTTCAAAATTCTTTGCTATAGAAATACTTATTGCACCAGTTCCTGTACCAAGCTCAATAATTTTATTATAACTTTTTAATAGTTTTTTTATTGCTTTCGGAAATATTTCTATATCCACACGTGGGCTAAAAACGTCTTTTGATGTCTTTAATTTATACTTACCAAATTCTATTAAATTAGATTTCATTATTTGCTAGAAGATCAGCCTGATACTCGTTAATAAGTGGTGTTATTATAGTTAATATATTTCCATCCAAAAATTCTTCTAAATTATAAACTGTGTGATTTATTCTATGATCAGTTATTCGTCCTTGAGGAAAATTGTACGTTCTAATTCTATCTGATCTATCTCCAGAACCTACAAGCTTTTTTCTCATTTGAGATTGTTCGTCCATTTGCTTTGATCTTTCTGCATCAAGCAGTTTTGCATGAAGCAAAGACATTGCTTTAGCTTTATTTTTATGTTGCGATCGTCCATCTTGGCACTCAACTACAACACCCGTTGGTAAATGAGTAATTCTAATAGCTGAATCAGTTTTATTAACATGTTGACCACCAGCGCCAGATGCTCTGAAGGTATCAATTCTAAGATCATCAGAGTTAATATCGTAATCCTCAATTTCTTCTACTTCTGGCATAACTGCTACAGTTGCAGCAGAAGTATGAACTCTTCCTTGTGATTCTGTCTCTGGAACTCTTTGAACTCTGTGAGCGCCAGATTCGAACTTAAGTTTTGAGAATGCTCTATCCCCAGTAATTTTAATAATTACTAATTTATACCCACCTTTATCACCTTCATTTTCAGATAAAAGTTCTACTTGCCAATTTTGTCGTTCAGCAAAGCGGCAGTACATTTTATATAAATTACCTGCGAAAATTGCAGCTTCAAGGCCGCCTGTTCCTGCTCTAATTTCTAAAAAAACATTACTTTTATCATTAGGGTCTTCAGGTAATAAGGATATTTCTAGATTTTTTTCTAAAATAGATATTTCTTCTTTAGCTATCTTGATTTCTTCATCTGCAAGTTTTTTTAAATCTCCAGTTTCATTTTTTGATATCTCCTCAGATTCGTGTAACGAATCTTCATAAGATATATACTTTTTATATTCTTTAACTATTTGTTCTAATTTAGAATACTCTACAGATAGTTGTTTATATTTTTCAACATTATTAGTAATTGTTTGGTCAGACAAAGACTTCTCAATCTCTTGATGCTTTTTATTAATTTCATCGAGCTTTTTTCTTAAAGATGCTTTCATTTTTTCTTGTTGATCAAGAAAATATCACAGACAAGGTTGATTAGCTTTCTATTATTTGTTTGACCTGCTTTATTTAATGCAAGAGTTGGTTTATGTGAAAGTTTGGAGGTTAAGTTTAAACTTAGTTGTTCAATAATTGTTTTTGGATCTTTTCCAGATTTTAACTGACTTATAGATTTCTCAAGGCATTCTGTCCTTATGATTTCACAGTCATCTCTATATAATTTAATAACAGAAAAAGCAGATTGGGCATTTCTCCAATTCATATACTCCTCGACTTTAGTATCTACAATATAATTTGCATCGGCAACACTTTCTTTCCTGGCTTTATAATTTTGATTAACAAGTTCTTGGATATTATCAAGGGTATATAAGAATACGTCTGATAGATGTTTTACTTCTGTTTCAATATTTCTTGGCACACCAAGATCAACCATATAGATAGGTTGATGTTTTCTATATTTAAGTGCAGTTTCAATTGCACCTTTACCTATTAAAGGAACATTTGTTGAAACTGCGCTTATAATTATATCTGAATCTTTAAGTTTGCTAGGCATATCTTTTAAAGATATAGGTGTAGCTGAAATGTCTTTTGCTACAATTTCAGCATTTTCAATTGTTCTATTTGCAATAAATATATTTTTAATATTTTTTTTCTTAAGATTTTTTGCGGCTATATAAATAGTTTCGCCAGCTCCAATCAATAAAGCATTTTTGTCTGATAGGTCATCATAGAATTGATCAGTTAAAGAAACTGCAACATTTGCAATAGAAAGCGAGTTCGTGCCAATTTTTGTATCAGTTCTTACTTCTTTTGCAGCAGAAAAAGCATATTGGAATAATCTATCTAAATTTTTACCAATAGTCCCAGCTTCCGTTGCTTCATTAAAAGCATCTTTAAGCTGACCCAATATTTGTGGCTCACCAATTACCATTGAGTCTAGTCCCGAAGCGACATTTAAAGCGTGTTTAACCACTGTGCTTTCAGAAAAGCTGTATAAGTTTTTTTTAAAATCTTTTACTGATAAGCCTTTTTGTTTTAATAACCATTCTGAAATATTGTTTATATATTCAATATTATCCATTTCACAATAAAGTTCTGTTCTATTACAAGTTGATAATAAAAACACTTCATTAATTAAAGGCATACTATGAAGTTTTTTTAATATTCTATGTGACTCATCTTTATCAACAGCGAATTTTTCCCTAATATCTAGAGATGCTGTATTATGGTTCATTCCAATAGTTACAAGACTCATTTTAATTGATTAAATATTTCATTTTTGTAGATTGATTAACTTTCAAAGTATATTATAACTAATTATGCGATTACTTTTAAGACTATATAATAACAAATTTAGTAGAATAACGGTGATTTTTAAACATACCGTTATTATAAATATTTTATTCATTGGATTAGCATATCCATTAAGTAATACATATGAAAATAATTTTATTAAGATAGAAGAAAATTCTAGCATATTAATGCAAAAAGCGTTCGAAGCAGAGATGCTTTTTAAGAATAGAGATTTTCAATCTTCAGCTGAAATATATTATGAACTATCATTAAAATCAGATGATCCAGAAGTATCAAGAAGAGCAACACAAGTAGCAGGATATGCAAACAATTATGACTTAATGTTAAAAATTTCAGATAGATGGTTAGAGTTATCTGAAAACAAAGATATAGTTTTACACGTAAGGGTGTCAATATTACTAACACTTAACAAAGTAAAACAAGCAACTAAAGAGATATTTTTATTAATTAAAAATTCTAAAGATAAAGATAAGTACGCTTTAGTTTATGACACAATTAAAGTTTTTGATGATAAAGTTATTAAGGAAATTTTTGATAAAATTTATGCAAAATATAAAAACGACTATTTAGCAAACTTTTATTATGTTCAAGTTCTGTTAAATAATGAAGACTATAATACTGCAATTGATGTTGTTAAGCACTCATACAAATTTAGTGAATTTTCAAAAAAAGAAAGTAGATGGGGAATATTTTTAGCAGATGCATACTTCGGGCTTGGTGAGGATGAGTTATGTATAGATACTTTAAAAGATTACTTATTTTTTTCACCCAAAGATTTATATTTAAATCAGTATTATGTCAGAATATTAACATTTCAAAAAAAATATAAAGATGCAATTAAACATTATAGGTTTATGTCTGCGAATAAACTTATTGATTTTAGCGAGAAGTCAACAGCAAAAAAAATGGCTTTATTAAATATTGAAGCAGGAAACTTTATTGACGCAAAAACATTTATCGATTCTCTTCAAGAAAAAGACATTAATATTTATCATTACTTAAATGGTATTTATTATTTGAAAAAAAATGATCTACAAAAAGCCGAAAGATCTTTTATTATGGTAGATACTGAGGATGATAATTATATAAATTCAGTGCATGAAATAGCCAATATTAAATTCAAAAATAAACAAATTACTGCTTTAAAAGATTTCTTTCAAGCGCAATATAAGAGGATAAAAAATAATAGTGATTTAGAAAAACGATTAATATTAACTGAAACGGAAGTTTTCTTTAACGAAAAAAAATTCAATTATTCTATGAAAAGAATAAATTATGGATTAAAGAAGTATAAAGATAATGGTGCTTTTCTTTATACAAGAGCACTTGTGGCTGAAAAAATTAACAGATTAGATATTTTAGAAGAAGATTTGAAAAAATTAATTAACCTTGAGCCTAATAATGCCCAAGCATTAAATGCTCTAGGATACACTTGGGCAAATAATAATATTAATTTAAACGAAGCAAACCAATATATTGACGAGGCTTTATTATTGGAGCCTAATGATGCCGCTATTTTAGATAGCAAAGGCTGGGTGTTGTATAAAATGGCTAAATATAAAGAGGCAGAAATATATTTTGTAAAAGCATTAAAATTTAGCCAAGATACTGAAATAGTAAGTCATTTTATCCAGTTATTAATAAAGCTTGGCAAATTTGAAAAAGCTAAGAAGTTATATTCAAAACATATATCAAACTATCCAAATGATGAGAAGTTAATTAAACTTAAAAAAATCTTTAATGAAATATAAAATATCTTTATTATTTTTTTTATGCATAACCTTAACAGGTTGTGCTACTTTAAATATTTTTCATAACGAAAGTCTTAATAATAAATTTGAGCAAAAAGAAAATAAATTTTATGAAAATTTTAGAGCAAATGGAGTTATAAAATTTTATATTGAAGGAAATAATATCTCATCAAGATTTAAATTAGTTAAAAATAGCAATTTAAATACCATAGAATTTCTTGATATTTTTAATGATGTAATTGTTTCTTTTCAAATAAAACCTGAAAGTATTGATTTGATTAATCACAAAAAAAATATTGATGGAGAATCATTATATAAAATAATAAATAGACCTATATTTAAAAATATAATTTCAAATCTTCCATTAATATTGTCAGGAAATATTAATAATTCTTTAGAAGCCGAAAGATATAGCAATGGCTTATATAAAATTCTTAAAACTGATCAGTATTCAGTATATTATAAAAAATACAGTAAAGATAATATGCCGGTTATTATGAAAATAAAATTTTTAAATATAATCTTTGATTTAAAGATAATGAATTGGAAGCAGATAAAATAATGATTTTAAAATCACCAGCTAAGTTAAATTTATTCTTAAATATTGTAAGTAAGCGAGATGATGGTTATCATAATATTGAAACATATTTTCAATTTGTAAATTTATATGACCAAATTACTATTCAAGAGATTGGTGGCAAGGAAATAAAATTTAATACAAATTCGAGGACTTTGCTTGGCAGTGATAATTTATGTTTAAAAGCTGCCCTAATTTTAAAAGATTATATAAAAAAAAAATCTTTGCCCGCCGTATCAATAGATCTTGAAAAAAAAATACCTATTGGTGGTGGATTAGGCGGTGGTAGCTCTAATGCAGCATCTGTGCTTTTAGGTTTAAACAAAATGTGGGATTGCAATCTAGAAAAAGATGAGCTAATAAAATTGGGAAGTAAACTGGGTTCAGATGTTCCGGTTTTTGTAAATGGGTTTTCAGCCTATGCTGAAGGAACTGGTAATAAATTAATAAAGTATGATTTTGAAAAAAAGTATTTTTTAATAATTGACCCAGGTATTCAAGTCTCTTCAAAAATTATGTATGAAAAATTTAAAATAAAAGATTGTATTAAACGTATAAATTTAGATAATATGCACCAGAATATAGGTTTTAATAGCTTTGAAAGTTTATTGTGTGAAAATTATTCTGAAATTAGAAAAATTTTAGATATTCTTAGAAATCATGATAATGGCTATGTGTCTGGATCAGGTGGATGCATATTTTCAATTTTTGATACTGAAAGCCAAGCTATTAATGCGCTTAAGAATATTCCTAATAAATATCAAACTTATATTGTGCATAGCTTAAAAAAAATATAAATTTGATAATATTAAAGACATTGGGCCGTCGCCAAGCGGTTAAGGCATCGGGTTTTGATCCCGACATACGTAGGTTCGAATCCTACCGGCCCAGCCATTAATTGATTTTTTTTACTTCTTTTTTGTTCAATTTGTATTATCATTGCATTAATAATTTAACTTTATTATTTTTCTAAGGCCTATAATGTCAGATTACGATAACTTAAAGGTTTTTTCAGGCAATTCTAATATTGAGCTATCTGAAAAGATTGTTAAGAAAATAGGTATTCCTCTGGGAAAGGCTTTTGTTGGGAGATTCAGCGACGGGGAAGTTCAAGTTGAAATACACGAAGATGTCAGAGGGAAAGATATTTTTGTTATTCAATCAACATGCAATCCAACAGATCAAAATTTAATGGAATTATTAATTATGGTTGATGCATTTAAAAGATCATCAGCAGCAAGAATTACTGCCGTTATTCCATACTTTGGTTATTCGAGACAAGATAGACGTGTGCGTTCTATGCGTGTACCCATTTCGGCAAAAGTTGTTGCAAATTTAATTAGTACTGTTGGAACAAATAGACTATTGACAGTTGATCTTCACTCAGATCAAGAACAAGGTTTTTTTGATATACCTGTAGATAACATATATGGGTCTCCAATTTTAGTATCAGACATGTGGAAGAGAAAATACTCAGATATAGTTGTTGTATCTCCAGATACGGGTGGTGTTGTTAGAGCAAGAGCAGTTGCTAAACAACTTGGTATTGATGATCTAGCAATTGTTGACAAAAGAAGAGAAAAAGCTAATGAATCAGAAGTAATGAATATAATTGGAGACGTGGAATCAAAAACTTGTTTGATTGTAGACGATATGGTTGATACGGCAGGAACTTTAGCTAAAGCATCGATTGCATTAAAAAAAGTTGGTGCAAAAGCAGTTATGGCATACGCAACTCACCCAGTATTATCTGGAGATGCTATAAAAAATATTGAATCTTCTGAGCTAGATGAATTAGTTGTTACTGATACAATACCATTTGTAGATATTGCGAAGAATTGCAAAACTATAAGACAACTGTCGGTTTCTCACTTGCTAGCTGAGTCTATAATTAGAGTACATACAGAAGAATCCCTAAGTTCGTTATTTACTGAGTAAAAAAACTTGTTCTTGAAACAAATTTAATTGATAATACGCCCTCTAATTTATTTTATAAATATTATGGATTTACTAATAAACGCAGAAAAAAGAGATAATAAAGGAACTTCTTCATCTAGAAATATAAGGAGAAGTGGTTCAGTGCCTGGCATTATATATGGTGCAGGAAAACAAGAAGAAACAATCTCAATTAATAAATATGAAATTGCTAAAAGTTTAGAAAATGAAGCATTTTATAGTCAAGTAATTGATATTTCATTGGCGGGGAAAAAACAACAAGTAATACTAAGAGATATTCAGAGACATCCTGCAAAAAGAGAGATACTACATTTAGATTTTCAAAGAATTAAAGCTGACCAAAAAATAAATGTCACAATTCCTATACACTTTGAAAATGAAGATAGTGCACCTGGAGTAAAAATTGATGGAGGTATTATAAGTCACTTAATGACGGAGATTGAAATATCTTGCCTGCCTGGAGATATTCCTGAATATATTTCTGTAGATCTAATTGAGTTAGAAATTGATCATCCAATTCATGTTTCAGAATTAAAACTTCCAAAAGGAGTTGAGCTTACATCATTGCAGCACGGGGATGATGATTCAGCAGACGTAGCGGTTGTAGTAATCCATAAAGCTAAAGCTGCAGTTGAAGAACCGACAGAAGCTCCTGAAGCATCTGAAGTTGCATCTAATCAGAAGAAAGATGAAAATAATGATGCAACAAGCGACTCAGAAAAAGATTCTAAAGACCCTAAAGAATAATCTTAATTTCATGCATTATGCTTAATAATGACAAAGGAAGCTTACCAAATATAAAACTTGTTGTAGGCCTTGGAAACCCACAAAAGAATTTATTATTAACACGACATAACGTCGGATATTGGTACTTAGATAAGTTGCTTGAGAAATTTGATTCAAAATTAGTAGAAGATAAAAAACTAAATAGCTTTTGGTGTAAAGTTGAATATAAAGGCGACAGTATTTATTTAGTGAAGCCCTCCTTATTTATAAATGATAGCGGAAAATCAATATCAAGTTTTATAAACTACTTTAAAATTTCACCAGAAAATATTTTAGTAATTCACGATGATATTGATTTGAACGTTGGAGATACGAGACTAAAATTTGGTGGTGGACACGGCGGTCATAATGGTCTTAGAGATATTATAAATCACATCGGAAAGAACTATTGGAGATTGAGAATAGGTGTTGGGCATCCAGGTGAAAAATCTTTAGTTCACAATTATGTGCTAAATAATCCTTCAAAAAATGATAATCTTGAAATTACTATATCTATTAATGAATCATTTGAAAATAT
>Ga0181590_10004569_pt1 | contig 11524 bp, 16 predicted proteins | sample 071ome_34_FD_132446 | JGI IMG/M metagenome (GOLD analysis project Ga0181590, IMG submission 132446) | Coastal salt marsh microbial communities from the Groves Creek Marsh, Skidaway Island, Georgia - 071411BT metaG (megahit assembly) | ecosystem: Environmental > Aquatic > Marine > Intertidal... | reverse complement strand
CGCGTGACCTTCGGTTCCACTTCCTTTAGCGTTTTTCTTAAACTTAATAATATTATCTTTTTTCACGATTCATCTCCTTTTTACGTTTCTTGTAAGTAGCAGTCGGCTCCATGAAGCTACGGCTACTGTAGGTTGTTGGGGTTATAGTTACTACCGTTCTTTCTTTGAAGTCGGGTTCTGGGGTACGAACGTTTCTTAGCTTTTTCATACTTTCTCCTGTTAATTTTAATGGTGCCTTGTGGGAGTAGCGAGAGTAGGCGAGAGAGCCACCCCCACAAGGACTAGCCGTAGCGTGGCTTCCCCGGTATGCACCCGGATAGGAGGACAGTAACTCGCATAGTTGAGATTACGTCACGTTCCGTCACATACAGCCGGTGTTTTTACATGACAGCCCACCTCCGGCTGGGACTGCCTAGGTTATGTGCGACTGCGCACCCCGCCTAGGACGGGCGTAATTATTTACAATCGCCGTAGCTACGCCCGTAGCTACCTTCGCAATCTAGTGGTAAATCTGGTGCCCACTTGGGTCTTTTCTTCATGCACTTCTCTATGTACTGTACTGCTTCTTCTACTTCGCTATCAGGTACTACGCAACCGATAGCATCATGCACAGTCATAACAACTTTGTACTTCTTTGCTACATCAAGTAGGTGTTCACCAATTACAATTCTGGCGAGCGCCTGACATACGTTTTCAATTACCTTCCCGCCATAAATACGGTTAGGTACTACTGCTTTGCCTCGTCTAGTGTCATAGACAAGCTCAACCTTGTCTTCTTCTTGACGCTTTCGCAAGTTAGGGTATTTCATGTAAAAACCGTTGGGCAGTTCTATACCCACTCCAGCTACTACGTTAAGGATATTGTTCCTACCTAATCTGCCGTGTTTCTGCTTAAGCAAGTTCTCCAGAGCTTCCGCTGCGCTGTACCATAGCTTGCGTATACGCGGGTATGTGTTTCTATACACTGTTACTACCCTTTCGCACTCCTCTGTCTCCATCTCGACACCAAAGTTCTTCAACTGAGCTTGGAATTTTTTATGCCCCATACCATAACCAGCGCCAAGTATCGTGGTCTTACCCACAAACCGCTCGTCTTTATTTATCTCGTCTGCGGGTTTGTTGTATATAGCAGAAGCCATTATCTTGTACACATCATCACCCCTGTCGAACGCTTCTACTAAGTCGTCCTGCCCTGCCAGCCAAGCAAGGGTACGGGCCTCAATCTGAGACAAGTCATAGTCAATAAACTGGTACCCCTCTGGTGCGCATATTGCTTTCTTGAGCGCACTGCCACGCGGTAAGTTCTGCATATTGATTTTGTCAGAGCCGCCCCACCTTCCGGTGTGAGCCGCGTAGTACCTAAGCGGTATGGGTAACGGGCCTCGGTCTGCTATTTCAATGAATCGTTCAGTCCTTGTCTCTTCTATAGTAGACCTAACACCAAGCCTAGCCGCTACGATTGCTTGGACATCTTTGTTTTCGTGTTCAAGCAGTTTCTTAAACTCCTCGTCCGTCTTGGAGAAAGCAAAGGTTTCTTTACCAGTGGTGAGGCTTATCTTCTTCGGGGGCGTAACCCCATAGCTTTCAAGCAGGTTTGCAAACTGCGGGTTGCTACGTAACGTAGTAACTTCATGCGATACCTTATCCATGAGTTCTTCTTTGTGTCTCTTTATATCCTGTAAGTGCGACTCTAAAACTTTCCTGTCTAGCCTAAGCACGGGTTCAGAGAACATCCGTAAAGTCAGGTCAATAAGTTTTAATTCAAACAGCGGGAAGTTTGGGAGCATCTTGTGTAGCAACTTGTAAGTTAGTTCTACGTCATTCTTGCAATACTCACCGTACTGGGCTAAGTCTTTCTTGCTGAAGTCGAGCCTCTTCTTACCCATAGCGTCAACTACTTCCGTGCCCTTCTGCCCAAGTTCGTAGTATTCGGCCAACGCCTTCAGGCTCCCTCCCACTTCTATAGTATGTATAGCTCTAGCCATAGATAATGTGTCTAGTATGCGACCGGGACACAACATATAGTGCCAGCTTAAAATCGCCATATCGAACATAGAATTGTGGGCAACGACGGCTGAGTTAGCCCAGTCGTACCCTTCCAAAAACTCCTTGGTGTTCTCATACGTACCGCTAAACCAAACGGCAGGTTCATCATTCTTTTTAACCGACACGCCAATGACTTCAAACTGCGCATCACGTATGTATTCCTCAGTAGTTAATTTAGACAGACTAAACTTTTTACTGTAGAAAGTTTCAAAATCTATAGTTAGTAAATTCATTTCGAGCCGGTTCTCAGCCAAATGGCTAGGTTGCTTAAGTGATGATAGTAGTTAGCGGTTATTAGCAACATCAAAAATTTTCTCCAGTTCGTTAATATTATTTTCGTCGACTACAAGTGAAGTTCCACCTGCTTCTCTAATAGCAGTAAGCTCTCGCTCTTGTAGCGGGGTTGGCTTGTTACCGTTAGCCTTGCACTCAATACCGATGAACCGCCCCTTGTAACAACATACTATATCTGGTATGCCTGAGCGCCCCATGCCGTATGTAGCGGGGAAGAAGTAATAAACGCCGTGAGCTTTGAGTAGCTTGACGACATTATTTTTCACTTTCTTCTCGGGAGTCATAGCCATCAGCTAAGACTACACAAGCTACTTTACAAAGTCAAGGTGAAAAAAAACCCCGCACTAGGCGGGGTAAAAAGAGGTGTAATTATAAGAACAAGGTAGTTCAACTACCTTGAGGATTCCGAGTTGGACTAAACTTTGAGAGCATGAATGCTTTCCGCATCTCGTCTTGGGGCATCAACTCATCGTCGGTATGCAGGGCGTACTCTTGCCATAGGACTTCTCGCATAGCCGTAGTGTGCCCACCGTCAGCTCTTTTGTAGTAGTCTATAATCCGTTTCGGTAATCGAATTGTTACCGTGTCCATTTGCTCACTCATCGCTTGTCTCCTGTATATAGTATGTTGTTTGTTGTGCGCCTTCGGAAGTACTTTTTGTTTTAATCCCCACATCCATATAGAAGTGGTCGTACTCACCCATCTTGAGCATACCGTACTTAGCCTTAAGCTGGGATGGAATCTCATCTGCAAAGTACATAGCATCTGTAGCGTGGTTGTGGATAGCCAGTTTATTGCTAGCCATCTCTACAACTCTATACCCTTCTGAGCTACCGTTCCTTGAAAGGTATTTTAGTTTATTAACGCGTCGTTTTTCTTCCGCATACGTTAGTAGCTGGTCGTCAGTAAAAGAGAAAGAATCCTCGATATACGGCTTAAACGCAAGTATGTCTTTAGTCATACACTCCTCTACTTTATTCACAAGCGCACTGAAATAAGCGTTTGCGTTAACTAACCAAGGCACGTCGCACTCCATAATACTATGCACAAATCTTGCGTCGTCCAGTACTTCCGTTGCGGTCTTAGGGTAGAAGTTCTTGATTACTGTTTGTATTACTCTATCTTCGCTAGAAGTACTGATGAATTTCCTAGCCCTTTGCATCTTAGCTCCTATTCGGGGACTAGCTATTCGGTATTCGGTGAAAAGGATACCAACTTTACCCAATAATTCACCTGCCTCGTAAATCTTTAAAACATTACCGCGTAGCTTGTAGCACCAAAGTGGTCTCTTACTCATTAACTTGAATATAATTTCAGCTACAGCTTTACTTTTCGCTCTTACACTAGCTTCCAACTCGTCACCTTCCACAGTAACCTGTGGCATTTCCAGTATATTTTCTAAGTTCATCATTCTCTCCAGTTACCAAGTAAATTTATCAAGTATTTTATCGACATCAGACTTCAGCTTAGTGCGTTCGAGTTCGCTCTCCTTTAGGGCATCTATGTTAGTGCTACTCATCGTCTGCTCTAACATACTGCGGGCGTTCTCCAGCTCTGGGTCGTTCATTATGTTTAGGTGCGTAAGCATAGTGCATAACTCTTTCGGGTTATCTACGAACGAGTCGTACCACCTACGCTTATCTAAGCCATCTACAGGTTCCAACTTGTCGCTCATACCTTTAAGCAACTTATAAAGACGGTTCCATGCTTCCCTACTGGCATCATGCAGTCTTGTTTCGTTCTCGGCATCCAACTGCTCTCGTAGTTCCTGCATATCTCGGGCAGGAATATCAAGAATGAAATGTCCAGATTCAGGCATCGGCTTCACTGAGAGTTCAAAGGCAAACTTACTTGCAACTTCATCGACAGACGGATAATCATTGGGGTTGTATAAATCACCCATGTAGTTCCTAGCTGTTCTGGTAAGTTCGTTGTAGTTATCCTTGAGTTCACTAACCTGCATAATAAATTGCGAACGCTTCAAGTTATACTGACCCTTGTAGTCCATGAACAAACTGGTAGGGCATATCCTGTTACCCCTATCCTCGTAGGGCAAAGTCATCTGGTTATGCCACAGCCTACATCCTGCCGCGAAATTGTTTACATCTTTAAGTAGCGTAGTACCAGCCATCAGGTCTTTGTAAACCTTAGCGGATTTGCTACCCGCCCTGTTACGCATAATAAGCCTGTCGGTCTGGTCTTTGTCTAGCTTGTTACCTGTCCAAGTGCTTATGTTCAACTGCACTAATACTGATGATGATGCGATACTCATGGTTTTTCTCCTAGGTAGTTCGACTACCTTGCTATGTCTTTTCTTGATGGTTGTAAATGCGCGGGTCTTTTGCGTAACTCTACTACTTCGCTATCAAAGACCGCTTTTAACATTTCCGTTATTTTATCCTTCACCCTTTCGGCGGAGAGGGTGTAGATATAGCCCTGTCCGTACTCCCACGTCTGACAAACAGCGGCTTTGTATACAACACCAGCCAACTGCCACCAGTCGGAGGCGTCTTTAGACCCCAGTAACTCGGCGCACTTACTGAGTGGTATTGGCCCATATGTCTGCTTGCCTATCTCAAACGGGTCTTGCAGTTTTGACATACTCGTAATGTACTTAATAGGTTCCGCGTATTTTTTCCGCAAGCTAGTCATATTACTCCTACGCACGTAGGGTCTGTACCACGTCGGCGGGTTGATTACTTCACTTATGCTTCCCCCATTCATCCGTAGTTCCAATGACCAATCTTGCTTTGCTACAAACGGTACATACTGTCGCTTTCCATCCTTGGGGGTGTAGGCTAGAACAAAATGACCGTTGTATGTCCCAAACCATGTACCGCCTCCACCGCATAGTATGTCGGTAAGTACGTGAGACGTGGTTTGGCTGTTCCACCCACCAGTGCAAACGCGCACCAGTCCATCTGGGTGATACTCAATAACATCAGTGTGGTAGACTTGCACCACAATCACGTCGCCTTTCACCTTAGCTATCCGGTAGTGCCCACTACGCCTACCTGCACTGCTCATACGCAGTGGTCTAAGCCCCTTGTGCTTGCCTTTTGTGTACGGCTTTTTCTGGTTGTAGTAGTTCAATGCTTGTTCATAGCTAAGTAATTTGGGGAAGTCCCCGTTCGCATAGTAGTACATGATTACACCTCCACTTTTACTGTTACGCCTACCGGCGCAGTCACATCGTTATTGTCGACAATGCACCAGATAACTGGATGCTCCCATTGGCCCCAATCAGAACCGTATATATAACCGTCGGTTAAGACGACCACTGCCTGTGGGTCAATGTTGTTCTCTTTGAGATACTTCGGGATACACGCGGGTGTTGTACCACCTCCACCTATTACCTTAGTCGTAATCACAAAGTCCTTGAATGTCGTGTTGTCGTATTCCTCATGCGCACCAACCTGACCATCCCAGTACAGGACGTGAACCTTGTTGATATTCAACTGTTCAGCTAGTTCCTTGACCGCACCTAGTGCTACCTTCGTAGGCTCGCCGTGCATAGAACCGCTCGCATCAGGGGCTACAACTAACTCGTTTATGCCTTGGGATATTAGCGTAGCCATAACGATGTCTTGATACAGGAACCTTCGGTTAGGCTTGCGGAAGCTAGACTCGTCTCGGTTAGTGAAACTCTGACGCATGAAGTTAGCCAGTAGTGTGTCCCACTTAATTCGAGGCGTGATAATCTCATCGAACCCGAACACCGAACCACCGGCTCCTGCCCCTGCTTGTTTAGCAAGGGCTTTACCCTGTGAGATAGCGGTCTTGATGTCTTGCTCCAAGTCGGATGATTCTTCAGCACCCATCTCCTGCGCACCATCCCAGTCGTGCTCGTCAAACCCCTCACCCAAGGTAGTTGAACTACCTTGACCCTTATCAGGGTTTTCTTCCTCCAGCTTTTGTAGATGCCGGAATATCTCAATGACACTCCACCCGTCGTACTCTGGCTTGTACACGCCCAATGGCTCGCCGTCTTTCATAGGCATTCGGATGATGTCACCCTTGGGGTCTATCTTGTTAAGCCCGTTGTTAATCCACGTATCCATTGCGATATTGGCAAGCATGAGGTTTATCTTGCATAGAGCCTCGTATATCACCAGATGCCGACAGGCTTTGTGCACGTTCTCATGGACAATCACGTATCCAAGTTCGTAATCGTCCAATTCTTCAATGAACGCAAGGGAATACTTCTCATCCCTGCCGTTGGTACAGGCCGTTGGTATGTCGTCTACAAGTTCCGTTTTGCCTAGCATCATAACGCCAGACAAGAACATGAATTTATGGTGACGCATTAGCGCAAGTTTCACCTTACGGAACCTACGCGCTGGGTCTTGTTGTTGTAGTTTCATAATTACACCTCCAAGGTAGTTCAACTACCTACAGTAAGTCTTCGTTGTCAGCCACCCACAAAGCGAACCGCTGATTCTTGAAAGCAATGACGTTCTTGGTTTTGTGTCTAGCAGTAGTCACGCAGAATATGGCGTCCCACTCGTTAGTGCGCTCAAGGTAATCCAGCACGCTTTCCAACTCTTTGCCGTCCTTGAACCGCTCCACAGCCATGAAGGTAAACATAGCCAAGGCTCCAGGGTCTGTCGGTATTGGCGTAGTCATAGGGTTTTCTATGATGTCATCCCACGCGGGCATCTGTGCTTGGAACCTATCAAACTGAAGAATCAAGTCGGAAGTAGCCTTACCCACCGCACCTTCTACAGCGGCGCGGAACGCATTGGCTGTGACCAAGTCACGAGTCCAGTAGAGATTGCTTACCGTCTTACCACTACGCGGAGAGAAGTAAGAGTCGCTAGGTCGCTTGGGGTTCCAGATATGCTGGTTTTCTGGGTCGTCTTCGTGAGTAGCGAACAACTGCGGATTCTGCTCGGCTACCGCTTGCATGACAGGGTGACCACCATTCTCGGCAAGCCATATCCGCCATTCCTTATTGCTGGGAGAGCGCACGTTCAATGGCATGATGCGGTTGCGGGTGTGGCCTTTCATGTTGTCACCCAAGACACCACCAAGTTCGTTACCAGTAAGGAACACTAGGCTACCCTCGGGTAACTCTGTCCCTGCTAGCCTAGGTCTAAACTGCTCAAGTAGCGGGTGAAGCATGTTCTGGACGGGTTGGGATGCTTTGAAGAACTCATCCAGCACGATAATCACTGGCTCCCCATGTTCCACCCCGAACCTATCCGATGGGTAGAACCTAGTCACCTTACCCTCATGGTCGATGACGGGCATGGCAACATCACCCAACTCAATGTCGGTGCACGGGATGACGTAGGCTTTGTAGTCAGTGCGTTTCTCAAGCGAACGGGCAAGGCTGGTCTTGCCAATGCCCGGCCCACTGAACAGGGCGAACCGCTCTTTGGGGTTATGTACAATCAAGTCCTCTGCTTCTTTCAGGGACACGTAGACTTTTTCGTTGACAGTTATAGTCATGGTTTTTCTCCAAGTTTAGGTAGTTGAACTACGTTGGTTATTGCCAAGTACAGTTGATTGCACTGGCGTTGACGTTAAGATTTAGCTTGCGCTCATCCATACTCACTATGCCTACTCTCCTAGTGCTAGGGTTAAGCATATTCACAATGTAGGAACGTCTGGCTTTGCCTAGGCCGTACCAGACGATGTCGCCCACAAATACTTTCTCGTTGTTTTTGTCTTTAAGCATGATTATTTCTCCATAGCTTCTTTGTAATGTTTAAGAGTCTTAAATGCCCAAACCCGTATACCGGTTCCATCTGTGCGGGTAATCACTTTCGCAAAGCCCTTACGGAGCAGGGTTGCCTTCATCGCACCAGCCTCGTTTTTGTTCTTCAACAGGACAGAATCGCCTGATTCCATCTCGTTAATTAAAGGTATCCACCGCCCATAGTTGCGGCCGTATTTGGTTGCATTTGGTAGTACGTTCTTATCTATTTTGTATTTCATGGTTATTTCTCCAGATTTTTAATTGCTTGTTCCAAGTTCCGTTCCTTTTCTAACAGTCGGGCGTCCACTATCCGGCCTTGCTCGGCTATCTTTTGCCTTACTGTTTCTAGCATAGCCATAAGCTCTTTTTTCGTGTATTCCATGGTCACTCCTCTTCGCCTTCTTCCGTTTCTTCTATAGGAAAAGACACTGTAATAAACTCAGAGTCATCGTAAATAATTTCCCACTTGTGAGTTGGGCATGTGGCTAACCACTCATAAAACTCTTCTCTGTTCATCACTTATCCTCCTTCAAGGTAGTTGAACTACGTTGTGCGTTTTGGGTTGAGTTGGCGCAGTACATCAGGGTCTGTCACCAACATATAGTTGCTCTTGTTTAGCGGTGCGACACACCAGTGCGCTCGCTCTTGCCTAGCTTGCCTGTCACCGCATGATAAGCAGGTCGTGTATCCCTTCTCGGCTCGTTGCGTTGCGAACTTATTTCCACAGCGAGAACACGAGTTAGGTACGTTGTCACTACTGTAGTACATATAATCACCTCTCTAGGTAGTTGAACTACGTAGCTATTGCCAAGTTAGAAAAATTAGAAAAAATTACCACATGGGCTTCGCCCATTATAACACAAATGTCTTACGAATGTCAAGTGGGGTAGGAAGTCGGCGGGGTGTATTGTAATAATGTAATAAAAAAAGGGGCTTTGTAATAAAGGTTTATTACAATATGAAACCCAGTAAAACCGTGGGCTGTAAGGGAAAAAATGGGCTAATGTAATAATGTAATAAAAAAATATATATATAAGGGGATTTCGAAAGTCATTACAGGTGTTGGCACTCTGCACTTGCAGGGAGGCGCGCCCTCTTGGATTCCCCAGTGTTTATTTTTTTTTATTACATTATTACATTGCTAACATTACTTTGAAATCAAGTACTTAGGATGTAATGCTCAAAAGATTCTGTATTACAATATTACATTACTTATAAATCAATGACTTACGTGACTTGGCACGGTGCTCAGGGACTTAAGCGATGATAGTAGTTAGCACTTGCTAACTTTAGAGCCAAAAAAAACCCCGTAGCCATCTGGCTAGCGGGGTAGGGGTAGGTAAATCCGGGGCAAAAAAAAGCCCGCGCCGAAGCGCGGGCTGGGGAAGGTAGTTGGACTACCTTGGTTTAGACTTCTTCCATATCTACACCGAAGCCTTTAAGAATATCGGCCAAGGCTTTCATCATGTTGCTCACGTCATCGTCTTTTGCTTCAACCTTGGCAAGGTATTGATACTGCGAGACTAGCACATGGCATACTTTGATGACGCGGTCATAGGGGGTAAGCATTTCCTCGGCTTCGGCTTTTGCTTTTGCCTGCGCCTCCTTAACTTCGGGATGTTTCGCTTTCGGGCCAGTCGCATGGATTGACCATTCCTTGATATTTTGCCATGTTTGACGTGAGCCGCCAATTTCCTTCGAGGTGAAGGCAAGGTAAACCTGATGCAATTCCTTCACCTGATTGACGGGCAGGTCAATTTCGCCAGCGATTTTCGCGTAGCCAGCGGCAAGGTCGACACAGCCGGTTTTTACAGCTTGCCATGTCGCGTTTAGCCATGCTTCGCCATATTCGCTATCCATCATGCCAGAGCATCCCTTGTAAGACTCGGTCTTGTTGGCAATAGCGTTGTCTGCAATGTCAGTGGATACGAGCGCAGTGGCAATTGCGTTGGCCATGGTCTCGTTGGCGATGGTGAATGTTTTCAGGATTGATGCAGTCTTTTCGTTTACTAGGGTTTCGAATTTTTTGTTCATGATGTTTTTGTTTCCATTAGGATTAAGGTTAGGGTTAGCAAGGTAGTTCGACTACCTTGTCTCTATTGTACCACATTTGTGTGACATTGTCAAATTCCGCCAACCTACCCCCCCTCTCCCCCCACCCCATACCCACCCCCCTCGAGCCGAGTCTGGTACCATGCCTCGCGTATACATAATAATTTGCACAACCAACCACACAATTTCACAACACCCACCCCCCTCTTTGCGAAATTTTCCCAAATTGACCCCCACCCCCCTCTATATACAAAACCCCCCCGGTAGGGAGTCCCAACCGTCCCTACGTAAACCTAGTACCCCTATGTCCCGCACTTCGTAAAAGGTATTGTTATATCTAGTAAAATATGTGATAGACTCCGCAAAACGGTATTAAGGTACCTGCGAATGGCTGTGGTTAAGATAGAACCTACAAAGGAACACCCTGTTCCCTACGATACATCCGACGAAAAAACGGCTACGCTACTAGATGAAATGACGGTGGCGGGTAACACAGCCGAGTTGCAAGTCGAGATGGGTGCACCGCTTGAGGTGACTGAAGAAGATGCGGCGAGAGAGAAGGAACTACTCGAAGCTGTAGCCAAAGCCAGAAAGACTGATAATCTAAAACTCCCCAATACTGCGTTCGCGGCGGCGGCTTTCCTACGTACTTACGGTTCCCAACTTGCTATGGACGCGGCATCAGCACGCGCTGCCATAACTAACAAGCTAATGGAGATAGCTAACTGTGGTGATCCAAGGTTTGAGCTGAAGGCATTAGAGCTTCTTGGTAAGCATAGCGACATTGGCATTTTCACCGAGCGTAGCGAAGTAACAATAAACTATAAGAATCCTGACGAGCTAGAGAAGGAAATAAAAGAGCGCGTTAAGCGCCTGTTGAATGCGCAAGTGATCGACATAACTCCGCTGTCCTCAGCAATTGATGAACTGGAGCCTTTAACATTGGAAAGCGAAACAGACGACATTGATAGCGAAGAAGAATATTTAGACGACCCGAGTATAGGTCAAGTTTCGGAAGATGACGACGACCTCCCCGTTTGAAAACATATCCTTAAAGGATATACCGAAGGTACTACCACTGCTGTCCGAGGCAGAACAGCAGAAGCTGTTGGCAGAACTTGACCACCTAGAGAAGCTGAAGAAGCGGAAGTTGTCTAGGGAGAAGTTTTTGGCGTTTGTAAAAGAGGTGTGGCCGACGTTTATAGGGGGTAAACACCATGCAATTATGGCTGAGGCGTTTGAGCGAGTGGCTCGCGGTGAGTGTAAACGGCTTATTGTTAATATGCCTCCTCGCCATACTAAGTCTGAGTTTGCTAGTTACCTACTGCCTGCTTGGTTTTTGGGTAAATTTCCCCACAAAAAGATCATTCAAACGTCGCATACAGCGGAGTTAACCGTAGGTTTTGGTAGAAAAGTCAGGAACTTGGT
>Ga0181590_10004566_pt1 | contig 11527 bp, 10 predicted proteins | sample 071ome_34_FD_132446 | JGI IMG/M metagenome (GOLD analysis project Ga0181590, IMG submission 132446) | Coastal salt marsh microbial communities from the Groves Creek Marsh, Skidaway Island, Georgia - 071411BT metaG (megahit assembly) | ecosystem: Environmental > Aquatic > Marine > Intertidal... | reverse complement strand
GATTGCTGTATGCTGGAGTGAACTTTTAATCAGATTGGTCAGGGCAAAATTATGCTCTAATTCTAAATCTGAAGATTTGCTAGAAGGCTTAAGGAAAGGCTTTTCTAGCTGGATGGAAGAGATTGAGATTTCTGCGTTTTTGAATTCGTCAGGCATCCCAAAATCTTCATAGGAGCTATTTAAGTCGTTCAAATTGGTACTCTGCATTTCATAATCAGAATGAAAGACTTCCTCTTTGAGTTTGATCCATTCGCTATCTTGCTCCAATTCTTCAAATGCGTTTTCGAGCGGAATATTTAACAAATAGTCAGAAGAAATTTGTTCAATTTGTGGAATATTTGGGAAATTCAGCGGATGGACATACTGGGCCCAGACCAAAGAAATGGGCACAAGCAACCCCAAGACAGATCCCATCATAAACTTCTCAATTTGAATATACACTTAACAGTTAATTAACATTAAATAGGAAAAAGATACAGCAACTTATACTATTTTTATTTCTTTTCAGAAAAAGGTCGTGTGCAGACCGCCTTTTTGGTTAAAAAAATAATAAATCTCAAAGCATATGGTCTGGTATATCACTAAACTTTTTCTAACAGCTGGAATCATTGTTGTAATCTCGGAAGTGTCGAAACGCCTTCCGTTGCTTGGCAGTTTAATTGCTTCCTTACCTTTAATTTCCGTACTCGGGATGGTATGGATGTATGGAGAAACCAAAGATCTAATCCGAATCGCAGATCATGCAGAAGGAACATTTTGGTATGTGCTCCCTTCTTTGCCCATGTTTTTGTTGATGCCATTCCTTTTGCGCAAAGGAATTTCTTTTCCGGCTGCCTTATCTGCGGGCATTGCCCTAACGGGTGTCCTTTATTTTTTGATGACCAAGGTTTTGGCGAAATTTGGGATGAATTTGTAAGCTCTTTTCGCCCAACCCATGAACCTGCCCCTAATTGTTTGTGCCATTCTAGGTGCTAGTTCCGTTCTTCTTGGTGCTTATGGTGCCCATGGCTTGGTAGAAAAGTTTTCTGTTTTTCCCAAAATGAAAACCGCATATGAAAATGCGGTCGATTACCAGATGTATCATTCCCTCGTAATTCTTGTTCTTGGTGTTTCAAGCTATATTCCCAGAATTAAGATGCCGACATACTTATGGGGTTCCTTCACATTATCGATCGTTCTCTTTTCTTTCCCTATTTACATCTGGGTGTTGGGGGGGCCTCGCTGGATGGTTCAAGTCACTCCTTGGGGCGGAATAGGCTTTTTAGTTTCCTGGCTCTTGCTGGTCAGGTTCGCTTGGCTTAATCGCGATCTAAAATAAAATTAGGTTTATGAATAAACTCCTCTTCTTTGCGATTTGGCTGCTCACCATGGTCATAAGCTACTGGGTTGGCTTACAATCAGATTCTGATTCGCAAATTTTGGACGATGATAACGTTGTGACCACATCTTCGGGCGAGTCCATACCCTCAGGTTCTGCCCTTCGGAATAAATTACCATCCCTTACCGGTAGTGATCCTTCTACATCTCAGCTATCTTCCACGGCAAACATGCCCATATCTCAAGCTGAAGAGAGTGCCAATTCCAGGAAACCTGAACCGGGCGGGGATAAGATTTTGTCCTCTCACCCAATCGAAAGGTTGCAGGCGTTTGCAGAATTGCTCAAGAACCCAAACCAATCCTCAATTGACTCTGCCTTGGAGGCCTATGATGCATTGCCCGGTGGGCCCGGCCGGTTTAGTGAATTGAAAATGCTCGCATTTGCATGGGGGCAAGTGGACCCTGTTTCCGCCCTCGAATGGGCGAAGTCCCAGCAACATTGGGATGAGCATGTAGCCAGTTCATCGATCATGGATGCATGGGCACGCGAGGATCCGGATTCGGCGATTCAATGGGCTAAGGAGAATTTTGAGGGCGAAGAAAACCCTTATTTTGTAGGGATTATCAATGGTTTGTCGGAATCGAGCCTCCCTTTGGCCACTGATTTAATGACTGAATTGCCTTATGGACGAGTTCGCGGACGGTCGGCTCACATCTTATTCGAAAAGGTGTGGAGCAAGGGTGAGGATATTGCAGTGCATTGGGCAGAGCACCTGCCTGAAGGTTCTCTGCAAAATTTTGCTTACGGGGAGTTAGGGGAAAAACTCGCACGATCTGATATGAGCAGGGCGTTGGAGTGGGTGGAGTCGATGGATGAGTCTGCGGTCAAGGCGGCAGTGTCTGAGGATGTGGCCCGTGAAATGGCGAGACAAAACCCAGAAAAAGCAGGTTCATGGATCGTGGGTTTGCCAGAGGGAGAATCCAAACAGGTTGCCATCCATGAAGTGGCGAAGGTTTGGTCCAAGAGAGACCCAGCAGCGACTGCCGCCTGGATTAATCAGTTTCCAGAAAATACAAATGCAGATCCGGCAATTGAGCAATTGGTTCGAGCGATCACTCCTTCCGACCCCAATGGTGCACTCACTTGGGCAGAATCAATTTCTGACCCGGTAATGAGAAAACAACTCATAGAACAGGCTGAAAAGGTGATCAAAGCACAGAAGTTCCCTCAGGGTGAACCAACAGAGTGATCGTTTGTTGTCTTATTTGATTTCGGCGAAGAGTAGGCAAGTTGGGTTGGGTACATGGAAAATAGCACCTCTTTGGTAGGTGAGCTTTCCAGTTTTTTGGTTGATTCTGTGTGCGGATACGGTGGCAGAGTCTTGTCCGGCCGCAAGCAACCAGGTCCCAGCCTTATTCATTTTGATATTTCTGGGAAATGCTCCGCGTATGGGGTGCTTTTGGATGATATTCAGAGTTCCATTGGGTGTGGTTTGAAAAACGCTGACTGTGTCGTGCCCCCGGTTGGATGAATAGACCCAATTGCCCGTTGGATGGACCAGTATTTCTGCTGCTGAATTAAATGTTTCTCCACTTTTTTCATCCTCTTGCAGGGTGGGCACAGCGGATATACGGGTGGCTTGCCCAGTGGTGGAGTTCCACTGGAATGTTTCAATGACTAAGCTTAATTCATCGAGCAAAAAAATATGCTTTCCATCGGGTGAGAACCTCATATGCCTAGGGCCCCCACCTGGCAGGGATTGAATTTTGGCATGGGGGACTAATTCTGGGCGGTTCCCTCTGATTTGGTAGGTAACAATTTGATCAAGGCCGAGGTCTGGCACCAAAGCGAATTGGCCACAGGGTGAAAAACCACACCAGTGAGGATGCGGAGAGTTTTGTCGGTTCGCCACAATTCCCGAACCACCGGAGTGCTCCTGTACAAGCACATCCAATAATTCACCTGTTTGGTTTAAGAAAAACTGGGCAACTGAGCCACCAGCGTACTGAGCGGTAAGTAAAAATTTTCCGCTCGGGTGGACTGCGAGGTGACAACCAGGTCCATCGGGGCATTCCATGCGGGTAAATTCTACGAGCGTGCCCTGGGCATCATACTGGTACCCGACCACACCGGCTCCAGTTTCCCACTTTGCCACAGCGTAAAGGATATTTTTATGGGGATGAAGGGCTAGGAAATTGGGAGAACCGATCTTGGCAGCCAAAACTAAAGGGGATGAACGACCGGAAGATTCGCTGAAATTTACCCGGTAAATTCCTTCTGCTCCTTTTCCATTTGTGCCAATCAGTAAAAGAGGACGATCTGTAGAGAAGAGATCTATATTTAACAGGCAGAAAAGAAGGAAAAGCCAAAGGTGAAATTTTTTAAGGTTTAAGATCATTCAAAACTGCATTGATCGGGCTGCGGAATTTGTCAAGTCGGTGGATGAACTAACTTCAATCTTTCTTCTCATTCTTTGAATGATCCTTATTTTTTGGATTGCTGAAAACATGGGCTTGTTAATGGTTAGATGCAGTGATTTGTAAAAATTTTAAGGAAAAAGAACGCATGCGTGCTGCCGGCCGATCCGCTGCTGCTGTGTTGGATCGTTTGTGTGCCATGGTGGCGCCTGGTATTAGCACCTGGGATATTGATGAAGCGGGTGGAGAAATCATGAAGGATATGGGCATCAAAAGTGCCTGTAAGGGGTACCGGTCAGGGTACCGGGTTTTCCCATCTTACACATGCTTGTCTGTGAACGATGAAATTGTGCATGGAATCGGTGTAAAAGACCGTATTCTTAAGGAGGGAGATATCATTTCGGTGGATGTTTGTGTAAGGGATAATGGATTTGTGGGAGACAATTGTCGTACCGTTCCGGTGGGCCAAGTATCTCATGAGGTTGCCAGCCTCCTTCGGGTCACTGAAGAGTCCCTTTACCTCGGCTTGGTCAATGCATTGCATAAAAACAGGGTGGGGGATATTTCTGGTGCGGTGCAACGCCATGTTGAGTCGAAAGGCTTTGCTGTAATCACTAATTTTGTTGGGCATGGTGTGGGAAGAACTCTCCACGAAGACCCGCAAATCCCCAATTTTGGCAATGCGGGCACGGGTGTACAGCTTCGCAAGGGAATGGCGATCTGTGTGGAACCCATGGTTAATACCAAAAGGCCGGGCGTTCGTATGGCTCGCGATGGCTGGACCGCCTTGACCGAAGACAAGCTGCCCTCGGCCCATTTTGAGCATACTTTATTGGTGGATGAAGGAACGCCTGAAATTGTTACCCTCCCACCTGGGCATCACCATGCGACCAAGTTTCTCAAGGCCAAGCTCGAGCAGTTATCCTTGGACATTGATTTGGCTTGTTAACCCATTTTTTCGATGCTTAAAAAATTAGCCGACAGTGTTTTTTCTTTTGATGTTGAATGGATACCGGATCCAAAATCTGCTGAAATCCTCCACAACCTTCCACCTGTTTCAGGACCTGGGCAGGAAGCCGCTGATTCCTTTGAAGCTCTGTGGGCAAGTGCCCGAAAAGATGGCGATGCCCCGGATTCACAGCCCTACCTGAAAACTATCTTGTGCAGAATTGTTTCCCTTGCTGGAATTCTTAGGGAAAAACCACCTGGTGGCACGCCATCCCTAAAGCTGATTTCTCTTCCCCTCGATCCATCCGATCCCCAAAAATCTGACGAAAAAACCATTCTCACCAGTTTTATGAAGTCTGTGGGGAGAAGGAAACCACAACTCGTTGGGTACAATTCGGCCCAGTCAGATATTCCCATTCTCGTGCAGCGAGCGATTGTTAATGGTTTGCCTGGCTTTGGGTTTTCCGATCGCCCAAGCAAACCATGGGAGGGTGTGGACTACTTTGATGCGAGGAATTCCGATTACAACCTTGATTTAGCCGATGCGATGGGACAGTTCCGAGACCGTCCCACCCTTCACCAGGCCGCAACATTGAGCGGCATCCCCGGTAAACTCGAAGTCAGTGGCGATTCTGTTTCTCAAATGTGGATCGAGGGCAAGCTGGCTGAAATTGTGGAATACAATGAATGTGATGCCTTCACCACCCATCTGCTATGGGCAAGGATTGCTCATTTCTCAGGTTTGTTGTCCTCGGAACAGTATGTGACGGAACAAAAAATGGTTCGTGAACTGCTCGAATACGAAATTTTACAAAACCGAACCCATTTGCGACGCTTTGTAGATGAATGGGATCGGTTGCTTTCAATAACAGGACAAGCCTAGTCCTCCCTATGTATCCGATTCATCACGGGCGATCATGATTGAGTTCCTGCCTTGCCCGGGTTCTCTTAATTGCTCTCTTTACTTTAACCCATAGAAAAACAACATGACCACAGATACAATTGCAGCAGAAGCATTGGATAAATTATCAGAAACGCGCCGAAGACTTCTGGCAGAAATTCGCAAATCTGTGGTGGGGCAGGATGAGGTGATTGAGCAGTTGCTTATTGCCATGCTTGCGGGTGGGCATTGTCTTTTGACGGGCATCCCGGGGTTGGGTAAAACGCTGTTGGTCAAAACGGTTGCTAATTGCCTAAGCCTTGGCTTTAAGCGCATTCAATTTACTCCGGATCTTATGCCCACGGATGTTTTGGGCACGGAGGTGGTGGATGAAGACCCCAGTGGCGGAAAGTTGTCCTTCCGCTTTGTGCCTGGACCGATCTTTTCTCAAGTTGTTCTCGCAGATGAAATTAACCGGACACCTCCCAAGACCCAGGCTGCCCTGCTTGAGGCAATGGAGGAAAGGCAGGTCACCATTGCGGGGGCAACCCGTCCGCTTGAGCGTCCTTTTTTTGTTCTGGCTACCCAAAACCCAATTGAACTTGAAGGAACCTATCCTCTCCCGGAAGCCCAGTTGGACCGCTTCCTCTTAAATCCAGTGATTCAGTATCTTCCACAGGCGGAAGAAATCCAGATGGTTGGGGATACCACTGGCCAAGAGCGGTCCCTACCTGAACCTGTGCTCAATGGGCAGGAAATTGAAACCTTACAATCCTTAACCCGACAGGTTCCAGCAGCAGAGAATGTACTTTCCTATGCGGTCCGTTTGGCCTCCGCTTCGCGTCCCGGACAACCCGGTTGTGACCCATGGGTGGCAGATCGAATTAAATGGGGTGCAGGTTCCAGAGGGTCGCAAGCTCTTGTTCTTTGCGCCAAAGCACGGGCCTTGCTCGACGACCGTCCTAACGCTTCATGTGAGGATGTGAAAGCGATGGCCAAGTCTGCCCTGCGCCACCGGATTTTACCGAGTTTCCTTGCCGAATCTGAGGGGTTAAGTTCAGATGACTTAATCGACAAACTGCTCGAGCAAGTAGCGGATTAAGTTTTCTTTTTGCGGGCTTTTATCTTTTTATTTCTGTGGTGCAAGACAAAGGGTCCCCTCTCTTAGACCCCCTTCATCTTTCCAGGATCGAGGACCTCTCTTTGCTTGCCCGTGTGGTGGTGGAGGGAAATTACTCTGGTCTCCACCGAAGCAGAAAACATGGGCAGGGAACGGAATTTTTTCAGTACCGTTCCTATGAGCCCGGGGAAGATCTGAAACGGGTAGATTGGAAGGTATATGCAAAATCAAAGCATTTGGTAAGTAAGACCTATCAGGAATCTACCCATTCCAACTTGATCCTAGTGTTGGATGGCAGTGCATCGATGGGTTATCAGGGCGATGGGAGTGCCTGTTCTAAGTTTCGTTATTCCCAAATGCTGGCTGCCTGCCTGCTTTATTTAGGGTATAGGCAGGGGGACCGTCTTGGACTGCTTTGTGGGTCCAAATCCAGAGCGGATTGGATGTTTCCCCATGGGGGGAGGGAAAGTTTTAACAGTATTTTAAAAACGATAGGTTCAATGCACCCAAATGGAGAGGATTTCGAGGAACCTGCATGGAATCAATTTAAGAGTAAACTTCCCAGTCAGGGGACTGTTGTGGTGATTTCTGACTTTCTTGAAAATGAAAACCAATTGGAAAAGTACCTCAATTTTGCGTCCTCCAATCGCTATGACTGTATTTGCTTTCAGGTGATTGATCCCATGGAAGAGGTTCTTCCTCAGGATGAAGCAGTGCGCTTTATTCACATGGAAGGGGAAGGGGAGGTGTCTTTATCTCCTGAGCGAATTCGTAACGAGTACAAAGCACGGTTCAGCGAGTACATCGACAAACTTGGGCTTATTTTGGCAAAGACTGGAGCAGAATTGTGCACGCTCCGCACCAACGAGGATCTTGGGTTTGCTATCCGTCGGTTCTTGTCTGTTCGGGGGATTGGTAAATGATTGAGTTTGCACAACCCCTGGCTCTATGGACTGGGTTATTGGTTGGTCTGCCCGTGTTGGCTCATCTTGCTTACCGAAGGATTGCCCAAAAAATACCATTTTCCAGCCTTCGCTTCTTACGATCCTCTACCATTCCAAGAAGTGGTCGTAAAAAACCAAGCGACTTATGGCTCCTGCTCTTGCGGGTGCTTTTTTTTATTCTCTTAACACTGATCCTTGCCGATCCTTATTGGCAGGATCAGGAAAAGGTTCTACCCAACCCGACCGCCAGCTCAGAATGCTTGTTTTTGTTTGATACCACAGCCAGCATGGCTGGTTGGGGAGCATGGGAGGAAGCGGTTTCCTTGGTTAGAGCGAGAATATTAGATGGGGAAAACGAAAAATATGGCCTGCTGGCCAGCCAGGGTGGTGCCCTCATTGAACTGCCGACTGGTTCATCGGTGGCTGATTTGGAATCCACACTGACACAGATTTCCCACCAACCAACTGTGGGAGGATTGCAAGCAGTTCTTGATCACGCACCCAGCCTGTTCTCTCAGGATAACACCTCCAAAAAAATTGTCATCGTTAGTGATTTTCAAAAATCCTCGTGGCAGGAACGGTCGTCCAAATTTTCTGAACTAGGAATAGAAGTGGTACTACTGCCGGTAGGCCATGGGGATGCTCCATGGCAAAGAAGGTCTGGAAACCGAGCCATCGTCGACAGCCGTGTGGCATCAGGCGGAGAGGATAAAGTTCGGATCTGGGCCGCCTTGCGCAATTGGGATGATGTGCGTTCCGATGTAAATGTATCCCTTTTTGCGGGTGGCCAGATTAGGCAGACCGTGGTGTCCAACCTGCCACCTCTTGGAAGCACCCAGGTGCAATTCACTTTGCCTTCCAAGGATTTTGCTCAGGCGACCCTTCAGTTGGACGGGGAGGATTCCTATGCGTATGACAACAACCAGTCCCTTTGGGTGCTGCCCCCCCTTCCACGGGCTTTTGGTTTTTGGAAAAGCAATCAGGGTTCTCCTGCCGATAAATTGGAGGAGCAGTTTTTGCGCGCCGCCATGGAAAGCTCCGGTGATGGAGAGTGGGACACCTGGGTCGAAAATAAACAGCGTGCCTCGGACCTTAAAAATGAGGCCTCGGGACGATCGCTTGATTTTCTGATGGTGCTCGGTCTGTCGGGATGGTTTGAGGACGACGGGTTGGCTCCCCCCTTAATCAACTTCCTTACAAACGGGGGGAAAGCCTTGGTCACTCCCCCTGATGAAGCCTATGTTCGAATGAACCGGGTGCTCAAAAAATCAGACCTGATCAATTTTACCTTTGGCGGTTTGAACCGCACTGCTTTTCGGATGGAACCTTACCGGATTGATGCCCTACAGGAGGGAAACAGGCTTAACCGTGTTTTTTCAGGAGATTCAATTCGTGATTTATATCTTACTGAAATTCGTCAGTTTATCACAGTCGGTGAGGTTATGGACTTGGACATCCCTCTCCGGGATCGTTCTGGCCATCCTCTCGTATTGGTTCGCACCTTTCCGAATGGAGGGAAGCTTGTTTTTTCTACCTTCCGCATGGTCCCCCAATGGAGTGATTTACCTATGCGGAATTCTTTCCTCCCCTTGGTTGCCGAGTTGTGTGACGTAAAAGATCGGGATCCTCAGGCAGGAGGTGTTTTGCGGGTCGAATCTGGCCAGTCCTCTGCCCATGCTGAGCTTAGGATTGATGCCACCAAGTTTGGTCTGGTTCAACAGGGAGAACAAAGGATTGAGGTGGTACATCCCCTGGTTGAATCTTACCCGGAAGTAATGAACCCCTATGACTTACTGGATGCACTTACAGGCACTAGTACAGCAGGTGAAATGGAGGCTGAGATAGAAAATATCATTCCTCAAGAGTCTCAGCCTCTTTGGCAATGGTTCGCTCTCGCGGCATTTGTTCTCTTACTTTTAGAGACCTTATTTTCCGCTCCCTTTTATTCCAACACCCAAAAACAGGAGGTGCAGAGTGCCTAATTTTGCCCGCCGTTTAAAAAGGGAAGCGAGAGGGCAATTCGTTGCCCGATCGCTTGGGGCATTGGTCATCGGTTTTCTCTGCTGGTCTGGCCTGCTCATCCTTTTAGATCTCTACGATGCGTTTGCACCCATTCAGGAGGCAGAAGTTACAACCTGGGTACTGGGCGCCTTGCTTTTATCGGTCCTGTCATTTTTGGGACTTCTCGTGCATGCCTGGTTGACCCGTCCCGGTGCTACAGAACTTGCGAAAACTGTGGAGTCTGCCAACCCGGAGCTGGGGGATCTTTTAAACACCGCCATCGAGATTGAGGCCAAGGGGGAGGAGCCCGGTTTTATGGAACGCCGGGTGTTATCTCAATTGGATAAACAATCCCACAAATTGGATTGGGGCAGGGGGGTGCGTCCTACCCAAAGCTTCTGGAACTTTTTGCTTTTTGGTTTTCTCGGTGGAGTGGCATTATCTTTTTGGAATGTGGATCGCAGTCCATTGATGAAAGCACGGGCGGTGGTAAAAGGAGAAACGGGCCTGCTTGTATGGACCGGATTGAGTGGAGCAGTTGAAGAGCGGAAAAACCCACCTGATAGTGAGTACAGGAGGGGGGCAGATGTTTTAGTCCATGCCCATATTTTACGGGGCCATCGTGGGGTCAAAGATGCATGGATTGAATGGGCCGACCGCAACAGTTCCTCTCGCTTAAAAATGCTACCCACTGCAACCCCGGACAGGGTGGAGTTTGTGCTTCCTTCCCTCACTGACCCAATCCGATACCGCGTAGTGACTCCCTCCCTGAAAAGCGATTGGTATTCCATCACCCCCTATGACCCTCCCGAGTTGGAATTTGCCCGTTGGGAAATCACCCCGCCCGCATACCTCAAAATGCCCCCTTTTATTCATCAGGGCTTTGGCTATCTGGAGGCACCAGAAAATAGTGACATGCGATTGGATGTGCGGGTGAAGCCATTTCCACAAAGGGTGTCTGCCCGTCTTCTAAGCGATGAGCTCAACCAGACTTTGGAGAAAGCCGGGCAAGTTACCTTTAGTTGGACGGGGTCGATGGAGAATGAATGGAGTGGCAGGCTTGGGCTTTCTGATCTGGAAAAGCCAGACCGCGCGGAAGTGCGGTATGATCCGGTTACTTTTTCTCCTATTCCAGATGAGCCACCCATCGTAGAAATATCGGAACCAGCTCAAGACCTGGAATTGCCTTTCGATGCGGAACCACTTTTGATTGAGGTGTTTGCTGCCGATGATCATGGAGTGAGTGATCTTCGGTTGCATGTGTCCCACGATGGCGTGAAAAAGGAACAGGATTTATTTGTCGACCCGGTGGAAAAAGAAAAAGCGGTTACAGGAATCCTTGATTTAAGTGAATATCCCTTGGCGGTGGGGGATGTGATTACTTACATGGCCTTTGCCGCGGATAACCGTGAGCCAGAAAGCCAGCTCGCCCGTTCTGAAATATATTTTATCGAGATTTTACAACCCGAGGGAAATACCACTGAATCTGATCAACAAGCGGGAGGTGACATGGGGGGTGATTCTAAAGAGATTCCCATCCGTCAGTTTATCAATCGGACTAAGCAAATTATTCGTGATACTTATGATGCGATGATGGAAGAGGGGCTCGCGAGGGAGGAACAAAGCCTGGCCCTGTGCACGGAGGCTCTGAGCCTTAAAAATGAAATGACCAAGACCTATGACGAATTTGAAGGGATGTTTCCGATTGTGGATGGTCTCGATCTTGGGGAACTGCTCAATGAAGCAACTTATCATATCGAACAGACGGAAATCTTCACCGGGGAACAGGAACTCGAGCAATCAGTTTAATCATACGAACACACCCAGCGCAAACTGGTGCACCACTATGCTTTGATGCAGCAAAGGGAGAAACAAAACGCGAGGGGTCAGGGAGAGGGT
>Ga0181590_10004565_pt1 | contig 11531 bp, 8 predicted proteins | sample 071ome_34_FD_132446 | JGI IMG/M metagenome (GOLD analysis project Ga0181590, IMG submission 132446) | Coastal salt marsh microbial communities from the Groves Creek Marsh, Skidaway Island, Georgia - 071411BT metaG (megahit assembly) | ecosystem: Environmental > Aquatic > Marine > Intertidal zone... | reverse complement strand
TATTTTTCTATCTTTTCTTCATAATTTTCTTTTTGTATCTTCTGCCAAGATTTTTTCAGATCTGCTACTTTAGTCTGCAGTTGATTTACTTTTTCTCGCTTCTCTTCTATTCTGTTCTTGTCTCTATGTGAGTCCTTAATAAATTTACATGTCGGAAAGTCATCACCGCAGGGAACCTCTAATAGTTTTTTAATTGACTTTTCCATAGCAGACAGCTCGGTAGATTCTGCTCTAAGATGCGCTTCAAGTTCCCAAATTGTCTTGACAAGTTCTTTAGCAGCTTCGTGCTTCTCTTTTGTCCCCTCAATGTCAAAAGTCTCAATAAAGTTTTCAATCTTTTTGATTTTTTCTTCTGACTCAAAGATAGCGTCTTTTGAGTCGTCTAATCTCCGCTGCGCTGTGTCAATTTTTGAAAGAATTGTTTGAACCTTTTCTCGGGACTCTTCGACGCTGGACAGCGTAACAAAATCTACACCTGCATTGTTTAGCACTTCTTTTGTGAGTTTTTCAATGTCAGACTCAATAATTTCTTTCTCTTGATTGACTTCTTCAAGTAAGGCCTGATTGTGAAGCATGTTAGCATTGAGATCTTCTATTTTTTTATTCCAGCTACTTTCTGTTGAAAATCTCTTCACTTCTGATCTCAACTCTGCTGTTTCTTTTTTAGCAACTTCATTCATGAGGTCAAAAACATTCATATCCAGAAAGTTAGACAAGATATTCTTTCTTGCTGTGGCTTTTTCCTTTACAAAGACATTCATTTCTCCCTGTGAAGCTAAGCTGGTCATTTGAAACTCTTCAGAAGATCCAATCATCGATCTTAGAATCTTTTCTGTTTCTCGACGCTGTTCATCAGTCTTATCTTCTGCAATATCTCCAGATGAATCCAGACGATAGAGTTTCAAGTCAGTGGGTGCCCACACATTATTTTTTGTGACTTTCTTTTTAGTCTCCCTAACAACTCTAAAAGGTGACCCATTGACAGATATGTCAATTTCTGTCTTGCAGTGATCTTTTCTTGAGTTAATGATGTGAATGTTTTTAATTGAGCCACGATCTGAAGCGTTAAAAAGACCGTAAGCTATTGTTCCAATAATTGATGATTTACCTCTTGCATTTCTTCCAAAGATGCCAGTAATACCCGGAAGTTTGTCAAGATTAATTTCATTATTTTCACCATAGCAAAAGGTGTTCTCAAATTTAACCTTGTTGATACCCCACTTGACATTTCTCAAGTCAGAATTTTCCTGAGTCACTTCAGACAAGTATTCAGATGTAACTTTGTCTAACTCTTCCCACTCAGACTCTGTTATACTACTACCCGCATAATATTGCCTCATCAAATCTTTCATCACTTTTACGTCTCTAAGATTTAGAGAGCTGGCCTCACTCTCTTTTATTTTCTCTGATGAGAATGAGTTATCAATCTTAAAGACAACCTCAGTTGCGTTTTTCGATTTTTTCAAAGCTTTCTGAAGGGATCTTGTCTGAGCAGGTGTGATGTAATCATTAACGGCACTGATGCGGAATCTTGCCATTCTCGGATATTCAGAGCATGCTTTTACCGTTTTCTCAACATCACCGCGCCATTCAACAGTGACAAACTTATAGTCATTTTTCACAGGATAAAACTGGACGTCGAAATCGTCTCTTGATCTAATATCCCAGACCAAGAAACCTTTCTCTGCATCTTCACCGTAGTTCTGTTGAATTGTGCTTCCGCTATAAGCAACTGTTCTTTTGTTATTCAAGAACTGATGTTTATGAATGTCTCCCAGTAATCCGAAATCAAATGCATCAAAAAAGCTAATGGGAACTTCTCCGTCAAGAGACCAATCAATATCTGTTAGAGAACCTGCAACAGCCCCGTGAAAGAGCGCAATTGAAACATTATCTGTGGGTTTGACATTGTGCCAGTTTTCTTCATCAAAACAAGAAAAGACACACCAGTCAAAACCCGGTATGCCTGTCGGATATGTACCTGAATCTTTATACAGGTATATTCTGTCATTGTTAATTGCTTCTATAATTGGTGAGACTGCATCTTGTCTGTCTTTGTTATGAATGAGCCCGTCGTGATTTCCCAAGATAACGTGTGTGGGTGCAATCTTAGCAATTTCATTGAACCACCAAACAAGATTTTCAACCAGTTCTGGAGATATACCTTGCGTTTTGGAATGTACAATGTCACCACCAATGTAGATGACGTCAGGTTTGATCTTTTTTGCTTGCTTAAAAAGATCTTTGAAGGCAAGAACATACTCTTGATGTCTCGACAAGCCTCGCCAGTGAATGTCAGCAATGTGCAATATTTTCATCGAATATCCTAATTCATTTGAATGACATAGTCTCTTTTGTCAGGAGTAAAATGTAATTTACAACCTGGAGATAATACCCAGCATCTTTTAGATGTACAAGTTTTAGGTTTGGGAGCGAGACCATCAGTCATGACAATATAACCGTCAAATGATGACGCAATTTTTCTAAAGTGATCTTCAACAGCATTGAAGTTAGTCCCGCCTGCAAGGGCCCTTCTAAATTTTGTCTTTTTACCTTTTTTCCAAGTTGTCTCTGATTCTTCATCAACATTAGAATCAAAATAGTAATAAACAAATGTGTGTGTGGTTGAGAGCCTCTCGAGAGCATCACCGAATTGTTTAAGTGCTCCGTCTCCAACGCTACCGCTCTGGTCAATATATACGGCTAACATTGAAGTCTTTCTTGTCTTTCGACCTGGGTGAATATATGGGTACTTTCTATTGATCTTTCTTTGTGTCTTGAAAAAGTTGTTACGAAGCTTGCTACCGCAAAAATACTTAAGTGCTCTCTGCCAGTCGAATTCTGAACGAGTAAGTTTTTCGATTTCTGTTCGAACAGACATGGATACAGAGCCCCAGTTTCTCTGATTTGCGTTGTCCCGAGCTTTTTCCAAGATCTCTTTGATTTTCTGCTCTGAGATGACTTTTTCAGCTTCGGAAAGCTCACTGTTGTCATGCTCGTCAAGGACAACGAGACATTTACCCTCGTTTAGACTGTCAATTGCATCTTTGAGTTCTTCATCCTCCATGATCTTATTCATGTACCACTCAGATGATTTTCCTCTCGGAAGACTTGCGATGAAGTCATTCATTTTTTCAATCATCGCTTTCCGTTCAGGAGTGATAATGACACCCTCTCTTGTCTCCATTTTGTTTCGAACACCTGGAATTAAACCACACTCAGGAAGCTCAGAGATCGGAATGATACTATTGATAGCCAAATCAGTTGCGATGTTCCAATAATTATGAGGCTCTTGTTTTCTTAGCGTCACATGCTTAAATATGATGTGATAACATTCATGTTTAAGTAAGCCAAAAATTTTCTCCCTGGATAACGAGCTGACAAACTCAGGTGCCCAGTAAAGAGATAACACACCATCTGAGTAAGACACACCTGCTGTTCCCACGTTAGGATCACAAATCTTTCTCATACTTCTAATAATGGTTGCAAAGAAAGGTTCCTCTATGACAAATTTTACAAGAATACTGTCAAATTGAGCCTCAGTGATTGACATAATCAATAACCTCCCGCCCTGCGAACATTTTCAACAACCCTTGACTTGAATGCTTTCCCAGCAATCAAGATGTTGTGCTTGTTTTTTGTTTTCATGACATCTTGAATAAAATCAACAACAACTTCATCCGATACGTAATCCATAAATCTCTTCAAGTTCGGGACTTGAGACACACAAATATCATTGTTCGACAGGAAGAGAACAACCTGATCCAGGGCCTCATTCTTTTTATCATTTGTCATTTTCCTGACATCGTTTTCAACTTCATCAAAATTATTTAGGATATCATCAGCACTCAGTTTGAGTTCGTAATTTTTCACAAAGTCAAGAAATGCTGCAGCTGTGTGAATTCCAATAAAACCTGCGGTGATGTGTAGCATTAAGTCCGGGACATCCTGTCCGGCGTAATAAGACGGAGTACAATTAGCATGCTTTAGAGACTTATCGAGTCGAGCCCAGGAGGCAGGGTAAGGATAGACTGTCCCCGGGTTTCTTTCGCCTGAGTGCATGAGATGAGCTGGATATTTCTTAATGAATTTTTGAATCATAGGATCGATATTGTTATTGCGTGCCCAATCAAGCCAGTCTGCGGTCGTAGGAACAAGTTCAGTGACCCAGAATCGACGGAGTAGAGCTGGATCCATCTCATTAACAGTGAAGTCATTACCTTCATTGATTGCCATGATAATGCGAGTCTCTGGATGAAGCTTTTGCCCATTGAGCTCTCGGTCAAGAACAATTTGGAAGGCACATTGCAAAACTTCTATGGTTGCTCGGTTGCCTTCGTCCAAGAAGAGAAGATAAGGCTCTCTGCAAGCCTTCATAAAGCGATTATTAGGAGCAAAGGTTGTTTCACCTTCTACGAGTTCGGGAAGACCGATAATGTCACCTTCAGAAAAGACGCTTAGACGCCAGTCGAGCACCGGAAGACCAGGACCATCATGATCTACATACATGTGATTAGTTTCAATAAGCGATGCAATACGTCGAGTAATTTCTGATTTACCGATGCCAGTATCTCCCTTCACAAGGATTGAAATATCAGGAGGCAGAGACGTGGCCACCTGCACAAAAGTTTTAATATCCATTGCACTTCCTTTTTTATTTGCAAAGTTATTTTAAAATAAAATGCGCCTAATTGCACTCAATGATTTCATAAATTGAACTTGAATGAACTTTTACTCTTCCAACTGAAGACAGAAGTGTCACAATGTCCTTTTTCATTGCACCTTCTTTTTTCGTCTTAGATTGGATTCTAATGTTAAGCACAATGCCAATTTCTTCATTAGACTTATAATTAAAACAAACTATACTACCCACATCGTATCCGTAGCTTGTTTCGATTTTTTGTGTATTTGTGTAGGACTTCTTGAGATTTCTTACCTCTTCTCTACGATCTTTTTTTCGCTGCGTAGCTGTCTTTCCTGTCTCACTTTCTTTAATAGCTGACACAGTATTTTTAACTTCTTTTATTTTTACGGTCGTGGACACAGGTGCAGCACGAACTCCGTTCTCGATCTCATTTTGATCGATTTTTTCTTCTATGAACTTTTTTCTAAGTTCTTTGAGATCTTTTAGGGGTATTTTTCTTTTTGCCATAACACAAACCTTGTTTTTGTATTATAGCATTAAATATTTAAAATTACACAACTATGACAACAACTTTTCTAAATTGTTTTCAAAATAAAATTTTTCTAACAGATAAGGCAGATCATCACATAGAATTTGATTAGTTATGTCAAAATTAAAGCCTGTCTCTTTTAGAAAGATGATGTTAGTAATTTTTTCATTTCCCCTCTCGAAAGGTGCAATCCAGCTTAGAGCTGCAAGTTTAAGAAAAGGTTTTTTGTTAAATTTATCAATCTTAGAGGAATATTCTTTAATTTTTTTAACAGGTGAATGACTTATACCTGACAGTGTCATTTTTTCTGTCTTTCTTATAGATGAATTGTTTTCAAGTATCTTATTTAAGAAAATCATATCACTTATGTCTAAGTGAGGTCTAAAGAAAACCTGTCTCATTCCTTCAAATAAGCGTTTGATATCTTTGTTATCTGAACACTCTTCAAGAGAATATCCAGATAGAAAATTTTTGCTGGCCAAATATGACTCACGTATGTCTGTGTGTAATGTCTCAGTTATAAACACTGACATGTCATGTGCATAAAAATTTAAAGCTTCTTTTTTGTCGAAAGTAGGCCTAAGTTCTCTACTTCTCCTTCTAAGAAATCTTACAAAGGTCTTTTGTGAATTTTTGAGATTTATGTTTTCTTGAAGTTTCTTTCTTTCCATGACAAATTTTGCAGCTTGTTCTCCAACAAATCTTCCAGCTGACACATCTGACGGGAAATGCACACCATTTTCTATCCTGGATTGTGAGATTAGTTGCGCTACATTTTCTAAATCTCTTTTTCTATGCGGGAGTTCATTGGACAAATAATCGCAGATAAAATATGCAAACGCGGCGTGACCACTGGGAAATGAAGGCGAGTCACACTCACTTGTTTCTATGTCTTCTCCGCGTTCTTTAAAAAACACATACGGTCGAGATCGATTATATTTAAATTTTAGACGTGTTATTACACCGTCAAATTCATCTAAAATTTTATTTAGATGACTCCAATCAAAATCTTCCTTTTTTAAAAGCTTTTTAAATATATCCTCTGATTTCTGATGTGATTTTTTCAAAAACTTTTCACTCAGAGAGGAGTTTCTCACACATCTTCTAACTTCATCTAAGTCCTCTTCGAACTGAGGTGTGTTTTCTTGTGGAAAATTGAATGTTGGCAAAGATTCTTCAAAGCCATCAAAGTGCTCACTTTTTTTAGCAATACGCTTTTTATATTTTTTAGGAACACTATTTCCCTCAGTCTCTTCAAAAAGATGACTTAATGAGATCATGAAGCTTTCTCCTGATTAATTCTAATCTTTGTGATGCATATACTCCAGCTTGTGATAAACTTCGCTGATATCATCGGCTGCCTGAGAAATGTGGCTTCTCATCCAGTCTTCTAAATCATATCCTTCAGGTATCATTTGCTGTAGTTTTCTGGAATATTCTTCAAGTTTGTGTAGCTGAGACTTTGCCATGTATGCGCCGCCGCGGTGATGATGATCTTCATCGCAAACACACGGAGACATTCCACAGTCGGGACAAATGCTTGTAGCGTGAACATTCATAGGCATCAAACCTAATGGTTCGAACACGTTTGAACTCCCACTGCAACCACATCCTTCTTGCATGACTATCACACTGCCACACTCAGCACAGGAAAGTTTGTAAGGATTACTTGCTTGCTTTCCAGACACACACTGACAAGGATTCATTCCACAAGCTGGGCAAAGATCACCGTAATCATCACATGTGCAAGGAGCTTGTTTGCATATTGGACAAACTTTCCCTCTTATGATTCTAAAATCATCAGGAACTTCTTCAGGTTTAACTAAAAGATCTTCGCGAACTCTTGCTATCTCTTGCTGAATCATTCTTTTAAGTGCTTTTCTATCCATTCTTAATCCTCAATACATAGATCCGGATTTAATTCCGCTTATTAAATATCTCATTCTTTGCATATTATCAAAAGGTTTAGCATTGAGAATCAAGTTTTTTACTTCTTCCTTAGATAGGTCGCCTAAATCTTTGTCATAATTTTCTATTATTTTAACATTGACACTGTTTTGGAAGAAAAGTTTTGCAATTTTCATTTCTTTGTTTTTAACGTCAGGGTCAAATCCCAAGATCACGTCTGTCTTATTTTGAACGATCTTCTTAAAAACATAATATGACATATCGACCCAACTTCCTAAAACCGGAATAGCTTGTTTTCCTGCCTTTACTGCATCAAATATTCCTTCAACGAGAATGACAGGTTCAGACCAGTCAATTAAATGTTCATTAAATATAATATCTTTCTTAGATGCATCACAATTTCTGTATTTAGCAAATTTTACTTCTTCGCTTATTGTTCTGGTCACATAAAAATTTAATTCAAGATTGTTATCTAAACTGGGGAAAATAACTCTGTCTTTAAAATTATACTCCAGACTATACCCAGCTTTAAATCTATATAAATCTTCTTCATTCATTCCTCTATCAAAAAGGTAGTCTCTCATGACATTTGCAATAGGGCTCGAAGATAAAGCAATAAGTTTAAAGTCATCTGGAAGTTGAAGTATAAACTCTTCTTCTTCCTTCTCAGCAGATTTTTCACCGCCGAAGTATTCTCTCATTCGATCCAGATCTTTGAACTCTGGAACATTCTTTTTTACGAACCAAGTAAGACTCTTTCCCTTAGATTCACAAACCCAGCAGTGATAAACACCTGTTTCTATTTCGATAGAGAGCTTTCTCTTTTTCTTTGACTTAGGTGACTTTCTACAAATCGGACAGAAAAATGCAATATCTTTACCGTCGCCAGATAAGTTTCCTTCTCCAAAAACTGATATTAAGAGTTCTTTCTTTTGCTTAACTGTAATGATGTTCATTAGTGAAAATATTATTCACTATTTTCATTATTTTCAATCCACTTTGCTTTTGCAATCACAAAGGCATCTGCCATGTCATAGGCATGTTTTTCATATATAACTGTGCCTTTTCTTGGACCAGACTTAAGAACTTTAGTTGGAAAAATAAAACTATCTCCCACTATTTCTTTAACTTGACGCAAGACTTGATCTTTGGTGTGCTCTGTTGTCTTTTTCTTTCCTAAGACAACAATATTGTTTATCTTTCTTGCGTTATTTACATTGATGGGATAAGCCTGAATATCTAAATCGTTATAGCACACCCATTGTATTATTCCGTTAAATTTTGCCAGCTTAAATAAAGTTCCAGAAGATGAACGGCCGCGCGCAAAGGATGTTAAGTAGTCTTCGACAGCAATTTCTTTGATAGGATACTTCATCATCAAGCCTAAAATGTGTGTCTTGACCTTTTTGACTTTTTCAAAGAAGTTTTCCACCGAAGTTAGTTCAACTTTTGAAAAGTGAACGGGTTCTCCTTTATCATTGACAATGCATAATCCAGTGCAAGATGTAGATATGTCCAGCCCCAATATCATCTAAAAATCCTGCTTAAGCCTAATAATAAATTCATCTTCTTCAGTTTTTGTAATCGGCTGTGCTAACTGAGCTTTCATTATGACATTAAAATTATCGTCGTGTATATTGACTGTTGTCACATGAATTGTGGAAAGATTTTCATTGTGGGGCAATGAATCAGGAGGATAGGAAGCGTATGTCTTGTTAGAAGATGACATAAATTCACCCACCTCAACCGGAACATTAAGAACCAAAGTGTGAAGTTGTTGTTCTCCTCTAAACTTCATATCGATCTTATCTCTTCCGTAGTAGGGTAAGTTGGGAGACTTAATGACCACCATACCTTCTTCGTATAGAATCGTCCCGATGTTGTTCCAATCTGCTTGTTTCGTCGCACAATCAGCACGATATAGACCACCGCGAGAGTTATCTTTTAAGTTTATCTTAATGTCTCCGGAAGAGCCAGTTAGATTTTCTTCATAGAGATGAAATGTTCCGGGGTGAATTTTAGACCCATAATAGATGTTTGATATATCAACAATAGTAATCTCATTTGAGCTGACATCTCTTGTTCTCTGCGCTATTGTCAAAACAGATCCGGGGGCGACTCCTGGATTGTCTGGTGACGATCCAGCAACTTGATCGAAAATCGAACCTGACGTGAAAACTAATCCTGGAAAGAGCGAGGAAGTGGGAATGAGATTTTCCAACGATATGATTGAGTAATCTGTCGCTTTTCCTGATTTCTTAAACATATCACTTGCTGACATTACAGATGCTTCGAGTAAGTCATATCGAGGAATGTGAAGACCGTTATCATTCGGTAGAATTGTTAAAAGACGCTTTGTATTCGATCCCGTGTCATACGTGTAATTATCTGCAGTGATCCCCTGGATTGTGGTGGCGATTGTTTCTGGAACCAAACCAAGCAGTCGCGGTTGTTCCATGTTAACGAAGTCTAAGACAAAATTTTCGACATTAATCATCTTTCCACCTACACCAAAAGAATATTGGACATTGAAAGGATCGTTTGTCGTGCTTGTAATTTTTTGAAAAGGAGTGGCTAAAACTTCTCTCTGGGATGAAGAGGGATAAAAATAGACAGGAACATAAAAGATCATGTCATCTGTTGAGGTAGGACTCTTCGACGTCAAATCAGAATATTTATCTAATCTTTTATTTAAAAATTTATTGTATATTCTGATATCATGTATCTCAGCATTTAAGGGATGATTAAACTCATTGGGCCCCACAGAAGCAGCTCTATCAGCAGTCGCAGATCCATTCCCGGTAAAACCTTCCAATGTTGCAGGTGGATTTGACATCAACCCATCCATCTGTGCGAAACTATTGTTGTAATAATTACCTATTGACAAGAATCCTGGTGTCAAATTTGGATTTGATGAGGACAGAGAAGAAGAAGGTATGTGAAAGAGTGTCTCACTATCATCAATAAACAAAGAACCAGTTGAGTTATTTGAACTATTTGACCATGCTATGAAAACATTATGCCAGTTATTTTTAGTGAGATAATGTGAAGATGTAAAGATCAAATCTCTTGGATAAGCCCCTGATGGACTTGAAAGATTAATGCTGGAAGGCGCTATATCGGCACTTTGACTCAACTGCAACAATATCTTAAACTTATCTTCGGCTCCGAACTCATCCACAGAAGATCCGGACACTATTGACACACAGATCGAAGATGAGATGTGAAGAATAGTGCCAGCTCTGTAATTTACATCACTTCTTGAATATCTGGGATTGATCCAGAAATTTATTGAGAAACTATCGGGTAAATCGTATCGACCCTTGTTTAATGTCTCAATGTTGGGATAAAGGAGTGCTGAACCTGTGGGGATGTGTGTGTTATCGAAGAAATTCAAAGTCTGATAGTTAGAATACCAGAATCCGCAGTTCTCATACTTGTGCTGATGGTAAGGCATGAGAATGTTTCGTGTAACATTCTTTACAGTTGTGCTGGTTGTAAATTCAAAAGGCGGGTCAAATCTAAAAGCGTCTATCTGCTTTGAATATCTAACATCTTTTGGAGCTTCATCAATTAAGTTTAAATAAGCCTCCATGGACGAAGCAATATTTGTCTCTCCGGCAGCGACGGATGCTCGGGCGGTCTCAAATGCAACAGCTCGATTATAGTCGTCTTCTTTGAGTTGATGAACTCCGCTCGTATTATCTTGATCGCTCGAGGCAAGATTGTTTGAGGCAGTCTCTAAATCAATAATTTGCTTAAAAGCAGGAGATCTAACAGGACTCACGTACTGTGATCCTGTCACACCTGAACCTTTAGATGAAGAGATAAAATGAACACTCGGTCTTAACAAGACCGAAACGTTCTCTAAATTTCGCCTTCCAAGCTTAATAAATGACATTGAACCCTCATTTTAGAAGTCTAGTCTAACTCTAAAAGTAAGATCCTTCTCGTCGTTTTTCTCAACCGGCCTTGAAAGCTTTGCAGTTGCGAGTAGCTCCTCGTTCGCATCGTATAAGCCAATTGATGAAACGAAAGCAAAAGATTTCTGGGAACCTTGCTCTGACTCGTCAATAACAACAATTCTTCCTTCTGAGTCTGTATACGATGGATTTGAAGAGTAGTTAAACTCATCTGCAGTTGCTCTGCAGAAAACAAGCGTTGAGTTAATCTTTGTGTTATTTTGGAAAGTTAAAAATGTATTACTTCCGGATCCGAATCTTGCTGTAGCGACATGGTCCAAGATGGTGTCCATGGAAGCTGAAGCTACAAAGTGGGGAACAAAAGAAGCACTCATTGCCGCTACTCCGGTCAACCCGACAGCGCCGAACGTCCCAGACATGTGTTGATTTGAATCTAAAGCTCGCTCTAAATCAATGACTGCGACTCCCTTTTGATAAAACATCAAGCCAACGGTCTGAGATGTATCTGATGCTAGAACAATATTAC
>Ga0181590_10004559_pt1 | contig 11535 bp, 16 predicted proteins | sample 071ome_34_FD_132446 | JGI IMG/M metagenome (GOLD analysis project Ga0181590, IMG submission 132446) | Coastal salt marsh microbial communities from the Groves Creek Marsh, Skidaway Island, Georgia - 071411BT metaG (megahit assembly) | ecosystem: Environmental > Aquatic > Marine > Intertidal... | reverse complement strand
TATCTTTTTTCATGTTGGCTTGTCCACATTTAAAGTACAAATAAATAAAGTGCGCATATATAATACTATAGGAGATTAAAAATTATGAGCAACGAAACTAAAACAAAAGAAACTGTAAAGGAAGCAACTGCTGCACCTGAAGCTACCGAAGCTAATGGTTCTGCACCTGATCTTACTGTACAGGATCTTCAAGCACTTAAAAGCATTATCGATGTATCTACACAACGAGGTGCGTTTAAAGCAAGCGAACTTGCTGTTGTAGGTGCTACGTATAATAAGTTAGAAGCATTTTTACAAGCAGTATCAACAGCTAAACAAGGAGAATAACATATGGCTATTAAGCACATAGGCCGCATGGCTAAAAATAAAAGAAAGGTAGTAGTTGCATATAGAGTTGTTCCTGGCGAGCCAGAGAATGCAATTATAGTAACTACAGAAAATTTAGAAGCTGCTGATCATGACGTTTTAATGAAAACAGTTGAATCTGACGCAGGACAAAGTGCAAATGAATTTGCAGATGTAATGGCACGTACACGATTAGCTGATGGACGTAATATGCTTGCAGCATTTCATACCACAGGCAAAATGGCAAAAGTACCTACTAAAGATGTTGAAATGACTCCTAATACTCAGACTGTTATTTTATTAAGTGATTTAAATGAAATGATTGCAGAGCAAAAAGGTGTTACAGTAGCAGATCTTGCAGTATCAGATGGCAGCACTACAAAATCAGCACCTACTGTTGAAGCAGCACCTGCTGTTGAAGCAGCACCAGTTGCAGATACTGGAGTATTAACTGACGAAGATCTAGCAGCACAATATCGTTCACAAGCTGATGCTCTTTTTAAGGAAGCAAAAGCATTAAGAGAACAAGCAGAGGCGCTTGTTCCTACAAAGAAGAAGACAGCAAAGACCAAAGAAAGTGCCTAATAAACTACCTCCTGAGATAGTTGAGCACTGGCCTGAAGTTTTAGAAGACGTAGAGATAAAAGCAGTTCCTATTGAATATCTTGATGCTATTAATGTTTACTTTCACGACGGAAAAGTTTGGACTATTGATCTAAAAGATGAATCTAGTACTAGTAATTTAGAAAATACACTAGAATCTTTCTTTGACGAATACGACGATTCTATTAAGCGTGTTGACTTTAGCATTAATACTGCCAAAGTTAAAAAAGATATTCAAGCTCGTACAAGAAGTTTTATGAAAAGGAGAAAGTAAAAATGTATTATCTCCTAAAAAGGCATAAATACTTGTAAGAAAGTACAGATGAGTTTACCAGGAGTTATAGAATGGCATTACGTCTAAGACGCGGTACAGATGCGCAACGATTACTAATTACACCAGCTGAGGGTGAATTAATATACACCACAGATACTAAATCGCTATACGTTGGCGATGGTACTACTGTTGGCGGATTAATTGTTACAGCAGGTGAAAACATAAATTTAGGCGAGTTAAACGATGTAGATTTAATAACTAATCCGCCTGCAACTAATCAAGTATTAAAATGGAACGGTGTTAACTGGGTTCCAGCTGATGATATTGGCGAAGATCTTGTTGATTATATTATAAAAGACGGACACGATTTTAGAATTAACATTGTAGCACTTGATAGTACTAGAATGGTAGACATTGCTGAAAATAAATTTACTGGTGATTTATACGGTGATGTTTATGATCCTACTACTGAGTTTAAAGTAGTCGAAAACGTTGCTCGCTGGGGTAAACTAGATATTAGAGCAGATGATGACACTGTAATTCTACAGCACAATACAGGCAGTATATTCGACGCAGGTGGAAATCTTTTAGTTGACGGCGGCTTGCGTGTTTTTTATGGCGATGTAGACGGTGGAGTTAGAGGTGATGTTGTTGATGTTAATTTAAATACAATTATTAATCACATTACACATCAAATTTACGGTGATCTAACAGGTAGTGTATTTGCTGACGATTCATCTTTAGTAATTGACGGAATAACTGGTACTATACATGCTACTAACTTTGCACCTTCAACAAGTACTGCTACTTTTGAATCAGGCGATAATGCAGTTCAAAACACAGTAAATGTAATTTCCGCTGACGCACAAAGTAACCTTGTATTTACTAGAAAAAGTAATGTAGATCTATCAGCTGATAATTCATTAGTTTACGGTTCGATACGATTTGATAGAAACGATGTAAATGGCACAGTAGCTACTGGTATAATTTTAGATAGGCAAAACTCTTTACTATTTGGGTCTAGCGCAACAGGAGATCTTGCTAACGGGTCAAACTTTATGGCCTGGACAGAGCAAAAGCTAGGTGTTGGTACAACAACTCCTAGTGCAACACTAGATGTTCAAGGTGCTATTATGCCAGGTGTATATGCAGATGCTGCTGCACGTGATGCAGCAATCCCAACACCAGTTGCAGGTATGATGGTTTATGTTACTGATGTTAACAAACATCAAGGATACAATGGAACTACTTGGTCTGATTTTTATTAATATATAAAGATTACTGTTATAAATTTGTTAAGGGAAATGGTTCTGCCACTTCCCTTATTTTTTATAAAAGTGGTCGATAAATATGTTTATGAACTACTACGAACTCAATCCTGAAGAAAATACGTTTAGCAACATAGTTATAGATTTAACACACCGTTGTAATATGGAATGTGCTAATTGTTATATACCAAATAGAGATATACCAGATTTAGATAAAACTAAACTATACGATTTTCTATCTAAACTACCTAATAGGACTTATGTACGTTTAATAGGGGCCGAGCCGACTATGAGAGATGATTTACCAGAAATTATTTCTATGGTTAAAAAACTAGGGCATAGACCTAGTCTTACTACTAATGGTTTAAAATTAGCAAGGCCAGAATATGTAAAAAAACTTAAAGATGCAGGATTAAGACTATTATTACACAGTATGAATGGTGCAGACAACAACGATGTTTACATAAAATTAGACAACGGTAAATGGGCTACTGCAAAAGTAAGAGCATTGGATAATATATTTGCTGAAAGATTGCCAATTAATACAGGAACTATTATAGCAAAAGGGATTAATGAGTTTACAATGCGTAGACAAATTGAACTATTTGCTGAACTCGCTAAAAAGAATAATATTAATTTTGATACTACTCCGCCTTATAACAGAATTACTCCTGTATTAAGAATGAAATCTGTAGGATCAATTGGACGATATATGAAAGAATGTTCATATACTATAGACGAGCTTATGGATTTAGCCCAAGACACGTTAGGTGTTAGTAAAGATCAAATGCAAAAAACTTCAGCTGGAGTAGTAAAAGCAGGACCTACTATGGAAGCTCTCACTTCTATGATGTTTCCATATAAAACAGAAGTAGGAACTATACTTATACGTTTAATTGATTGGCAGACAGATGACGAAGGTGTAATAGATCACGATAATCCTAATCGAGGCAGATTAACTCAAAACTGGACTATTGCACCTTTCTTTGAACATGTGAAAAAAAATGAATACGGTTATTAAAGATCAAGAAGGTTGGGACGAAGTTATAGAGAACATTTTACAAATGGTATCTACATTGCCAAATGACAAACTTAAGAACAATTATTCAAAAGAAAGTTTAAAAATAGACGAATGGGTAGCTGCTTCTTATTTTGATGGAGGGTTTTCTTCAATCGCTTACAGAAGTATATGGAATAATAGTTGTAGAATTTTAAATAGGTTTTACAAAACTCCAACAAATAGATTTGAAAACAAAAACAGAGAAGTTAGTCAAGAAACAAAGTTAATGATATCTCAACAACTAACAATTGCAAAAGAATTAAATTTTGACTGTGCATTTATGAGTAGAGAAACAAGAACACAAGCATTTAATCATTATAAAAAACATTTGCCACAAGACTGGCACACACCGAGCCATAGATATAAAATGTGGGACACAGGATACCAACATATAATGTGGACATCTTTAAATGGAAATGATCTAGAAATGGAAAAAGAAAATGTATATAATTGAAAATATAGACTATGAAAATGATGCAAACAAAGTATTAGACCTTATTGGCAACCACAGAACTGTTGTTATTAAAAATAAAACTGCTGTGTCTGCAGAAGATTTAATTAAGTTTTATAAAAAACTAGGTCGAGTTGTAAAACAAAATGAAAAAGTAACGGGTACTGTTGCTACTGGTGAATTAGTAAAAGTAAGACAAAATGGATTATTTGCCGGAAAGGATGATGGCGAATTAGAATGGCATAGTGCTGGTATGAATAGAACCGGACATGACGATATTGTTGCAATGTATATGCATCAATCTGCTGAGTCTGGTGGAAATACACATTTTACTGACCATCAGCAAGCGTGGAATGATTTAGACGACGACACAAAAAATATTTGCCGTAATGTTAAATCAAAAACAGTAACTTATAACGCAAAAATGAAATTAGAAAAAATGCACTATAAGAATGTGTTTAGTGACGAACAAACTATGATGGAATTTAGAGACATCGATGGACAAACAAGTTTTGAAAAACAAACTCCAAGGAAAGATCTAGTTACTAAACATCCTATTAATGGTAAAGAAGGTTTATACTTTCCTTGGAGTGTTATACGAGGTTTCACAGGCTTAAGCCATGATGAACAACACGATTTATATTATAAACTAAAAGAACATACTTTAAAATACGTATCTACTCATAATTGGGATCCATATGATATAGTACTAAGTGATCAACATCATAGTTTACATAGAAGAGATTCATATACTGGTGATAGAGAATTATGGAGAGCAGGTATTTGGTTAAGATAACCGATGACGCTATAAAAATAGATATTGATTATAATAAAGACACACTGATGTCTTTATACAACTCTTTGGCCAAAACACACATTGATAATATTAAGCTGAATCACTTAGATGAATTTAATAAAAATTTTAACAGTGATATTACTGCTAATACTATTGCTAGTTTTAAAAAACAATTAAACAAAAAAATACATCAACGTAAAGACATTGTTTCACCTATTTTGTGTAGTAATTTAGAAATAGAAAACATAATTAACCAATTACAAAAAAAATTAAACCAGCGAGCAACTATAGGTGATGTATCTTTCTTTTTACAAAAGGCTAACGAAGATATACCATTACATTCTGATTACCCATATAGAAAAAACAGTTTGTTAAATATACCGTTACAGGGCACTTCGTCATCAATAACTTATTTTTTAGATGGAAAATCTTATTTTATTGATGGTCCTACTATACTAAATGTAATGAAACCACACGGAGTAAAAAACATAACAGAAGATCGGCTTTGTCTGCACATAGAAATACCAAACTTGTCAATAGAAGAAATTGGAAAACTTTTAAACGAAAAGAACGACACCAAATGATAGATTTTGAAAACTTTATAAAACCATTACCAGTATCTTCTAAAACTGTTGACTATTTTGGTATTGATTCTCCAGAGCACTGGAAGAAACACTGGAAAGATATTAGAAAAATATTTCCAGATAGTTATTACGATGATTCCAACAAAAATATAACATATAGATTTAATAAACACGGATATAGATACAAAGAATTAGACAAAGTAAACTGGGACAACTTTGCTTTATTTTTAGGTTGTTCAAATACATTTGGACAAGGTGTTCCGGAAGATTTATTAGCAAATACGCTAGTCGAAACACATCTTGGTATTGACTGTGTAAACTTATGTGTTCCTGGCGGCAGTAATACTTTAATGAGTGCTATTGCTTTAGAGGTTGCTAGTAGAAATTTAAAACCAAAATTTGTAGTTGTAAACTGGACAACTCATGACAGAATATATGATGTTGTTGACAGTAAAATTGAAAATTTAGGTATATGGAGTTTAACTTGGTATAAAACTATGCACAATACAAGTTCTAATTTTTATAAAAACTGGGCAAACAGCGAGGAAAGAACGTTGTATTATTCTCTTCTTTCCCAAAAACAAATAAAACAATTTTTTTCAAATACTCTTTTGCTTGAGTCTAGTTTTAGTCAAACAGTAGCAGAAGATTTAGATTGCCATTTTGTAAATAATAATAAAAATGCTAGAGCTAGAGATGGCTATCATGAAGGATACAAGTACCATGAAGAATTAAGTAATTGGATTTTAGAAAATGTTTGAAATTGAATATAAAGATATAGATAATTTTAATTTACAAGAAAAATTATTAGATCACGGTTTAATAGTTATAAGAAATGCATCTTTACAAATAGAAGACTTTGAAAAAATAACTAGTAGTTTAGGAAAAGCTCTTGTTACAACAAAACATGTATTAAACGAATCAAGAACTGTACAAGAATTAAGTAATGTAGGGTTATTTGGTAACGGTGATGTTAATTGGCATCATGACTGGAGCTACGGACGTGGAAATTATTTTGGCACAATACTTTATAATGTACGCAATGCACACTTATCACCTACTTGGTTCTGTGACATGAGTAAAGCACCTGATATACTCAAATACATGTACAAAGATGCCGTTGGAGAATATTACCCGCCAGCGCATTTACATGGAGATTGTTTTACTGCACAACAATTAAGAATATTAGAAAAACAGAAAGTTACTCGCCCATACATAATTAAACATCATGTAACTAACGAAGAAATATTATATTGCAGTATAGGAACACTACAAAACTTTGATTGGAATATTACTCCAATCAGAGAATGGATTGAAGAAAATGCTATCAAACATGACTGGGAAGATAATGATATTTTAATATGGGATAATTTAAAAATGAATCATAAAAGAGTTGCGTTTGAGGGAGAAAGATTATTGTGGCGTACCCAATTTATAATATAACTCATTTATGTTTTGACAATAACTTAAACTTAGTACTACTCTATTAAATGGACTTTTAGTATTGTCAACTCTATGAGGTATATCTACTCTCCAACATTTAGCAGTTTGTAAATCTATAGTCTCTAAAACTTCTTCTGATTCCATGTCTTTCATATACTGAAAGACGCTTTCTTTATGTACAGTTATAGGAATATTAATTGCTGTAACACGTTGTTTTAATCCAGCATCTGTTGCTTTATCGTCAATGTGTGTTTTACACATGGATTTTGCCGGCACCATAATAATTGCTGCATATGATGGTTGAACACCGATTTGATCTATAATATGAGATATTTTATTTAATTCTTCGTTAGACAATTTATAAGGTCTAATGGTCCAATTTGGTTCAGTTATATTATCACCAATTTCGTGCATCCAACTTATATCTTTGTTACTTAACTTAATATCAACATTAAAAAAATTCATTATTAATCTACTTTCTAGTCTAGTAAAGTAACTACAAGATGTACACGATCATGAAAACTAGCATTCATTGCTGTGTGTTTTACTAGTGTGTTTGTAAGCCACCATGTGTTCTGCGGAAGGTGTTTTATTTCTTCTTCAATGATCATGAAACATCCTTCTTGTGTTTTGATAGGATAATGTATACGTTTAGTGTTGTCTTGATGCCAGCTCAAACAAGTCTTAGATGGACTTTTCATTAGTCTAACTCTACCAACATTGTAATTGTCTGTTATCAAAGTGTATACTTCTTCAAATACTGTATTTTTAAATACGTTACATATAACAGTAAAATCAGATTCTTTTAAGGGAATTTCTCGTTTACTTGGTACGTGTATAATATTACCATTATCATCAGATATTTCTTTAGGATTTTCCCAATCAACTAATAAACTTCCAGCACCATATAAAAAGTTGTCTCTTTCTAAAGGAGTAGTATTGATACATATTTGATTTAAATCAGTCCATTTTATCTTCTTGCTAGTCAACATATTGTCCATAGCAGATTCTAAATTATATATTGGTAAATTTAATTCAGTAAAATTCATTCTAATTTTCCAAATGCATAAATTCTTTCAGCACAGAAAAAACAATAGCCGCAATGTTTCCAATCATGATTATTTTTTTCTTCTAATTTATGTTCCTGATAACGAGTTTCGCAACTGTACGTAATAGGATAAAGATCGTCTAGCCTGTTATAATATTTATATGCATCATATGTAATTTTTTTATCGCCGTGTACAAAAGGTCTAATATTAGTAAAATACTTAGCGTCGGTTACATTTTCGCCGTATTTGTTTTTTCCTATGTCTCTGCCAAAGTCTCTGTTTACAATATGACTTTTAGTAAGGTTATACATATTCTCATCAGTATAATAATATCTGATAGACTTTAAAAAATCTTCTTCAGGAGGATTACTAGTTAGTCCATTATATACTGCGTCAAAATTATATTTTAATAGGCTTTCACCAACTAAAGACATTTGTTCCGAAATATAAAAACTAGCTGTTTCTCTATCTTTGTGTTTATTTGAATATTTAATAATATGTTTTTCAGGAGACTTTCCTGTTAGTTCGGTAACTTTTTTAATGACACGTTTTGCTCCTTCACTGTACCAGGGTTTAAACTTAGTGTAAAGTGTCATAGGATATATTTTGACATCAGGTCTATCTTTATAATAGTTACAAATTGCATAATATACAATTGCACTATCTGCGCCGCCTGATAACTTAACACCAATACTTTTCCAATTGTTGTTAAAATAAAATAACTCATTCATAAACTTCTACTCTTTTCATTGAATTATAATTACATAAATCGTTTATAATTTCTTCGTTGAATTTATTAGTTTCTAACATTGCTACTGGAATATTTCCCATTGCATTTTTAGGATCATCTTTAGTAAATCCTAATGCAGTTAAATAATTATTATTTTGATCCCACCAATCGTTCATACCTTGTAAAAATCTATCAACATTATTTTGTGATCGATTAAAGAAATAAGTGTTAAAGTCGCAACTATAATATCTTAAAGGACGTATGTTATCTTCACCAACAATATCGTCACCGTCTTTATATACATCATATAGCGGCTTACCTACCTCACAATAATTAATATATACTTCTCCAAACTTTCTTGCAAGAGTAAAATAAGCATAATCATCGTCTAACAAATTGTATCGTCTTTTATCAATAAATCTGCAAACTATTCTTGGATGGAAATTAGAAACTTGTTGATTACTGTAAAAATTTTCAGCACGATGTATTATAACATTATAACGCTCTAGTGCTTCTCTTTCTTCAAGGGTTGCATTATTCCAATATCGTGCAGGAGATAATACCCCACCTCGTAAATTTTCAAAATAATGATGCAAATGATTTAATTGTTCTTGAGGCATACCAACATATGCTGTATGCTGTATTGCTTGTATACGCTGGTTAATTATATCTATACAAGAATTTAATTCGTTAACTATTTTGTCTTCTGTCCACGTATTATCAGGAAAATTATAAAGTCTGTCAGGTTCTGCAATAATGTTGTTTTTTTCGCACTGTTCTACTAATGCGTTAAACCATCTAACAGCAATATCAGTATTATATACTTTATAAGTTAATCGATATTCAACACCTTTAGGATTTTCGAAAACAATATCAAATTTCATTAATCTTCCAATTCAAAATATTCTCTTGTCATAGGACCTATAACATCAGATGCCTTCATTTTGCGTTGTGCAAGTAATACATCAAACTCATGTTTTAATCTTTTTTTAGTATAATTATTTGTGCCAACAGATATAGAATCACGCAAGAAATCTGTTTGTATTTTGTTTTTTACTGTGTTAATAATATGTTCTGGTAAATTTTGGTAATTCATTAGATGTGTGCTAGGTTTAATCTCGCAACTATAACCTACAATATGTCTATAATCCCAAAAGAACTGTTCTATTTCTGGTAAAAATTCAAAATTAAATATATTAACTAAGTTAGAAACACTAATATGAATATTTGGAAAGTTGTCAGCATTTGCTTTTAAATACTCAATATTAGATTCCATTTTTTTCCAAGTATGGGGCCATCTTATAAATTCATAATTATTACCAATACTATCAATACTAAGCCTTAAATGTGCATTTTTAGTTTTGCCCAAACGAGAAAAAATTTCATCATTAAGAACAGTTCCGTTTGTAGTAACTTCTAAATGTAAATCTTTGCAATAATCTTGATCAATAACTTCTCCAATTTTATCCCAATTCTCTTTTAGAAATGGTTCGCCACCTATTAGTTTAAGAGTGTGAACTTTATAATTCTTTAATATTTCTGCAACAATTTCTGAAGTATTTTTAGATCCTGCTGCTGTCTTATTTGCTAACGGTATCCACGATTCTGGTCTATTTTCTTTATCTAATGTACTAGATAATTTATCAATTAGGCTACTTGCATTACTACTACAAAATGGACAAGCTAAATTGCAACTATTGCCCAACACAACATCTAATTTGTTAATATCATATTTTTCATATTCTGTTCTTCGATTTAGTTTTATTCTAGGACTATCTACTCCTTTATTTTCGTAATTTGTACACGCCAAACATGCAGGATGTAAATTGTCGTTAGATTCAAAATAATCTCTAAAATACTGTAAAGGCAGAAGCTGCATTATATCTTTTGGCGAATCTATTTTTACAGGCTTAGATATGTGTTCAGGTATTAACTCGTGATTTAAATGGCAGCAAGGTTTAAGATTAGCACATAGTCCGTGAGGGTAATCGTAAAGTCTTATACGAATTCCCTTTTCAACGTAACTACAATAGTTATCTTTCACTATTTAATTCCTATTCTCATATATCGGTTATACTTAGATAGTCCTATTTCACCTTGATATAAAAGTTCTTGCATTGGTGTTGCTCTAGCAAAATCATCTAAATCAATGCTACAATTTACATGTTCAGGTAAATCAAAATAATCATTAGTTTGTAATACAACTAATGTTCCTTTTGGTATTTTATTGTACCACGTACTAAAATTGTATATGTGCTCACAACTAGTATTAATAACAGTCGAAGGCATTTCTGTTAATGTTAAACTTGTACCATTTGATCTATATGTTTCATATGTTGTAGGATAATCCATTTGTAAGATATCTAATGTGCTTGCTTTAAATTTCCAACTGTCCATAGTTTTAGTTCTATTAAATGTTTCAGCTATACTAGCGCAAGATTCATCTATATCAAAACTTCTAATCTTTTCTATTTCTAATTTACTTTCAAATAAAAATGCTGCTAAACTACCGTACCATCCTGCACATAAAAAAACAGTGCCCAAAGGTTTATTAATTTTTTCAAGCTCGTTTACTAGCCAGCGTTTAGATTCCATTTGTCCTTTAGAAAACAAATCTCTCATATCTATATCAGGAAATTTGTTTAAAACTTGTCCAAAGTTGTCAAAGAATTCGCTATTATGGATTGGCATCAAACTGCTCCTTTAACCAATCAAAGTTGTTTATTAACTTAATATCATTGCTATTAGAAATGCCAAACTCACTACCAGCCCTAGCACCGGCAAGAGCATAGGAACCGTAAGGTCTGTCTTCTCCAATTGTACACCACGTTTCAAGTCTTTGTTCTGTTTCTTCATTTTTCTGCCTATCAATTATTTTACTACTAAGTTTTGCACACTCTCTAAACGCACTTTTCCAAGTGTTAAAAGGATC
>Ga0181590_10004558_pt1 | contig 11541 bp, 10 predicted proteins | sample 071ome_34_FD_132446 | JGI IMG/M metagenome (GOLD analysis project Ga0181590, IMG submission 132446) | Coastal salt marsh microbial communities from the Groves Creek Marsh, Skidaway Island, Georgia - 071411BT metaG (megahit assembly) | ecosystem: Environmental > Aquatic > Marine > Intertidal... | reverse complement strand
TAACTGTCAAATGTATTAGATTGTTGTGCCATTATAGACTCCTAAAAAATTAACTATTCATAATCAAACTAACTGCATCTTGAATAGAACCAGTCTGTTTGAGTTTTGCCATTTGCTTTTGTCTGACTTTAGACTTTCCATCATTAACTTTTTTAGCACCTGCTTTAACAACACGCTTGTTAGTAGTTTTCTTTGCCTTAGTTTTATTAGTTGTTAAATCCATATAGTCTATTGCTCGTTTTAAAACGATTAATGCTCTTGAATCTGCAACTAAACCAACTTCCTCAGCAGTATAGCCAAAATACTTTGACGCACCACTTACTAACTTGTTTTTAATAGTAGCAACTTTTTGCGGGTCTGCAAACTCTGGAATCGCTTTTGAAAGTTTTTCCATTTCTTGCTTTAAATATGCCTGATGGGCAACTTGTTCTGCTTGTGATTGCTCTTGAGTAATCTTTTGCACTTGTGCCATTTGTTTATCATATTCCGCTTTTTGCTCTTGATATTCCATCTGTAGTTCCATAAATCCTACTGGGTCGTTTTTAAAATCTTCCCTCGAAGGTGGAGTTGGCTCTTGAGCAATATTGCCACTTTGCATTTGCTGTAAAATTTTAGCAACTTCTTGTCTTTCGGTCTGTAATGCAGAAAATACTTCTTCGACTTGTTTCTTCATCATTGCATTCTCTTGCATTCCTTTTTGGACATATTCTTGACCACTATATCCTTGCTTTAGTTCATCCAAAGTGACTTCCCTGACTTGCCCATCTACTTTAACTTCGTAGGTGTCGGATACTTCTTCTTGAACGGCATCTTCTTCATAGTCGTTATCATCATCCATTTCAGATGCTTCAATTTCTTCCACATCATCTTCTGATTCTGCTTCCACTTCTTCTTCTGTATCAGCCTCAGCAGTAAGTTCCTCTACTTCAGCATTCTCGTCAGATGCCTCAATAGTTTCTTCTTCTGTTGCCTGAGTTTCTTCCTCTACAGTTTCAGTTGCTTCACCAGTTAGTTCTGGACTAATTAATCCAGATACTGCTTCCTCTATAGAAAGAGGTTTATTTTCAATAGTTTCTGTCGTTTCCACGGTACATTCCTCTATTTATTATTTTTTCTGTCGTCGATTATATCACTAGCAATAACGCCATCCATATAATCAATAACGCTCTGTAGGGCAATAACTATGTTGTGTGCTTTTTCTCTTTCCTCTCCATCAGAGTTAGGATTAAGAAAAATACCAACTTGCCCTTCCCTTACTTCATCTAATACTAATTTAAAAGTATCGTCTGCAAGTAATCTCTTATAAGCATTTGCTTTATCTTTTTTATTCATTAATATCTACCGCCCACAACCGCTTCTGTTGGAGTTTGGTCTGGGTATCTTGGTTCTTTTTGCATTTGCTTAATCTTTTCAATATCAACAGATGTTCCATATCTACCTAAAACTTCAACTGCTTTAAGTAATAGTTCTTGGTCTAACTTATCACGCTCTCTATCATCTTGAGCAAGTGCTTTTTGAGCATCTATTTCTAATTTCATTAAATCTGTTTGTGCTTTAGTTTGAGCAGTCACACTCGCTGCTTCAACTTGTGCTTGAGCAATCATTTGTTCAGGTGTTGGCTGTTGTTGTGATGCCATTAACTGCTGAACGATTTGCTGTTCCATCTCTGGAGTAAGCGGAGTAAAGTATCTATCTGCGTTTCTAATACCACTCATACCTAAAATATCACCTAGTGTATTTCTAATTTGTGTAAGTGAAACAAGACCATTTTGGAAACCATACTGACCATAAATTTGCATTTGCATCTGTAATGCTTGATTTAAAGCACCTAGTTTCATTTCGTCTTTGCCCATACCGATACCGACATTAACTGTCACATCCATATTAGAATTCCAAGAGCGTGGGTCAATAGGAATATATTGTCCATTTAAACGCATTAATTCTTCTTCGTTAGAGTTTTCTACTAATAACTTAAGAAGTAATCTAAATAAACGCTTCATGCCACCCTCAGCAAGGTTTCTAGCCATAACTTCTACTTGACCTGCACCTGCTTGAGCAGTTATTTGTGCCCCCGTTGCAGTTTGATTAGATAAAGCATCTGGGTCTAAACCTACTGACGCTTTTGTAACACCAGTCTTTGCTTCTGTTTGTAAGTCCATATATTGAACAGCAGATAGCGTTTGCCCTGCAACAAATGGAATAGGATTTGCTTGTATGGCACCTTGTGTTTTAACTCTACGAATAGCACCAATTTCATTATTTAATACATCATCTATATTTGCTTGTCCTTCTACTACATCTATAGCAGGATTATTGACTAAAGCAATATTGTCTAAAATTCCACGAATCATAGCAGTTGATGAGTCTTGGTCATTCATGATTAAATCAGCAATACTACGACCAAAGAAAGTATGCGGTTCTGGGTCTACTTCAAATATCGCAAAAGGTATATCGCTATATGGTTCATAATCTAATAATGTAGAACGACCACCAGCAAGTAATATTCTGTGCATTAGTGGTTCACCCGTTCCGTAAACATCAATCTTCATATAGCATTCAGTCACTTCGATTAATTTCATTGACGGGTCAAATCTTTCTTCTTCATCAATTTCAGCATAACCAGTACGTTCAAACTGTTCTGCCTCACTAAATGTATCATCTACAGAAGAACCAGTTAATTCTGATACAGTTTCAAAGTCATAACCCATATTGACTAACTCTGCTACTGTTAATTCTCTTTTATGTGCTACACAATAAGCATCATCAATAGACCTAGCACTTCTATCTACATAAAATTCTTCTGGTGGGACAGATTCAATACATAATTTGCCGTTCTCTTTTCTACGGATAATTCTTAATGAATATCTTGGCATTTCAATATCAATACCGTATTCATCTATTTCACCGCTCATTTCTTTAGTTTCTTCGATAACTTCTACATCATCTTCGGCAATTAATAAGTTGTATTCTTCTTCTGTTAGATTGTCATATTCAAAAACTTCTGCTTCTGAATAATCTTCCCAATAAATTTTTAATATTCCAGTCTTTTTAACTAAAGCATCATGAATAGCATCATTTAATAGTCTGTATCCGTTTAACTCTTGAAACTTATAATGTGCAAATTTAGTGGCTTGTTCCGACATTGGCACATCTTCTGCACTTCTAGGGACATATTCAACTGGGTTTTCACTTGTTAAGAAAACACGCATTAATGAAGGTTTGATTGCCCTTACTGTATCTCTAACTTTAGTAGATACGATAGTTGAACGACCTTCTTCTTCACCGATATCAGTTTCGCCATCATAATAGCGTTGTGATTTTAAACGGGTGCTAACAATTTCGCTTTCTACAAAATCAATAGCGTCTGCTACTGCACTACTGGCAATGTTTTGAATTTGCCCTTCATCCATTTTTTCTGGTAATGCCATATTTATTCCCTATTATGGTGCAATCATGTTTAATAGACCAGAGTTTTCTAGTCTTTCACCTGCTCTAACATTCTCTGTTATACCACCTACAGTAAATTTGCTCATGGCTTTATTTTTGAGAAATGTTAATCTATCCATTACTTGAGCGATTTTTTGGTTTACTCTACCGCCATCAATAGCATTGTTTAAAACTTTAGCAACAAATTCTGGGTCGTCTGATAACAAAAATGCTGCTACATCTTCATAATCTTTAGGTGCTAATTTGACATCTTTACCCTGATTAAACAATTTTTTAGAAACAACTGCTGCAATGGCAATTGGGTCACCATTAAAACCTGCTATAACATCACTTGCATTAACACTACTACCAATGGCTTTTTCTGCAGATTTTTGAGGTTGTGTCATAGAACCATATAAAACTCTATTAATTGCTTCGTTATTTTCACCCGCTATATCAAGTTGTTTTTGTATTGTTTTGTTATAGTTTTTTTCACCTGCTACAATTTTTATTATTGCTGCTTCTTGTGAATCTTCATCTGCTGCTTTACCGAAAGTCATTTTCGTTCTTCTGGCTTTATTTCTAAACGCTGCTAAAACACCTGCTTTAAATTGTGCTTGTGCTTCTGGTGGTAATTCATCAAATATAGTTTGCACTTCATCAGCATCCATGCCGAATGCTTTTCTACCTTCTCTAAAAGCATCTCTGCCTTGTAATCTTTGTTTTGCTAGTATTCTTACATCTGCTAAATCTGAATATGTGTTATCTAACAAATTTTTATAAGATTTCATTTCAGTTTTTAAAGGATTAGCCACTGTGCCTTTACCTGCTTGATATAAAGCATGGGTTTCATCACGCATTAACCTATATAAAACTTCTGAATCTTCTAAAGATGGCATTCTAGCGAGTTTTCTTTCTCCGTTTGCCATTGTCTTAAATAATGGCACTAAACCTGCTTCATCATAATATTTCGCAATCTCATCTGCTAATTTAGGGTATCTCTGAGATATATTTTCAAATCTAATTGCTACATCATCTGTTACAGTTGGATTTTTTTCAAAAACTGCTCTATATCCTTTATTTGCTGTTGCTTGTAATACTTCATCACTATCTTTAATTTCTTTAAACACATTACTTGTTTTGGCTTCTGGCAATAATTCATTTTCAAGAGTCTTTAGTGCTTTTTTCTTTACATCACTTGTTCTGCCTCTTAAAACTGTTTGTATGTCATCTGCTGCACTTCCCGCCTCAACAACATCTTTTGCATAAATTGCTCTTACTGTTGCTGCTAATGACCTATTTTCCGCAAGTATTTTGTTATCTGCAATATCTTGTAATACTTCATCAACACTTTTACCAGTGCCTTTGACTAATCTGTCTATTTCCTGAAGTGCTGCTCTGCTAGGCTCACCACCAATTTTTTCTCTCATATAATCTGTTATTTGAAAGATTTTCTTTTTTGCTGCCTCACCTACTTTTCTACCACCTATTTCGAATGCTTTACCAAAAACACCGCCAATTATGGCATCAGTAGTCATACCACCTACATCTTCTGCTGTTGAATATCCTAAACCTGCTACAGTTCCTGCTTTTGCACCAGTGCTAGTTGTTCCTTTAAGAACTTCTTTACCAACATTCATTAATCTACCAACATTAGTTGCTGCTGCTGCACCACTTGTTCCACCAGTAACTGGTGATGCTAAAAACATAGCAACTGTTGGTGCTATTGAACCTAGTATTTCTTGTGTAAGTGCTATTTTCGGGTTGGCTTCTTGATAAGATTTAATCTTACCTCTAATTTCATCTCTAATTTCTTCGTATGGTCTATCTTCACCGAAAGCAACTCTTATACCTGCTTCTAATTCATCACCAAAGCCAAATAACATACCTTGACCAGCAAATGTTCTAAAACCTTCACTTTCACCTTCAATACCTTGTGTGTCAATACCTGCCGTAGATACTGCTAATGGGTCAGTTTCTTCTGTTGTTACTTCTTGGCTTACTGTTTTAGCGACTGGTGTTAAATCTTTTGGTTCAGTATCGCCACTTTTCCATTTATCAAAATCGTCACCTAAAATGCCCATATCACAATCCTAATTGTTTCATTTTTCTAACTTTATCCATAAAGCCTAAACTATTAAAGTATTTTTCAAATTCTGCTTTATTTGTCTTTGCTTTATCTTCTGCAGGAAGCATATCGTAAGTAATTTTAGGGTCAGCGTATTTTAAATTACCACCATACGGGTCACCAACTATTTCTTTACCGTTTAATCCTGAATTATTTGCTTGTTTATAATAAAAATCTCGTCTATCTAAATATTCAGCAGAGTTACCCTTAAATAATCCTGCTGCTGTTTCTACAAAATCATCTCTTTGCTCTGGTAATAATAATGTTCCTTTTTCTAGTCTTAATAATGCACCTTCAATAGTTGCAAAATTTTCTACATCCATTGTATCTTTGTTTCTAATTAATTCTGCTCTTGCACTTGCAGCGTTTTTAAATTCTGATTCTCTTACAACACTGCCTGGGTCTAGAATTTTCATAAAGTTAAACACTAATGCCAAATCACCTGCTGCACTAGGCTCTACAGCGGACTCTAACACTCTACGGAATGAAGCAGATTGTTTACCAAAACTTTTAACACCTTCTTCTTTAACGAAGGCTTGTTGTATTTTCCAACCTCTATCCCATGACTCTTTATCAACACCACCTGCCATTAAATCACTAATCTGACTAAAGTATGTAGAAGATTTAGACGGGTCTTTTTCCATCATTAATGCAGCATTTAGTAATTTTTGTTTTTTAACTGGGTCTTTTTCAGCCATTGCTTTTGACCTTACTAAACTTACAGTAGATGATGTGCTTTTTGATTTTCTTATAGTTTCTAATCTTTTATCAATAGACTTACCTAACGCATCATCAGGCTCTAATCTCATTGTGTTGAATGATTGAGCAAGTGTTAGCATAGTTTCTTCGTCTGATAAAAACTTCTTAGTCTTATCCCAAAAACTTGGTTCTACTTCACCTGCTTCTACTTTCTCCGCAATATTAACACCTTCCATGTCTTTATTAAAGTCAAAATCGGCTTCCATAATTTGTCTATCTGTGTCTGCTCTTTCAAGTGCATCTTCAAGTGATGCGTTCATTTGGTCAGGTGTAGCGTTTGCACTTACTTGAACAACAATATCATTAGCATTATCTTGAGTAATAGCACCTGCATCTGCCATAGAAAGTAAACTAACAGCATCTTGTGTTGTGCCACCTTGCTGAGAAACAAAATCTGAAACACCTTTTGGTACGGAACCTGCATCTGCCATTGATAATAAACTGACAGCATCTGATGGCACATCTTTTGATGTTTGATTCATATCATAATTTTGTTCCATCATGCTTTGTGTTGCTTCTGCACCAGACATTTGAGCATTTAAGTCATCTTGTGGTTGTCTTTCTTTAACCTCTGCTTGCATTTGTTGAGGTGTCATATATCCCATATTACTAATCACATCATTAGTTTGCTCTTGTGCTTGTATATCAGTAATATCAATCTTACCTCTGTCTTGAGGAACAATACTTTCTGCGTATCCTTGTCTTAGTTGAACATCTAAAGGTTCTTGATTAGGCACTACATATTCATTAGTTGCAGGTCTTGATTTATCAATAACACGAACTGGCTCTCCCCCGAGTGCTGACGACATATAATCACCAACATTATCAGCAAAACCCATTAAACTCTTTTTCGCAGGGTCGTAATAATCTTGTTCTAAATTTCTTTGACTAGGAAATGCGTCAAATAATCCAGATATTTTTGCCCATGTGTTTTCTAAATAGTTTGCCATAATAAATTCCTAAAAATCCGCTACACCTACTTCATCTGCATAACTTTGTTCGTCAGCAGCAGTCCAACCACCGCCAGAGTCAGTAGAACCACCACCAGTATCTCCGCCTTCAAAGTTTAATTCTGCGTATGCCATCTCTGTTGGAGTTGTATCAAATAAACCACCAAAGATACCACCACCACCTAAACCACCAGAAGCATTACCGCCATAATATCCAGTTCCGCCGCCAAATCCACCTAATAAACCTTTATCACCTACACTAGGGTCAACACCCATCATAGTGCCAACCATTGTTCCTCGTCTGACATCTGGGTCATCACTAAACATAGCAGATAAGTTTCTCATTCCTGAATATGCCATGCCAATAGGGGATAAACTGAATGCAAAATCTAATAGACTTCCGCCTTTGCTTTGGTCACCCATTAGTGCATTAGTATCAATCATTTAATTTTGTCGTAATTAACTACTAAATATCCGTTTTTGTCTGTTGTTACTGCTTGAGGGTGGCTTTCCCTTACCTCTTGTGCAATAACGCCTATTTCGGCAAATTTATCAGCACCAATCTCTTTTGCTTTAGCGTTCCATTCCCATCTATAAATGTTCACGCCTTTCCAATCACCGACTTTTTCTACATTAGTTTTAAGTCTAATATCAGAATACTGCATCATTCTAGGTGCTACATTAGAAGCCATCGTTAGATAGTCATACAGTCCTGGTTGTCTAGTGACTTGTGAACTTTGTGGAATAGTACTTGCACCAAGTGCTGTAGATACATAACCTAAACTTTGTGAAGGTGCTGCTGTGTATCCTGCGTATCTTTGTGCTGCTAAATCCATTAATTGTTGTTGCATTGCTTGTTGTTGTGCACCTTGTTGCATCAGATTTTGATTTATAGTTTGACCTATACCAAAACCAAGGTTGCCTAATTGCCCTAGTTGGTTTGCTGCACCTAATCTAAACTGTGCACCACTTAAACCTGCTTGTTGGTTTGCCAAATTCGCTTGCATTCTACTAGCAATATCTTGTTGTGCCATTTGTTGTGCTTGTTGAAAACCTGCTTGTCTAAGACCTGCTGATTGTTGTCCTAGTGTTTCTGCAACACCTCTCCCAATCTCACCCATAGCGATACCATGTCTTGAACCACCGAAAGCACCTGCTCTTTGTGCTTGTGTGCCTAATTGGTTTAATCCTAGTTGTGCATTTCTTAATACATCTTGTGCTTGTGCATCAATAACTTGTTGAGTGTATGGATTTTGATATTGTGCTAAATTAGTTGTTGCTAACTGACCTGCCTGAACTTGTTGTGGGTTATACCCCATTGCTTGACCAGTCCCTGCCATAGCACCTGCTATTGACCTTGCTGATGCTGTATTTATATCACCACCACCAAATTGATTTGGAGATGATGCAGGTTTAGGAACATTTGCAGGAACAATACCACCAGTTGGTGCTGCCCCCGTCATGCCCATCATTCTTTGTAGTGGAACTGCTGTTTGTTGTCCTGATGCCCCTGCCATAATATCACCTATTTGTATAATTCTTTATATCGCTCAGCAAAAGTTGGTTCTTTTTTCGCAATTTCTGCTACTGCTTGTTCATAAAGTGGTGCTGCGGAATAACCACTTACCATTTGACCCCCACCTAAATCATATTGTTGTGCTTGTGGCATTCCTGCCATAGCGTCCATACCTTGTGGAGCAAGACCAAATGCTTGTGCTGCACCTATGTTAGTTTGCATTGCTTGTTGTTGCATTGGATTGAATGCTGCAATATCGGGACCATAATATGGCATATATCCGATTTTTTGAACATCTTCTGCTCTTTGTATGTTTCTTATCGTTGGCTCTTTAGCCCAATCTGGTATTGTTGTTTGTGTTGTTTTACCGCCACCTTTTCCGCCACTCATTTCAAAACTCCTTTGCTAATACTGTTTGATGAGGTTGCCATCCTCTGCTCATTAGTGCTTTAGTCCATCCCTTGCGTCCTGAGAGCGTCATACCTGAACAACCTTGTGCTTTTGCCCACTCTATAGAATTATCGTGTAAATCAAGCACTTTGTCCAGTTTTCCACCTGCTAAAAACACATGAAATACTTTTTTATTAGGATACACTACTATCTCTGTTATTGCACACGCTTTTTCATTAGACCATAATTGCATGTGACCGCTTAAAACACCTTGGCAAATATCTATAAAGTCATGAGTGTTACCACCCTTGTTTAAAGCATCTTCAATCCACTTTTGACAACGCAATAATTCTTCTTTAATCATGATGTTGTTATTTCGTTTATTGTCATTGTTACACTAGGTGTTGCAGGTGAAAACGCTGTTGCTGATTCAGGTGCTATGTATAAATCTGTATCATCTACTCCCCACATTGCTTGTAGATAATCCCCTGCACTAAAACTAAATATTCCGTTTCTAGTTACTACTTTTCTTTGTCCGTTTTCGTGGACTGTGCTAATAATTCCTGAGTTTGATACATCTACACCATTAACTCTTGGAAAAAAGTAGACTGTTTTTGTTGATGCACTTGTAGATTCCATCGTAGCAGTAAATGTAATTAGATACTTTCCTGCTTTTGCAAAATCAATTCTTGATGAATCACCACTATTAATACTAATATTATTAGTCAAAGCACTATTATTAAATGTAACAGCGTATGCAGTATTTATAGCAGTTGCTGTTTGTGTAGTAGTATCATAAAACAAACCATGACTACCTTCGTTAATACCACCGCCTTCTGAAAGTGGATGCCATGCACCATCATAAGATACAATGACCTTATCATCACTTCTTCTCCACATCATTAGACCATCTTGGTATGCAGAATCGCCAGACTTGTAATTAGTTATTTTGTCTCTGGTTGCAATTAACCATTTATTAATAGACTCACCCCAGACTTTCCAACGCTCACCTAATGGTGGTGGTGGATTAAATGAACTCATCTACGCCCACCTGCCTTTGCTTCAATACGCATTGTTCCGACACGCCAGTTATTGTTTCCATTGCCTTCTATTCGCATACGAATTTGACGACCAGTAAAGCGTGTGGATACTGGATTACCCATAGTTAATAGGTCATGTGTAGTTTCTGTATCATTAGGATAATTTCGGGTCTTAAATCTTATTTTTACTTGACCTTGTGTTAATTCATCAGGTATTAATTGATTAACTTTCATCACTTGGTCACCATTGCCGATTGATATAGGTGCTGACTCTACAAAAGGTGTTTCGCTGCCATGTGTGTAACCATCTTCATGATTGTATAAGTTATTAGATGCGTCAATCCATATAGGATGTCTAAATACACCACTATCAATACCACTTGTACGCTCTAATTCTCCGATTTCCCAATGGTTTTCTTTGTAATCAAAGGCAACATACTTGTCGCACTCATTTGACCCACCAGAAGGATAGAACCACCATACTTCCCCATATTGTGAATTATGTACTGCGAATGATTTTGTTATTTGGTCTTGGTTAATATCATCAAATACATAATCTGATACTTCACAAGGTAATTCTTTTGCTACTGAACCATCAAACATAAAAAATGCTTTTTTACCCATCCAGAATGCACCTTCATCAATCGCTACTAATGTCTTTCTTGATGCTACACCACATGCCGTGCCTACTCTTTCAAAACCATAAACAAATGGTGCACCTTGATATGTCGCAGTATGAGCATCATTATCTGTCAAAATTAATGACCTGCCTTTCATTCTACAACCACACATTATCTGTCCAGTTGTTTGTAATTCAAAATCACCTGCTTGATTTACATCTGATGCAGTCCAGTCAGTATTATCTTCTTGGTTACACCATTGCACTTTTCTTGGGTTGCCACCTGCACCTAATAAAAATACAAATCTTTCTTCTGTAACAAACATTGCTCTGTTGTCTGTGGGAGCATTACTAACTGTTTGTGCTACTGTTCCAGTGTTAAGTTGCCACTCATATAATTTTCCATCATCAGCAGTCATGCCTAATAAGTATTCACCCCAGTTATCCAATGACCAAGTTGTTACTTCTTGAAATACACCACTTGAAGGTTGTGAATTGCCATATAAACTGTCTTCATCTAAACTTGATGTAGTGCCACCATAGTATCCACCACCATATCCAGTATTTGTTGATGCAGTTGCACTACCACTTGTAAAACCAGTTGGGGTTATGTCATAACTTGTACCACCATCTGATATGTAATATAAATTTGATTCTGTTCCGACTGCTAAGTTTGAGTTGTCTGAATTATCAACCCACGCAATCATTCCTCT
>Ga0181590_10004551_pt1 | contig 11546 bp, 10 predicted proteins | sample 071ome_34_FD_132446 | JGI IMG/M metagenome (GOLD analysis project Ga0181590, IMG submission 132446) | Coastal salt marsh microbial communities from the Groves Creek Marsh, Skidaway Island, Georgia - 071411BT metaG (megahit assembly) | ecosystem: Environmental > Aquatic > Marine > Intertidal... | reverse complement strand
GTGGGTTCAATCACTTGGTACAGCGATCTGTTGCGTTCCAAACGTGCCGCATCGCTTTCAATCGATTGACGATCTGCGACTGCGCTGAAATCTTGTTCATTTGACAAACCGGGATTGTCAAAGGTGGGCGTTGGCGCAATTGAGCTTTCGGTCGTGACAACGTCATCCCCAGATGTGAAATCGGGGCTGTTTGCGTCGAACTCATCTGCGCTGACTTCGACGGGGCTTGGGATCCCTGCCAATTGGGCGTCTCGCGCGCGCTGTTCCCCTTGGGGAACATAACCGCTGTTGGGGATCTCAGGTTCGGTACAGCCGAACACTGCCAACATCGAAACCCCTAGCAAAATTTTACGCATAATCCATCCTTCGTACCCGTTTGGGGTCTTTTACCACCACTTTTGCGGTTTGGCCACAAAGCCCGCAGCCTGTTCCAACGCATAGGCGGTATTTAGCAAATCGCCCTCTTCCCATGGGCGGCCGATCAATTGCAGCCCCAATGGCAAACCTGTCGAATCCAATCCCGTAGGAACCGAAATACCGGGCAAACCGGCAAGGTTCACGGTCACGGTAAACACGTCATTTAGATACATTTGAACCGGATCCGCATCTGTCATTTCGCCCAATCCAAAAGCCGCAGAGGGTGTCGCAGGCGTCAAAATCGCATCAACCCCTGCCGCGAACACATCGTCGAAATCCTTTTTGATCAAGGCCCGAACGCGGCGTGCGCGGTTGTAATAGGCGTCATAAAAGCCCGCAGACAACACATAAGTGCCAACCATAATGCGGCGCTGTACCTCTGGTCCAAACCCTTCGGCACGGGTTTTTTCGTACATTTCTGTGATGCCATCACCCGCCGCCAAACTGGCGCGATGACCGAACCGAACACCGTCATACCGCGCAAGGTTAGACGACGCTTCCGCAGGGGCAATCACGTAATAGGCAGGCAAAGCGTATTTGGTGTGTGGCAATGAAATATCGACGATCTCGGCGCCTGCATCACGCAGCTTGGCTGTGCCATCTTCCCACAGTTTCTCGATCTCGGCGGGCATGCCATCCATGCGGTATTCTTTTGGAATACCGATTTTCTTGCCCCGAATGTCGCCTGTTAACATGGCTTCGAAATTTGGCACGGGGATATCCGCGCTTGTGCTGTCTTTCGGATCATAACCGGCCATGGTTTCCAACATGATCGCGGCATCGCGCACAGTTTTTGTCATTGGGCCCGCTTGGTCCAAGGACGACGCAAACGCGACAACGCCCCAACGGGAACAGCGACCATAGGTGGGTTTAATCCCCACAATGCCCGTGAACGCAGCGGGTTGGCGAATGGATCCACCGGTGTCGGTTCCTGTAGCGGCCAAACATAAATCCGCCGCCACCGCCGAGGCGGAGCCCCCTGACGAACCACCAGGCGTCAATTGACGATCATCGACTTTCCATGGGTTGACAGCATTTCCATACACAGATGTTTCATTCGAACTGCCCATGGCGAATTCGTCCATGTTCAGCTTGCCCAACGTAATCGTGCCCGCATCCAACAGATTTTGGCTGACCGTGCTTTCATATTCAGGCTTGAACCCTTGCAAAATGCGGCTCGCGGCTTGGCTATCAACGCCTTTGGTACAAAACAGGTCTTTGATCCCCAAAGGGATGCCACACATGTCCGGCGCATCACCCGAAGCCAGGCGTGCATCCGCAGCTTTGGCTTGCTCCATCGCCAGATCAGGCGTCTTGTGCACATAAGCGCCCAGCGCATCCGCACCCTCGATCGCGGTCAAACAGGCTTGGGTCAGCTCAACGGCAGTGACCTCTTTTGCACGCAATTTGTCGCGCGCTTCGGCGATTGTGAATGTGTTTAGTGCGCTCATTATTCAACCACCTTTGGAACCGCAAAGAACCCTTCACGCGCATCGGGCGCGTTTTTCAAAACCTTATCCTGCTGATCGCCATCATTGACCACATCCACACGGCGCTTCAACCGCTGTGGCGTGACAGATGTCATTGGCTCGACCCCATCGACATTCACTTCATTGAGCTGCTCGATAAAGCCCAAAATATTGTTGAATTCTTCTGCCAACGCAGGCAGCGCATCTTCTTCAACGCGAATTCGCGCCAATTTGGCGACTTTTGCAGCGATTGCCGTATCAATGGACATAAGGCTCTCCTTCATAACTCGTCACCCGTTTAACGCTGCGCGCGCGTCGCTGCAAGCGGATAGAACCCATAAACATGCGGCGTGGCGGGCAGTTTTGTCTATTTTCATTGCACATCTTTCACTTTTGTAAAAATACTCAAACAAACCAACAGATCAAAAGGAACAGACAGATGAAAATTACGTGGCTGGGACATGCGTCATTTCGCATCGAAATTGCGGATCAAGTGTTATTGATTGATCCGTGGCTGACGGGAAATCCGATGTTGACCGAAACACAGCATCCGCAGGCGGTCACAGGTGCCACGCATATCCTTTTGACACATGCACATTTTGACCACATCGCGGATACACCCACGCTTGCCAAGGATTTGGATATCCCAGTCGTCGGGCAATACGATCTCATGGGATATCTGGAACGCAAAAACGGCATCAAAGTTGTGGGATTTAACAAAGGCGGCACCGTCCAACTGGGTAATGTTTCGGTCACAATGGTCAATGCGGTGCATTCATCCACGATGTCCCCAGACGGCGAATTGATGGCAGCGGGGTCCGAATGCGGCTTTATGATTTCGGGCGAAGGACATACAATCTATGTCTCGGGCGACACGGATGTTATGGCGGATATGGCCATTTTCAACGACCTTCACCATCCCGATATCGGGATTTTAGCGGCGGGCGGTCACTTTACCATGGATATGAAACGTGCGGGATATGCGGCGGCGAAATTCTTTGATTTCAAAACAATTATCCCCTGTCATTATCGGACGTTCCCGATTTTGGAACAATCAGCCGATGTTTTGGCCGCCGCAGTTCCAAACGCGCAGGTCATTGAACCGCAGGTTTTGCAAGCAATAGAAATCTAATTACATCTGGTCAGGGCGATAAAACCCCGCTAGAGGACGCGTAAATTCACCAAGGAGCATTCCAATGTCAGACATCATTCGTATCGAAACAGGCCCCCGCATGAGCCAAGCCGTGGTTCACGGCAACACCATTTACTTGGCTGGCCAAGTCGCCAATCCCGGCGCCTCTGTCACCGAACAAACCAAAGGCATCGTGGACAGTATTGATCGGCTGTTGGCCGAATGCGGGTCCGACAAAACACGCATTCTGTCTGCCCAAGTCTGGCTTGCCGATATGGCGGATTTTGCTGAAATGAACGCGGTTTGGGATGCATGGGTCCCCCAAGGTCACACCCCTGCCCGCGCGGCAGGCGAATCTGCGCTTGCCACACCTGAGTACCGTGTGGAAATCATCGTTGTGGCGGCAAAAGCCTAATCAACGTCAAAAACAACCTCATCCAGCCCAGCGCGTTCCGTACGAAACGCATTGGCTGGATGATCGGGATCGGCATAGCCAAACGATATCGCGCAAAGCACATCGCGCGCCGCATCCAGACCAATCACATCGCGCACAATCGCCGCCTTGCCGGCAACCGCAGCCTGTGGAATCGTGGCAACCCCGTGCGCGCTTGCGGCGAGCGTAAACGCCGTAACAAATGCCCCACAATCCAATGCGCCATAGGCCCCCAGTTCGCGCGGCGATGAAATGATCGCCACATGCGGCGCACCAAAAAAACGATAGTTTTCCATCATTTGACGAATGGAACCGTCGCGATCCCCCTTCTTGACCCCCACCGCATCATAAAGCTGCCAGCCACAGACCGATCTGCGATGCTTGTAAGCCCCTGAATAGCGTTCAGGAAAGGCGATATCGGGGGCCTCTTGCCCATCTTGGGCCGCCTGCAACAAACGTACAGACAATCGATCCCGCGCACGGGGCGACAAAAGATGCAGCTGCCATGGCTGCGAATTGCACCAACTGGGTACTTTTTGCGCCGTTGCAACGATTGCGTCGATCACCTTTCGGTCAACGGATGTGTCCAAGAACCCGCGGCATGAAAACCGCCGATCCATGATTGTGTTCAAGACTTGGATATCTGTCATCTGATCACCGTCCTTTGGCCGCTGCGGCCCATGCGAGAATGGCATCGCGATCCCCGTCACGATGCGGAATTTGTCCATGCGGCGCGTCATAATTTGAAAACCGTGGCGCAGGTGCGGCGCTTAGAACGCCATCGGTGTTTTCCCAAATCCCACGCGCGGCGACATGCGGATGCATCGCTGCACGATCAGGTGACAAAACAGGTGCGACGCAAGCATCCGTTCCGTCAAAAAGGGCGGCCCAGTGATCTTGGGGGTGCTGCGCAAACATCTCTGTCAATCGCGCGCAGGCTTTGGGCCATTGTGAGGTGTCATAGGGCCTTGCGAAATCATCATCCGCGCCAAGGTCCATCACCGTCAGGAACAGCGCATAAAACTGGGGTTCAATACATTGCACACTGATATACCGCCCATCCGCACAACGATAGACGCGCGACCAATGCGGCCCGTCCAAAAAGCTCTGGCCGCGCTGCATCGACACCCCGCCGATGGATTGCAGCGACATCACAAGGTTCATCATATGCGCGGACCCATCGACAATGGCGGCATCAACGACAGTGCCGACACCGGTTTTCATCGCTTGGATCAGGCCAGACAAAACCCCCGCGACCAGATAGAGCGCGCCGCCCCCTATATCACCCACAACTGTGGCGGGCGTTTGGGGGATCGCATCAGGCGTCCCCGCATAATGCAAGGCGCCCGACAGCGCGATATAGTTCAAATCATGCCCTGCCACATGTGACAGCGGCCCTGATTGTCCCCACCCAGTCATGCGACCAAATACCAACGCGGGATTGTCACGCATCACGACATCCGGCCCGAGGCCCAGCTTTTCCATGACACCGGGGCGAAACCCTTCGATCACCGCGTCGGCCGCTGCAATCAGATCCCGCGCAATTGCAACATCTGCCGTCTCTTTCAGGTTTAGCGAGATGGATCGTTTCCCTGCATCCAACGGGCTTTGCGCCGATTTAGCAGGGGAATGGCCGTCATCTTTGCGGTGAATAACAATCACATCCGCGCCCAATTCTGCCAACATGCGCCCCGCAAAGGGCGCGGGACCCAAGGCTTCGACTTCTATGATTGTAACACCAGCAAGCATTTGGGCATCCTTTCACGCTTAACACTATTCACATTTGACACAGTCGCAAGCGCACAAAATCGGATTTTTAAGTGACCTTCCGTCATCTCTATGCTAGCGTTTTCAAAAAATGGGCAGTCACATGAAACGAATAGATCGCGCGGAAACACCGGCTGAGAAAATCGCCAAGGGCGAATTTATCTTGGTGATCGCCGAAAGGATTGCACGGGACACCGGTCTGGACGGGTTGTCAATGAACGCCCTGAGTGCCGCATGCAATGTCGCCAAGGGGACGCTGTATCTTTATTTCAAAACGCGGCATGAAATTTTGGCAGCACTTTTTGTAAAATCGCTTGGGGACTGGATCGCGCGGTTTGAACGAACGCTGACCCATACGATGTCCTATGATGAGTTTTGCCAAACCTACGCCGCAACACTGATCCAAGACGATTTGATTTTACCACTTATGCATGCGGCGCATGATCAATTTGATGCCGGACTGCCAGACGAAACATATCAAGAGATGATGGAATCGTTCCAGCAGATGTTGGACCGACAAGCACAAATTTTTTGCGACGCGCTGAATATTGATTCTGAAACCGCGTCGCGTGCGGTCTGGGCATTTTATACTGCTGCGCTTGGGGCGGGGCATTTTGGCGCAGTTGAACGCAAACGCGCGGCGTTGTCATCCGACATCGTACACTTCCGCGATGCGCTGCGGTTTGAAACGATGTTTCTAAATGTGGTGTCCCAGCTCAATCTGGGCGGGCACAGCCGTTAGATTACAAATATTTATATCTAATTTACTTGACAGATTGCAGGTGCGCGGTCTTCACTGAGTGTGACGCAGACCGATGTGAGAGGCCATTCAAACCAACCAATTCGCGAAACACTGCGATATTGGTGATAAGAACACGCTTTGATTATTAAGTGTTGCGCAGAAAAAACTGGTAATATAACCTTACCAATACAGCGGCCCGTTGGAAGGCCGTAGAATCGAAATGCAAACAGTGAGGAGTAATTGCATGGAACGTCGTAAGTTTTTGAAAGGTGCCGCACTTGGCGCGGGCGCAGTGGCACTTGCCACACCTGCCGTGTCACAGAGCACACGCACAATGACAATCGTTTCCACATGGCCACGGGACTTCCCGGGCTTGGGTATGTCGGCGCAGCGCTTTGCACAGCGCGTTGTCGAAATCTCCAATGGTGCGATTCAAACAGAATATTTCGCAGCCGGCGAACGTGTTGGCGCATTCGATGCGTTTGACGAAGTGTCTTCTGGCAACGCAAACGCGTATATCGGCGCGGATTACTACTGGACTGGTAAACACCCAGGCTTCGCGTATTTCACATCTGTTCCATTTGGCATGTCCACACAAGAATGGAACGCATGGATCAAATACGGCGGCGGCCAAGAGCTTTGGAACGAACTGTCCGGCGAATTTGGTACAGTGAAATTGCCAGTTGGTTCAACAGGTACCCAAGCGGGTGGTTGGTTCAACAAAGAAATGGAAAGCCCAGACGACTTTAAAGGTTTGAAAATGCGTATGCCAGGCCTAGGTGGTCAGGTTATCACAAAAATGGGCGCGTCTTCGGTATCTTTGCCAGGCGGCCAAATCTATGAAAACCTTGTATCTGGCGCGATCGAAGCGACCGAGTGGGTTGGTCCATACAACGACTATTTCATGAAGTTCTATGAAGCGTCGAAATACTACTACACCGGTGGTATGCACGAGCCAGGCGGCGGTCTTGCACTAGGCCTGAACGCATCTTGGTGGGGCTCTTTGACCGATTGGGAACGCACAGTCATCACAGCTGCTGCCTATGAAGAGCATGCTGCGTCACATGACGAAGCTATGGCGAAAAACGGCGAGTACATGCAAAAGCTGATCGACGAACAAGGCGTTCAAGTTCGCAACTTTAACGACGACATCTGGGATGCGTTCGGTGTGGCGGCGGAAGAAGTGTTCGAAGAAACCCGTGCGCACTCTGCATTGGCGACGAAAATCGACGATCATTTCCAGCAAAAGCTGCGTGAAATCGGCGGCACTATCGCGTCGTTGGAAGGTACATTTATCAACCAACGTAACCGTATCTTGGGCATTGGTGGCTAAGTCGGCGAACAGCTGATCTATGGCGAGGTTTGTGTTGGCAGGCCTCGCCATTCCTATATCGTGCCGGTCCACATACGCCGTCATCATGACATTCGGTCCGGCGATATTTCGCAGAATTTAATTTTGTGAATTCAGACACATTTTCCTTTTGGAGAGGGCACATGTCAGATTTGGGCAATTCCCCCAATGTCGAAAAGCATGGTACACCTGCCATCCTGCCGCGTTTGTTCGGTTGGGGATCTTTGGCGGTTCTTGCTGGTTTTTTGATCAATAACATCCTGAACATTGGATATGGCACACCACGCGTTACTGAAATCCCGACGGTCGGGATGTCAGGCGGGGCGTTGATCACTGTTGGTATTTACGTTGTTGGTTTGGTCATTGCGTTGGCATATGTCCGTTCGACCCCGAACCAGTCGCTGCGGTGGGATGCGCAAACCATCCACAATTTCAACTGTTATCTGGTTCGCGCCCTGTTTTGGAGCGTGTTCATCGTTGGGATTGCGGACGCGGCCCTGTCGTTCCTGCGTGTTGAAGAAGTCTTGAACCTTTGGTTCACGGTTGAATTTGCCCGTGAATTTGGACGCGCGGCGTTTGTGGCCCCCTATATTCACATGCCCTTAATCGTTGTGGCCTTTACATTGGCCCGCTTTACCCCGACACTCGGGTTCCATTGGCTGGCCGCGTTGATTGCCGCCGCCGAATTGGGCATCGTGCTGTCACGCTTTATTTTCTCATATGAACAAGCGTTCATGGGCGATCTGGTTCGCTACTGGTACGCGGCCTTGTTCCTGTTTGCGTCCGCCTATACCCTTTATGACGAAAGTCACGTTCGGGTTGATATCGTGTTTGCCGGTCTGAATTCCCGCGCCAAGGGCAAGGTGAACGCCATTGGCACTGTGTTCTTGGGCATGTCCACGGCTTGGGTGATCTTGATCGTTGGGTTTTCTGGCCCAACTTCGATGATCAACGCGCCTGTGCGCACTTTCGAAGTGTCCCAATCCGGCAGCGCAGGCATGTATATCAAATATCAAATGGCTGTCTTTATCGGCCTGTTCGCTATCACCATGCTGATCCAATTTGTCAGCTATTTCCTAAGTGCAATCGCAGACAAACGGGATGAACCTGGTCGCCGCGAAATCACTGCTGTTTCTCACTGAGGTCTATGATGGAACTGTTTTTTCTTCTTATCTTAGTCGTCATTATGGCAGTCGCGTTGGGGTCGGGTTACCCCGTTGCTTTCGCACTGCCTGGTGCGGCGATTATCACGATTACGCTTGCGGCTGTGGCAGGATACCTGACCATGGGCAACACGGCGGCGTTTTTCCATTCGGGCGGCCCCTATGAATGGTTGTCAGCGGGGGTTTTGAACCTGCGCGGCGTCTATTGGGAGGTCGAGCGAGACACGCTCATTGCGATTCCTTTGTTCATTTTCATGGGCATCATGCTGCAACGCTCAAAAATTGCCGAAGATCTGTTGGTCACAATGGCACAGTTGTTCGGTCCGGTGCCCGGTGGTTTGGGGATTTCTGTTGTGTTCGTGGGCGCATTGCTGGCCGCGACAACGGGGATCGTTGGTGCGACCGTGGTTGCGATGGGGATGATTTCTCTGCCCGCTATGTTGCGCAACAACTATTCGCCATCACTTGCGACAGGGACGATTGCCGCCTCTGGTACCTTGGGGCAGATCATTCCGCCATCAATCGTGTTGATCATCTTGGCGGACCAATTGGCATCCGCCACGGACCAAGCGTCAACAGCGCGTAAAGCCTTGTTCAAAGAAACAACTGGCGAATTGCAAATGCCATCGGTCTTTGACGTGGGATCGACATCTGCGGGCGAAATGTTCCTTGGCGCCTTTGTGCCGGGTCTGTTGTTGGTCGCAATCTATATGGTCTACATCCTGGGCTATGCAATCATCAAACCCAAGTCGGCCCCAGCCGTTCCTTACGAAGGATCCTATGACCGCAAATTCCTTGGCACGGTGCTGCTGACGCTGGTTCCGCCGCTTACTTTGATCTTTTTGGTGTTGGGATCGATCATCACAGGGATCGCAACCGTGAACCAAGCCGGCGCAATCGGCGCGGCGGGTGCATTGATCATGGCAGGTTACCGTCTTGAAGGGGATCACAAGTACCCATTCGCCCCTGCGATTGTGTCAATCCTTGGTCTATTGGTCGTGGCCTTTGCCTTGATGAACTATCCCATGAACGTGAAAGCAGCGCAAACAGCCGAAGACTTTATGGGGATCACAATCGGTGCCGTCGGCACCGTGATGATCCTTGTTGGTGTCGTTTGGTCCGCCTTCCGTGCCTTTAAGATCGAAGATACGCTGAATGGCGTGATGATGGAAACTGCCAAAACGACTGCGTTGGTTTTCGTCATCCTGTTGGGTGCAGCCATGTTGACCGCAGCCTTCCGCGCCTTTGGGGGCGAAGAATTGGTTCGCGAATTCCTGGTCTCGTTGCCCGGTGGGTTCTGGGCGCAATTCATCATCGTTATGGCGGTGATCTTTGTGTTGGGCTTCTTTTTGGACTTTATCGAAATCGCGGTTGTGGTTGTGCCGATTGTCGCGCCGATTTTGTTGGCTGATCCGTCTGCCAACATTACCGCAGTTTGGTTGGGTGTGATGATTGGTTTGAACATTCAAACATCGTTCCTCACGCCGCCCTTTGGCTTTGCGCTCTTTTATCTGCGGGGTGTTGCGCCTGCGACGGTTAAAACAATTTCGATGTACAAAGGTGTCGTTGCCTTTATCTCATTGCAGTTGTTGGCACTTTTGATCGTTGGGTTGTACCCGCCACTGGTGAACTATCTGCCAAACCGATCAAGCTTTCTGTCCGAATCTGCGCCCCCCCCGCGTAACCCGCGTCTTCAGTTCTGTCTTGATCAATTTGTCATGGACGAATTGGCGTCAGGCACGTCGACCACGTTGAACGCGATTGAAATGGCAAAAGCGATCAACACCGCAAACATGCCAAAAGATTTGGTCAAGCTGTTGGCGTCATCGACAAAATCCGCGGATCAAGCAATCGCAGGATTGGGTGAGATCACAGCATCAGTCGATGCCGTATCCGCCGCAGAGGCAGATTATCGTCCAACATTGGTCTTTGTGCGTGGTTTGGAAAAGCAGATGCGCAATATCAAAGAACATCGTGACGTGATCGAGATGGAAGTCAGCCGTATGAATGACGACAATCCAAGACGCGGCGAATTGGTCGCGCAATTGGATGATATGAGCGCCGAAATCGAAGCCTATCGCGCACAGATCCCAGCGAATTGGGATGAAATGCACGATACATTCAAGGTGCTGACCGACGCAGAAACCAAAGCGCGCAATACTTATCGCCGCGCCGCAGACAGCGCCTATGAGGATGCAGCCATGGCTATGGCGATGTTGGATGGCACACAAAGTTATCTGGCGTTGGAAGCTGATCTGATTGCGTTGAAAGCTGTGATCGAAACCGCCGAATTTGACGTCGCAGAAGAGGCCACAAAAGAGATGGAGCGCGCATTGCGTAACATCGAAGGGTCAGACGACGTTAAAAAGGCTTTGGGATCAGTCAAAAAATCGCTCGATAAGCGCAATAAAGACCGTGAAAAGGCGCTCAAAGACTTTGAAAAAGTTATGACCGCCTATGAAGGTCAAAAAGAATGGCGTGCCTTGGCAGAAACCCAAGTGCGCGGTGATCTGAACGCATATTTGGACGGTATTCGTGGCACAATCGGTGCACGCGCCCAAGATCGTCTGACACGGGATCAGGCGCTGTATCTGGCGTCGTGTACTGCCAACCACAAAGATTTGTCACTGAATTTCTAGGACCTTTCTGATCAACACATCAAAGGGGCTGCGCTGCGGCCCCTTTTTCTTTTGCGCGATCAAACGGACGCGACATGCTTGATTTTTCCGGCCCATACCAATATGTGTTGTCGACCCAACGATGGCAGTGTTCGACCATGATTAGCTATAGCTTGAAATGTGACAACGATCATACATTCGACAGCTGGTTTGCATCCGCTGATGCGTTTGACAAACTGTCTGGTGCGGACATGGTGACCTGTAACATCTGCGGATCGACCAAGGTGCAAAAGGCGATCATGGCGCCGCGTGTCTCGACCGGCAAAGCCGCAGAAACGACACCCCTGATGGCACCAGATGATCACACCGCGCGTGCCATCCAAGAGATGCGCAAAAAGATCGAAGCCAATTCGGATTATGTGGGAAAAAACTTTGCCGCAGAGGCGCGCAAAAT
>Ga0181590_10004545_pt1 | contig 11552 bp, 13 predicted proteins | sample 071ome_34_FD_132446 | JGI IMG/M metagenome (GOLD analysis project Ga0181590, IMG submission 132446) | Coastal salt marsh microbial communities from the Groves Creek Marsh, Skidaway Island, Georgia - 071411BT metaG (megahit assembly) | ecosystem: Environmental > Aquatic > Marine > Intertidal... | reverse complement strand
AGTCGATCACTTTTGTATCTTGTTCACCGCAAAACGGACAGCGCATGGCGAATCCTGTGTTAAAGAGCTAAAAATAGGGGCCAAATTATACCTGTTTTTGATATAGGAGGAAACCGCCAAAACCCCATAGAAGCCTTATTATATGGGCGTTATAGGTCGTTAATGTGCGTAAGAACAAACGCTTGAAGTGCAATCTTGTCGTTAGCGGGCAAATCATGAAATTGCAGGCCAACGGACATGCCTTTCTCCATCTCCTGTTTTGAGCGAGCAGTGGCGGCTACCGTCACCTCATATTCAATGCCTGTCACATTGATTTTAAAGATCAATTTAATTTCTGTTCCAACATCAAAGTCGAATTTGCGACCAATAATGCGGGCTCCATTTAGGCTTAAATCCACAATCTTTGCGGTTGTGGTTTCTACTGCTTCCGCTTTTTCGAACTCCACTCGCGCCACCACCTCAACATCTGCTCGAACATTTTGCCGTACTTCACCTGTAAGAACCTCTTCAGGCATTTTCAAATGCATGTGTGGAAACGGCACCTTGCTAATGGCTACTACTTCAGTCTGAAAGGCACACGCGCTACTTTTGCGCCCATAAAAAAAGCGTACATTGATTTTCTCACCGACCTTGATACCTAACGCCACGGGCAAGGTTACGATGACAGAGGCATTGCGACGGTATCCGACTAAGATGGATTTTTCTCGCTCATCGGTATAGCCTTCAAACTGAAGTTGTAACAGCTGTCCAGGACTGAGCTTTAAGTCCATAAAATCAGCGCTTTGTCCTTCCATGTAACGACACCCAAACCACTCGTTACTTTAAGTGTAGATGCTTTTGGGAATTTCTCTTGAGGTCACCATGAAACTAAGTTTTATATTCTTGTGCATACTTTCATTGAATGCCTGTACTTCACAGGGGGCCTATAACGCGGTTAAACATAACCAGTGCCTAGAAAAAACTGGGAAGATATATTGTGATGACATTGAAGATTACGAATCGTATCGGCAAAAACGTGATGAGCTATTAAAAGAGCCTATAAATTAATAATTAACAAAAAAAAAGCCCGGCAAATGCCGGGCCTTGCACAGGTTAGTAAACCGTTATTGAGAGAGCATAATTTGCGGAGCAAATCCCATACCCCAAATTATTACCGTTGCAGCCATCATACCCACCAGTGCACACAAACCGCACGTTAAGATGGAAGTAGCAAAAATAAAGCCGCGTTCTTCAGGAATATTCATGAAAATTGGTACACCTGAGTAGAGTAAATACACCGTGTATGAGACCGCCGCCATTACGACAAAAACATCAAGCCAGAGAATTGGAATCAGGCCAATGAGCCCAGAAAGAAACATGGGCGTGGATGTAAACGTAGTGAATAATAAACACCGTTCGAAGCTGGCTTCTGCTCCAAAAGTACGCTCCATCCAATAGGTGGTATACGCCATAAAAAACATACCTGCCAGTAAGGCCACATAGAATGCACCAGCTAAGGGTAAGGCGGACTCAAAACTGAGATAGTAAAACTCTTGCCCCACAAAACTCCAGCCAAACTGAGTGGTACCCACTAGTAAGGCAAAGGGGGGAATGGCTGCTAAAAAGAGCAGATGAGTGAGATAGATGTGGCTGATTGAATGGTTTTCTTTTTTAATGGAATCCCATTCAGAGCGTGGATGATAAAGCAATCCGAACATATGTTGTAAATACATAACCGTCCCCTAATTTTGGTTGGTTGTTTCTGTTCAGTTAAGCGTACGATCTAGGAATCCCCTCGCTTACTCTTTAGAACCTAATCACATAACTAGGTTCCGTTTCGGCAGATGATTAAGCCTCCTTCTACCTTATACAATTAGTGTAATATTGATTAATACGCCATTAATAAGCAATCAAACTGACATAATGATCCAATAACAATGCTGCAAATAACCATAAAATATAAACAATGGAATATTTAAAGGTTTTACGAGCATTCCGATCGCTTGGTTCACACCACATTTGATAGGTGAGCCAAGTAAATTTAGCATTAATTAACGTCACCATAACAAGGTATATCAGTCCTTGAGAGCCAATTAACACAGGAAAAATACTCACTACACACAACAATAAACAATACAACCAAGCATGGAATGCGGTGAACTGAATACCGTGGGTCACTGGCAACATAGGCACTTCTGCTTTTGCATAATCATCTCTTTTATAAATCGCTAATGCCCAAAAATGTGGTGGCGTCCAGGTGAAAATAATTAACACCCATAGCAAAGCCTCAGCACCTACATAGCCCGTTACAGCGCAATATCCTAAAAGAGGCGGCATGGCTCCAGCTAAACCACCTACAGTAATATTTTGTGGCGTGGCGGGTTTTAGCCACAAACTGTAAATAACACCATAAGCGAACATGGACGCTACCGATAAAACGGCTGTTAATAAATTTGTTTGCCAATATAAAAGTCCAGCCCCTGACAAAAGTAACAACATTGAAAAAGCAAATGCAGACTCAGCGGTCACTTTACCGCTGGCCAAGGGCCGGCGTTTTGTACGTTGCATTTTGGTATCGCGATATCGATCCACAAGATGATTCAACACAGCACCACTCATGGCGCAACCACCCACTCCCACTAAGGTATACAAGAGTTTTAGTATTTGAACATTGGTATCACTGGCTAATAAAAAGCCCACCATTACCGTAAATAGCATCACCACAACCACTTTGAATTTGGTCATAGCAAAATAATCATTGAACGTGGCTTGGCTTTTTGCTGTGTAATGAAGCGTATTACTTTTATCCATAACGCATCGTCCTTGCTAAGCTAATAGCTCTTGCGAAAATTGAGTTGGCTGCTTTTCTTCTTTTAGTAACGTCAAACCATTTAATGCACTTAGCCATAACAACATTGCAAAGGTGTTGTGTAATAAAGCCAAACTTAAAGGCAATAATAAAACGGCATTTAATATTCCTAATGATATTTGAATACTTAACATGGCAGCACAAATTAACAATGCACGTTTATGAGCGCTGTATTTCACACTCAAATAAGCAAACAAAAACAATACGGCAATCGCCCCTAGTCTATGCACCCATTGGATAGCCATACGCTGATGGTTTGATCCAATACCCCCTAAGTATTCATCCCCTTCTACCATAGGTGCCGCTAACACACGGCTATCAATTTCTACCCACCAACGTCCTTGGCAAGTTGGAAAATCTGGGCATGCCAAACCGGCATACTGACTTGATGTCCAAGCACCTAAAGCCATTTGTAAAAACACAACTAATGCGAATGCTCCCCACAAAGAATTCCACTTTGGCTCTCTATTGCTCGTCATTACCCGCCAAATTAAAAACTGCGCTCCTATAGTAATTGCACCACCTAATAAATGAGCACTTACAACGGGTGGCCATAAGCGCAATGTCACTGTCCACATGCCAAACAAGCCTTGTAAAATTACCCACACACATAAAAAAATCGCAAGCCATCGCACCGCACCTAAATATCTAGGCCAAATCAAACAAGCCTGAATAATAATGGTTAAACCTAAAAAGCTAGCGGCATAACGATGAATCATTTCCATCCACGCTTTACCAGCATCAAATTGCCACTGGGTAAACGCCATCGCAGCCTCATTAGAAACAGGGAAAGGGTGGCCATAACAAACAGGCCAGTCAGGGCAACCTAGGCCTGCATCTAACAATCGGGTTAAGGCTCCGAGGGTAATAACTAACAGAGTTAAAAAAATATTGAACAGAGCAAAGCGACGCATAAATACCCCACCTATTGACTATTATGTTTAAGTAACACTTTTAAATCTTTTAATAACTTATAGGCACCATCATTGGTGGCCTCATAAGAAAGCAACACCAAACCTTTATGGTTTGCGATAAATAATCCATCATTCATAGCGTTGAGTGGCTCCAATTGATTTACAGAGACGCTAACTTTTTCTTGATTTTTACCTAACGCCATTCTTACTCTTAGAAGTAAATTTTCCCATTTTTTACATTCGACTAAGCAATCTTTTTCTCGCCAAATAATTTGCCAATTCTGATTATCTTTCGTCTCAATATAATGTGCGGTATTCAGCCATTGACCCCGTGCCTTATCAGCAATTTTATGTTTATCATCAAGCAAAGCCAGTGACGCTGCAAAAGGCGCGATAAGTACGCATAACATAATGAGTAAAGGAATTTTATTCATAATTACGGTCTCGCTTTAAACTGGCTATCAATAAAATCAATACACCGCAGAAAGCTAGAAGCAACCATTGAACTGCATAGGCTTGATGGCGATGATGACTAAGATAGGGGGATTTCATTGGCATTGCTGTGAGCAAGCCTTTTCCTGATTGCTGTAATAATAAAATCGGCTCTACCTGATGATTCAACTTTTCTGAGAAAAGTGTGGTATCAATAAACTGCAAACGGTTAGAAATGGGATCTTGCAGAGTATCGTTTAATAAGAAAGGAAGATTGATCGGTGCTTCTAAGACATTGATTACTGCCTCCCCTCGAACATCAGGAATTGGGGGTATTTCATCACGATCTTGATAGGTAACAAACCCTCTATTAACAATATAAATTTTTCCTTCATAAGCAAAAGGGGTTAGTACCGCATAACCTGCACTGCCATTGAGAGTTTGGTTATCAAGAAAATGAGTAAAGACATCTAGAAATATACCTTTTTTCTCTACAGGTTCATAAACGACTTCTTTATAATGTTGAGACTTGTTATATTGCCAAAAGGCCGCGATAAAGCATAAAGCAATACCAAACAACATAATTAAGCTGTAAAAAGGCTTAATTTCAAAGTGCCATTTTCGATTCACATTTAAAATTAAAGGACTCGACATGTTAAAGGCTCTCATCTTATTATTTTTGTTTTTAAGTATTGTCGCTCTTTTTTACGGTCTTTATCATTTGATCCGCGCCCCAAAAAGTTCTGAAAATACTTACAAGGGGCTAAAGTTTCGTGTTATTTTTGCTGCGTGTACAATTATCTTAATCGGCTTGTTCTTCTTCCTTAAACACTACTCTTAATTACCTTAGAAAACATATACAAAGGTAAACAGCATTAGCCAAACCACATCTACAAAGTGCCAATACCATGCAGCGGCCTCAAACCCAAAGTGATCATCTGGTGTAAAGTGATCACTCTTAACTCGCCAATACATAACGAAGATCAATATCCCACCTAACGTCACATGAGCACCATGAAAACCTGTTAACAGGAAGAAAGTTGATCCATAAATGCCACTGTCTAAAGTTAGGTTTAAGTCATTAATGGCATGACCATATTCATAAATTTGCACACACAAAAACGTAAATCCTAGCGCTAATGTAATTGTCAACCACATGAGCGTTCCTGATTTGTCTTTAGCCCTTAAACAGTGATGCGCAATGGTCAGCGTCAGACTTGATATAATTAATAAAACCGTATTTACAAAGGGTAATTTCCAAGCGTCAATCACACCCATCGGCCCTTGAAAAAGAGTACTATCTGGATTTTTTAATAGTGGCCAGTGAGCAACAAACCCATCCCAAAGCATATTGGCTTCACCCTTAGCACCCTCCCCTCCTAACCAAGGGACAGCAAACATTCTCGCGTACAATAATGCGCCAAAAAAAGCGGCAAAAAACATCACCTCAGAAAAAATAAACCAGCCCATGCTAATTCGAAAAGAGCGCTTAAGCTGATCACTATTTAAGCCCCTAAGCCCTTCATTGACCACTTCACCAAACCAGCCAAACAGCATATAGAGCATTAGAAAGCCCGCTACAAAGGCCAACACCAAGGTGCTGGTGGTGACATCTCCTTTACTGCTTTCCTGAATGATCGAAGCCATGGAAAATATGGTTAAAAAAACGGCCACGGCACCAATGATTGGCCAATGACTACGAGCTGGAACGTAATACTTAGGTGTGTTCAAAATGCACCTCCCAGGGTTTCACTTTGATATAAACGATAGGACAAAGACAAATGATTCACTTCAGCAGGTGCCTTTGCACTTAATGTTACTTGTAACGGCAGTTTAATATTGGCGTTTGCTGGTACCACTTGCTGGGTAAAGCAAAAGCATTCAATTTTTACTAAATATTCTGCCCATTCTCCTGGCGCCACACTGGGAACCGCTTGAATAGTCACTGGATAGTCATATGGATTGGTCAATTCATAATAGGTGGTAATTAAATTTCCAGCCTGTAAATTTAGGGTTTTATTCTCTGGCTTGAATTGCCATAAATCGCGACTGTCGGCATCGGCTAAAAATTGTAATTTAGCAGTACGACCCTCTGATGAGTCCACCTGCGAAACTTGCTCGGCGTTTGCGATGCTAAAGTTTTTCCCGTTTAAACCTGTCACCTCACAAAAAATATCGTATAGAGGCACAAGAGCAAATCCAAAGCCAAACATAGCAATTGGAATGAGTGATATTTTCCATGGTGACAGCTTTTTCATAATCACCTCATCAAACTTTATTTAACTACAGGTGGTTCTTGAAACGTATGGTAAGGAGCAGGGCTTGGTATCTGCCATTCTAAGCCCTCTGGTTTTTCCCATACTTGATCGGTTGCCTGCTCACCTTTTCCACCCAAGGTTGTACGCCAAACGTTATAGATAAAAATGAGCTGACTCATACCAAAAATGAATGCCCCTACCGAAACAATGGCATTAAAATCAGCGAACTGAAGTGCGTAATCAGGAATCCGACGCGGCATACCTGCTAAGCCAATGAAGTGCATTGGAAAAAAGGTAATGTTAACGCCGATAAAGCTTAGCCAAAAATGCCACTTTCCTAGTGTTTCGCTATACATACGTCCACACCATTTTGGTAGCCAATAGTAGACTGCCGCTAAAATACTGAATAATGCACCCGGCACTAACACATAATGGAAGTGAGCCACCACAAAATAAGTATCATGATATTGGAAATCCGCAGGAGCAATGGCCAGCATCAAGCCACTTAAGCCACCTATGGTAAACAGCACAACAAAGGCAATGGCAAATAGCATGGGTGTTTCAAAAGTCATGGAACCTTTGAACATAGTTGTGACCCAGTTGAATACTTTAACCCCTGTAGGTACAGCAATCAGCATAGTGGAATACATAAAAAATAATTCGCCTACCAAGGGTAAACCAACGGTGAACATATGATGCGCCCAAACAACAAAACTAAGTAACGCAATGGAGGCCGTCGCCCAAACCATAGATGTGTAACCAAACAACGGCTTACGGGAAAAGGTTGATATAATATGAGAGACAATGCCAAAAGCAGGCAGAATCATAATGTACACTTCAGGGTGTCCAAAAAACCAAAATACATGCTGGAACATAACAGGGTCGCCACCACCAGCAGCATTAAAGAAAGATGTGCCAAAGTGGATATCCATTAACATCATAGTCACCACTCCAGCCAAAACCGGCATGACTGCAATGAGTAAAAATGCTGTGATTAACCACGTCCACACAAACAAAGGCATTTTCATAAATGTCATGCCTGGTGCGCGCATATTGAAGATGGTTACGATAACATTCACCGCTCCCATGATGGAGCTTATACCCATTAGGTGCACACTAAAAATAAAGAAGGTCACACTAGGCGGGGCATAATCAGTAGAAAGTGGCGCATAAAAAGTCCAGCCAAAATTAGGCGCGCCTCCTTCCATAAACAAGGTACTAATCAACATACCAAAGGCAAATGGTAGCAACCAAAACGACCAGTTATTGATCCTCGGCAATGCCATATCAGGCGCACCAATCATCATTGGCACTAACCAATTTGCTAAACCAACAAACGCTGGCATAATCGCCCCAAACACCATAATCAAACCATGCATGGTGGTCATTTGATTGAAAAAATTAGGGTCCACTAACTGTAAACCAGGCTGGAATAATTCGGCGCGAATAACAAACGCCATAATGCCTCCAATCAACAAAGAACCCAGCGCCAACAATAAATACATGGTGCCAATATCTTTATGATTAGTGGTATAAAGCCAACGCTTGAAGCCTTTATCTGGGCCGTGATGTTCGTGAGTATCGTGTGCTGTTGACATATTCACCCCCTATTTCCCAGATTCTTTTTGTTGTTTAACTTGTTTTGGTGTGGCCATATCGCCTTTGTCATTCCCCCAAGCATTACGCTCGTATGTCACAACCGCAGCCACATCACTGACACTTAATTGTTCAGCAAAGGCCGACATTGCAGTGCCTTGTTTACCGTTAAGAACAATGTCGATATGTTTAGCAATATCTCCTAAAGCAATAACACTGTCTTTTAACGCTGGGAAAATCGGAGGCATACCACTGCCATCAACCTTATGACATGCAGCACAATTGGTTTTGTATACCTTTTCACCCTGTGTCATCAGCTCGTCAAAACTCATATCTTTAACTTCACGGGCAGCTGCCTGTAACGCAGCTTGCTCTGTTATCCAAGCTTGGTACTCATCTTTTGGAACGGCTTTAACAACGATGGGCATAAAGCCATGACCTTTACCGCACAGTTCTGTGCACTGCCCTCGATAAATTCCAGGCTTATCAATAATTGTCCAAGCCTCGTTAATAAAACCGGGAATGGTATCTTTTTTAACGGCTAATTCTGGCACCCACCATGAATGAATCACGTCTTTAGCGGTGAGTAAGAAGCGAACTTTTGTATCGACCGGCAGCACCAAGGGATTGTCCACTTCTAATAAATAGTTTTCCCCTTTAGCTTCGGCATTATCGATTTGCTCTTGCGGTGTTGATAAGTTAGAGAAGAAATCCACCTCTTCATTAAGATATGTATAACGCCATTTCCATTGATAACCGGTAATTTGCACATCCACTTCGGCATCATCAGCATCGTACATTTCAATCAGAGTTTGTGTGGCGGGGATCGCCATTCCCACCAAAATTAAAAGTGGAATAATCGTCCATAAAATTTCGACTGTGGTACTTTCGTGAAAATTAGCGGCCTTTGCTCCACGACTTTTGCGATGATAAATGATGCTGTAAAGCATGACACCAAATACAACCAGAGCAATCACCACACAAATATAAAAAATAGTCATATGCAATCCATGTACATTTTGACTAATTTTTGTGACACCTTCAGGAAGATTTAACGCCCAATCAGCAAAAGATGTTTGAGCAAAGAAGAAAAGTATTGCGGATACAGCTGAAAACCCCAATCGGTTCATGGGACCCCCTCGTGCTGATAAATTTTATAGTTATTGTTACTTGAGTATAGCAACGCAAATCAAAAGCGATAGGAATGTAAAAGGAAAATCGCCTCTTTTTTTAGACGACTCCAGCCTAAATTGTAAAAAAACAGTACCTTTTACACAGAAAATGCCAATGTTTTTTTAAAAAGTTTTTTGGCCTTTTATATGCATAAATAACTTTATTCTTTGAAAAAACAAAATTTCGTCATGGAATTCTAAGGGTGATTTATGACATTAAAAGTTGGAATAAATGGTTTTGGTCGAATTGGTCGATTAGCTTTTCGTGCCTGCTTAGATAATAAGAATGTCGAAGTAGTTGCCATTAACGACCTTATGAGCACTCAATACATGGCTTATTTGTTGAAATACGATTCAACTCATGGGCAATTACGAAAAAATATTAACTTTGCCGATGAAACGATATTAATCGAAAACAAAACCATCAGTGTGACACATGAAAAAGATCCAGCTAAATGCAAATGGGGAAACTTTAACTGTGATGTCGTATTGGAATGCACTGGTTTATTTACCACAACAGAAAAGGCACAAGGTCATATTGATGCAGGCGCCAAAAAAGTCATTATAAGTGCACCCTCACCTGATGCCCCTATGTATGTAATGGGTGTGAACCATACTCAATATACTCCCAATGAAGTTATTATTTCTAATGCCAGTTGTACGACTAATTGCTTAGCGCCTTTGACAAAAGTTATTCATGACAAGTGGGAGATAATTGAAGGCTTGATGACAACCGTACATGCAGCAACGGCCTCACAGCGCACGGTTGATGGTGCCATAGAAGGAGATTGGCGCGGCGCTCGCTCCATGGGAAACAATATAATTCCTAGCTCAACAGGTGCTGCAAAGGCTGTAGGCAAAGTGATTCCCGATCTTAATGGTAAACTAACAGGTATGTCCTTTCGCGTTCCCACTACTGATGTCTCAGTTGTGGATTTAACAATACGTTTAAGGCAAGCCGCTGATTTTGAAGAGGTAAAACGTGAAATCAAACGAGCAAGTGAACATGAATTAAATGGTATCCTTGCTTATACTGAGGATGCGGTTGTCAGTAGTGACTTCATACATGACGCACATAGTAGTATTTTCGATGCCAATGCGTGTATCGCGTTAAACCCTCATTTTATCAAATTAGTTGCTTGGTATGATAACGAGTGGGGTTATGCAAATCGAATTGTCGATCTAGCTTGTTATACAAATGATTATTGAAACCAATCATATCAATGGATTATATGAGTACAGATAACCTACAAAGCGTAGCTCTATTTCCTATCCCCGAATGCGTTGTTTTCCCGGGGATGGTGTTCCCTTTACATGTTTTTGAGCCTAGATATCGCAATATGATCAGACATTGCATTCGTGAGTCTATTCCAGTTGCGATTTGTCATACCCAAAAAACCTTACATGAAGTCGAACCAGCAAAGTCTAAAGAAGAGGCTCTTAGTAAAAATCAGGATACCTTTAAGCCTTACCCAATATTCAGTGCTGGGCGCTGTGAACTCGTCAGTACAACAGATGATGGTCGGCTATTAGTAAACGTTTATATAGACAGACGCTTAGAGTTTGTAGAAGAAGAACAAACTTTGCCATTTGTGATTGCGAAGTGTAAACCGCTTTTAGATCAAATAATGTCAGATGAGGACGTTACACAAGCCGAACTTTTAAAAGATAAAATTATTCATCGTCTAATCGCCCTCAGTGGTGGTGATGAAGACCTATCTAATAAACTTAATTCAGATTTGTGGCAAAAGAAAACACCTCAAGCATTTAGCTTTGAGGTGTTTTCTTTGATTCGGCTGCATGCTGATGTTCAGCAAAGTATTTTAGAAAATCGTAATCCATTAGTCCGTTTAAATACGATTCTAAAAGTTCTGAACAATGAATAAATATTCATAATATCACTCATCTATCTTGTCCTTTTGATCAACTTAAATCGTAAATCTCTAAAAAGGCACTCACATTTAAATAAAATTCTCTTTTAGATATTTAAATGAGCTTTTCTAATATTATTAACTTAGACTTAATGTGCTTACTTGAACTAGACCACTATTATATTGCGAACCACATCACATATAATCAATGCACTTTTACAATCTTTTCATGGATTGCCTAAGTCAAAAAATTAAAAAAAGTTCGCAAAGGATTAACATGAAATTATCAACGCTATTCATCGCTCCCCTCGCAGTGAGTGTTATAACCTCTCCTGCGTTTGCAGCAAAAAATAAAGTGCCAAATGGCCAACCATTCCAAGCATTGGAAGCATTGATTGAAGCGAATGAAGCTTTGATTTCAGAAAATACCGCAAGTATTGAAAACTTAAACTCTGAAGTTT
>Ga0181590_10004543_pt1 | contig 11553 bp, 9 predicted proteins | sample 071ome_34_FD_132446 | JGI IMG/M metagenome (GOLD analysis project Ga0181590, IMG submission 132446) | Coastal salt marsh microbial communities from the Groves Creek Marsh, Skidaway Island, Georgia - 071411BT metaG (megahit assembly) | ecosystem: Environmental > Aquatic > Marine > Intertidal zone... | reverse complement strand
GGAGTTTATTGCTTCGGTGCGGTTGTACCGCGACAAGGTAAAAGACGAAAAACTGCTGGAGCAGATTCGCGGCTTTATTGGTCAGGAAGGTCATCACAGTCACCAGCATAAGCGCGCCAATGAAGCCTTACGTGAACTGGGGCTGGATGCGGTACGGCTGGAAAAGCATCTGGAAAAAGACATTAAAAAATATATTTCACGTAAGCACGCTACGCCAAAATTCCGCCTGGCGATGACCGTCGGGATGGAGCATATCACCGCAATTATGGCGGAGTTTGTGCTGAATAATCCCGATGTGCTTGAGCCGATGGAAGACTCAGTCAAAGAGCTGTTGTACTGGCACGCGGTGGAAGAGATTGAACACAAAGCCGTGGCATTCGATGTATTTATGAGCATTGAAAATGATCAGAAATATTTACGTCGGGTATTCCGTCTGGTGACGGCACTGTTCAGTATTCGCATCTTTTTCTACATGCTGGCGCTGCTGTGGTGGTCGCGTACCATGCCCAGTTGGAAAGAGGTAAAAGGCTTTTATCGCTTTTTATGGGGCAAGCGCGGGGTGATCACCAATATCCGCCAGCCTTACCGCGATTATTTCAAAGAAGGCTTCCACCCCTGGGATCACGATAATCAGCAGCTGGTGGATAAGTGGAAACAAGAATTCTATCGGCCGGAGCACGATCTGGGAGCGCAGAAAAATGCTCGCCAGCAGGATGCCTCGCAGGACGATATTCAGGGAGCTCTGGCCTGAGCTTACCAACAGGTTGACTTAGAGTGCTTTGTCACACTTTGCCGGGGCTTGCCCCGGTTTTTTTATGTCGGATTGCTGATGAAAAAACCGGACGAATTAACTCCGTTAATCCGTCCGGTATCCACAGGGTGCTGGGATTTTTTAAAGATTATTCACCGATATAAACCCGATTTGAATGATAGTTTTTGGTGTACCAATCGGTTGAGGTTAAGCCACCGCTTTCGGCCCATTGGCGATAATCGGCGTATACGTTAACGATGTTGTCTCCGGATGTTGGATGCAGCCAGCTGTAGGGCATATTCAGTCCCCAGGGCATACTGGTCTGCGTTTTATACAGCTTACTGAAATCAAACAGATTGGAATCGTCGTCGCCGCTGCCAAAGCGTTGATGGTCAGCCAGGGCCGAAGGGCGATGATTGGGCAGATGCACTTCCCGGCCGCGGTCAAAGGTGGCAAAAATGTATGGGTTGTACGGAGCGTTACCGGTCTGACTGCGGGTTTTCGCTGCATCAAAGCTGATGCTCAGCGTGGCAGGAATTTCCGGGCTGGACGGGCAGTTGCTGTCGGTGTTGTAAAACTGGCAACCGGCGGGGGTGGGCATAATGGTTTCGGTGTTACCAACCACAACAAAATTAAGATGACTGCTGTCGGCTTCACTGAGCAGGTTTTCGCTGTCTGCACCGTTGACCGACAGGCTGGCGCTGTAGCCGGTGCTGGCGAGAATATTGTTAAACGCCAGTGCAAAGCCATTGGCGCGCGACGCCCCCCGGGCGCTAAACAGGTAATCGACATGAATGTCTTTAATACGCCCAAGGCTGTCGCGGGTTTCCTGGTAGCGGTATTTCACCACCAGGTCGTTCAGATCGTAATCGCCCTCGTTGGGCCAGTTGTCTTCATAAGCGAGTGTTCCCAGCCCTTCTTCGCTGGGGTAAAACACATCGAAGGCGCGTTCGCTGTCGTTGGGATAGTCGTCGTTGGCGTCCAGCACGCCGTCACCATCACTGTCCATATTTTCGGGTAATACGGTGATCACGCTGTTATCAATGGCAGTGGCCGGGTTGGCGGACACCATAAACATCACATCATTAAAGTCATGATCACAGCCGCTGTTGCTGCGCAGGATATCTTCCAGCCCCAGTACGACGTTGCCGCTTTCATCGTCGTACAGCATCACGGTGTGGGCTTTCAGTTCATCACTGCTTTCGGCATTTAAATCTTTGACGGTGTAAAACACCCAGTCATGATTTTTATCCATGTACGACTTCACCCCAATGTTTTCAGTAAAGCCGTTAGCGATGACAAAAAAACCAATGCGGGTGCCGGCCGGGTGGACACCAAGACTGACGGTATCGCCGACCCGCATGCCGTAACTGTCGCCACCGCTGTTAAAAAAGGAAGCGTTGGGGATTAATACCACTTCATTAATCTGGTCGCGGCTGGTGGGCGCATCACCGGTGTAGGTGAAGTAGCCAAAGCCATTGCGATAGCCCGCACCTTCGTGCAAGAAGGTCACGAAAACTTCGCCGGTTTCGTTAACGGATATGTTGGCTCCGGCGTCGTTGGTGATGTAATCCGGGTTGGTCAGCGTGATATTGCGCCCTTCTGGCAGGGCGGTGGAGAGTTTATTCAACAACTCTGATGGCACCGGAATATCATCCGCCATCGCCAGCGGCACACCAGCATAACTGTAGTGGCTGTTGTAATCTCCCAGCGCAAAATTCCACGCCATCGCCGTGTGTGACAGCGATGAGACTGCCGCCAGTGTCAACAACTTATGAGTCATGGTGTTCATAGCGGCCTCACTTAAATTCGTGGAAAACGGTTGAATGGCGAATATCCAGCAGCGCCTGATTGTTGATGCCGAGCTGCGACACCTGAACCTGCAGCCGGGTCAGGTGACCGGGCAAATGCAGCTGTTGTTCAAAATAACCAAACTGATCGGTCTGGCCGCGACTGATGACATTAGCCAGTGCCACGCTGGCGGGTTGATACCCGGCTTTGCCACCGGCGGCAGCGTGTGCGGGCGGTGGCTGGCCGGAGTTGTCTGCTGTGGCGGCTTCGCTGATGGTTACCGCAATGTGTTTGCCCGGGTTGCCATTGTGATCCAGCACCTGAATGCGCAACGTCACGCTCTGGTTCATGTCGTAGTCAAAATCGTCCGGAACCTGTAATGCGTCGGAGATGGGTTGGCTGACTGTTGGATCGTTGTTGATTGAGGTGCCAGCGTTTGTATCCGATCCAGACCCTGCACCGCAGCCGCTCAGCAGCAGTGCCAGAGCCAGGGTGGTTGACAGGGTGGTTGATAAAGGGGCTGGCAGAGAACCCGACAGGGGTTGTCTGATGAATGGTACAGAGCACGCGTGGTGCCAGATTGCTGTTAATCGTTGCACAGGCTGTCTCCCGCTGTAGAGTTCAGCAGATAGCAGCAGGCTTTGTACCAGATTTTTAAGCGTCTGATTTATAAGGGAAAAGTATTTGAGTTAGTGCCTGGTGAAACGAATAGGCTTTGCATTCTGCAACGCCAGCGGCTGATTTTGCAGAATGCAACGATGATGATGGTTAGATCGTGATGACTGGTTAGCGAGGATGATTAGTGACGGCTGTTCAGCCGGCGCTGACATCCAGGGCATTCACCAGCTCGTGTGCTTTCTCGGCCAGCTCAACGCCGCGGTCGGTCAGGTAGCCGCCATCGGTCTGGGTGGTTAAGCCTTTATCAAATAACCGCTGCGCGGCGGAGACCATCTCGGGTGCGGCATCGTGATGCACCTTAATGCCGGTTTGCATACTGGAGTGACGATCAAACTTCACCAGCAGGTTCAGCTCATCAACAATTTCTGAACGGTAGGGCATAACACTTTCCTTTTTATTAGAGGTACCCCAGCAGACTACTCCGCTGAGGTGCGGACAACAATCATCGTAAGCGGCCAAATGGGCATAAAAAAGCCGATACTGACACGGGTCAGTATCGGCAAAGGCATTCACTGTGATCGCAGTGATCAGTGAACGACCCAGGTACCTTCAGATTGACGGTCAGAGGCGTTTAACCAGACATGGCTGATACCACCTTTGGCTGCCTTAAGTGCTTCGTTATCCTGACTGTTGGTTGGCGCCGCAAAACGGTAATTACCCAGTTGTGCACAAGCTTGTGCGCCGCCGTTCCACTGACCAGCGTAGGTCGACACATTCCAGCTGCCATCACTGTTGTTCTGACAAGCGAAGTGATGAACCGCGGTACAACCGGCATCATCCCAGCGACCGTTACCCCACTGCAGTGCACAATCCTGATTGCCACCCCAGTTATTCGGCTCGTTGCGGTCCCAGGACCAGATCGCTGCTTCGATACGACCGTCGTTATGAGTCATGTCATCCAGGTTGACGATATTGACGCCATTCTTAAACGCCTGAGTGACATCGCCGGCATCAATGTTTTTCACAGAGCCACCACTAAAGAACGCGCCGATCGCACCAACCGCAGTACGGTCTTCCCAGGTGCGGCTGATATCACCGAGGCCGGTAAAGGCCAGGTTCTTCATGCCGGAATTACCGGAGCAACCACCGTCTTTCCACAATACGACTTGCTTACCCGCAGCACGGACCTGGGCTTTGGTCAGCGTATTCGGTACCGATTTACAGCCATTGGAGGCGTAAACCTTGCCGGACAATTTGTCGTTGATCAGGTTCAGCAGTTCCTGATGGTGACCATCGGTATGATCTTCAAAATACAGAATAATGACTTCATTCGGATTTTCGTTCAGCCAGTTGCGTACTTCCTGCAGGCCATCTTTCACAAAGCGGTCGGTGAGGCTGCAGCCAACGTGCAGGTCGCCCATTTCGGCACCAATGCCGGAGTGACACAGCAGCAGGTCGGTACCCCATTGCCATGGCCAGCCATGGGTGTGAGCCGTCCAGTGGGCATCGAGTTCGATAAAGCGGGCACCCAGGCGCAGCTGATCGTAGATGGAGTGTTTTTGCTGCGGATCGATGTAGGCCACAGCGGTGCGATAGGCTTCTGAGTTGTAGCTGTTGTGGGTGCCGAGAATGCTGTTGTCGGCTAACGGGCTGTTAACATCCAGATTGCGCTGTTGCGCCAGTGCTTTTCCAGCCCAGCTGTTCTGGAAATCTTTAATTGGGTCAGACGGTGGCGTTGAACTCATGGCAAAGGCAGACGCCGAGGCAACCAGGCCCGCCGCCATCGCGATGGAATGTGTCAGTTTCATGGGAATCATCCTGTATTGGCTGCCGGTGCGCCCGGCTGATTATTATTTTGCGGGTACTGCGTTGGTTAATACCTATTTTGTCAGTACCTTATTATTATTTTTGCCGAATTAACGGTACGTTCGTTGTATCAAATAGCCGCTGGTGCAGTAAAGAAACTGGCCTGAATCGACCACTGCTTGGTGCCCATTTTTCGTGAAGTGGCAATAGCTGTCGTTAAATGGCAATAAAGCCAGGGATCGACAGTAATGCGGGGCATAAAAAAACCTGCCGGGAGCAGGTTTTGATTGGCCGGGCCGGCGGCATAAAGCTCGCCTGGCCCGGGCGGTTTTGTGCAGGTTGGTCTGGCTGTCAGGGTTCAGCAACGGCTCCGGCTTCCGGTTCAATAGCGGCTTCTGTTTCAGTTGTGGCTTCTGGTTCAGCAGTGGCTTCTGGCTCAGCAGTGGCTCCTGGCTCAGCTGTGGTTTCTGGTTCAGCAGTGGCTTGGGGCGCAATAACGGCTTCGGGCGCAATAACGGCTTCTGGTTCAGTAACAGCTTCTGCTTCTGTAACGGTCATCGGTGCGGCGGAGGCTTTTGGCTCAGCCGCGGCGTCGGCGTTTAGCTGCGCCTGCGATGACTGTAATAGCTGGGCTTCCAGCGCTTTAATCTGGCGGCGGTAGTCGGCAGCAATCCGTTCGGCCTGTTCTGCGGCAAGCTGCTTCAGCGCCAGCGCCTGATCTTTCAGTGCCATATGGCGCACATCATCGGCATTGAGGGCACTGCCGATTTCGGCCAGATGATCTTCCATGGTCAGGGCGGCCTGTTCTGCCTGGGCGGCATTCATTGTTACCAGTGTCGCCACTTCACGTCCGATATAGAGGGCATGCTGAGCGGCACGCAGGGCTTCTTTACCGGTACGCGCTACCAGGTCGCGCTCGCTGTAGCTCTGGCGGATAACACGCTCAGCGTTGTCGACCAGTTGCTCAGCGTATTCGAAGGTTTTTACCGCATTGCTGTCGGCATCCTCATCTTCGGCCTGCTCCAGTGTGTCCTGAGCGGGCTGCCAGTGTTGCTTCAGCATGGTGTTGAGTTCCAGCTGCTGCAACTCGATCAGGACGCTGGCGGCGCCTTTGCCGGCGCCGGCGTCATCCCCGGATTCGATCTGGCTGATCAGCTCGCGGAAGCTTTCCATATTGTCGCGGTAATCCGACGGCAGAATATTGCGGGCTTTGATGTCGTCGAGCACAGCTTTCTGGCGAATCAGTTCCGGCAACAGGGCTTCAACCTTTTGTTTGTTTTTCAGGCCGGCTTCCGTCAGCGCGACGACTTTGGCGGAAGTGATGATGCTGGCGTCGCTGTCGCCCTCCAGCTCCAGTGAGCGGGCTTGCTTCAGCGCCTGTTGCAGCTCAGCCATATGCAGCGGTGCATACAGTTCCAGTTCCGCTTGTTTGGCCGCTTCAAACGCGGCTTCGGCATCGTTCAGGGCGCGTTCGCTGTCACCTTCAAAGGCTTCTGCTTTGGCGCTGGTCAGTGACTCAAACTCGTCCTGATAAGCAATTTGTTGACTGGCACAGCCGCTGAAAAACACGGCCGACAGGCACAGGCTGAAAAGACAAAACTGGCGTAACATATCGTATCCCTGAAACTTACTCTGGCAATAACGCTGATATTCAATGAAAGGTAATAAGGAACTGCCGCGGTCGTCCAACCGATGGCTGGACGACCGCGGCAGTGTGGCTGAAGCCAAAGGCTCAGCCAGGCGGCGGATTAATCCAGCAGCGATTTATCGCGTACTGCGCCTTTGTCAGCCGAGGTGGCGAACTTAGCGTAGGCCTTTAAGGCAGTGCTCACTTTACGAGGACGTTCTTCTGCTGGTTTCCAGCCTTTCTTGTCCTGCTCGTGACGACGGTGAGACAACTCTTCCATGCTCAGATCAACATTGATGGTGCGGTTGGGGATATCGATCTTGATCGGGTCACCATCACGTAACAGACCAATGGCACCACCGGCTGCCGCTTCAGGAGAACAGTGACCAATGGACAGGCCAGAAGTACCACCCGAGAAACGACCGTCCGTTAACAGCGCACAGGCTTTACCCAAACCTTTCGATTTCAGGTACGACGTCGGGTACAGCATTTCCTGCATGCCTGGGCCACCTTTCGGGCCTTCGTAACGGATAATGACTACATCACCTGGCTTGACTTCGTCGGCCAGAATGCCGGCGACCGCGGTATCCTGAGATTCGAAGATCTTGGCTGTACCGTTGAATACCAGAATAGAATCATCAACACCGGCAGTTTTCACCACACAGCCATCTTCAGCGATGTTACCGTACAGAACGGCCAGGCCACCTTCTTTCGAGAAAGCGTGTTCCAGATCGCGGATACAACCGTTAGCACGGTCGCCATCCAGGGTTGGCCAGCGGGTTGCCTGGCTGAAAGCGGTCTGGGTCGGAATACCCGCCGGACCGGCTTTGTAGAATTCAACCACTTCCGGGCTAGGGTTGCGCATGATGTCCCACTGATCGAGGGCATCCTTCATGGTGGCAGAATGAACCGTTGGGATATCGTTATGCAGCAGACCCGCACGGTCGATCTCACCCAGAATACCCATGATGCCACCGGCACGGTGAACGTCTTCAATGTGGTAATCCGGGGTGTTCGGAGCAACCTTACATAGCTGAGGCACAATACGGGACAGGCGATCGATTTCGCGCATGTCGAAATCCAGTTCCGCTTCCTGAGCGGCGGCCAGTAAGTGCAGAATGGTATTGGTTGAGCCACCCATCACGATATCCAGCGTTACTGCGTTCTCAAACGCTTTGAAGCTGGCAATATTGCGCGGCAATACCGACTCATCGTCTTCTTCGTAATAACGCTTGGCGTTTTTCACGATCAGGCGTGCTGCTTCTAAGAACAGGTTTTCACGGTCGGCGTGAGTCGCCAGCGTTGTACCGTTACCTGGCAGTGACAGGCCAATAGCTTCGGTCAGACAGTTCATCGAGTTGGCGGTGAACATACCAGAACAGGAACCACAAGTCGGACAAGCACTACGCTCATACTCAGCGACTTTTTCGTCGGAGGCGTTATCGTCGGCCGCAATCACCATGGCATCAACCAGGTCTAACTTGTGTTCAGACAGCTTGGTTTTGCCGGCTTCCATCGGGCCACCGGATACAAATACCACCGGGATATTCAGGCGCAGTGCCGCCATCAGCATTCCAGGGGTGATCTTGTCGCAGTTAGAGATACACACCAGTGCATCAGCGCAGTGCGCGTTCACCATATATTCCACTGAGTCTGCGATGATTTCACGGCTAGGCAGGCTATAAAGCATGCCGTCGTGACCCATGGCGATACCGTCGTCCACGGCAATGGTATTGAACTCTTTTGCCACACCACCGGCTTTTTCGATTTCGCGAGCCACTAACTGACCCATGTCTTTCAGGTGAACGTGGCCTGGTACGAACTGAGTGAAGGAGTTCGCAACCGCAATAATCGGCTTGTGGAAATCCTCATCTTTCATACCAGTGGCGCGCCACAATGCGCGGGCACCGGCCATATTACGGCCAGCGGTGGAGGTCTTGGAACGATACTCAGGCATGGGAGTCTCTCGTTATTGTCTCGTTAGCAGAATATAGATGGGGCGATTGTAGCAGCAGCGGGCTATGCCTGTCGCCACGGCTGGCGGGCTGAAATGTCGGTAACTGTATAGCCCTGATGCGCTTGTGGAATCTTGCCTCGCAGGTGATGGCTTGCCGGGTGGTGGCTTCACAACAGAGTGTTGTGCCAGCGCTGAATAACGCAGCGAATGAAAGAAGCTCACAGTTATCCCGTATTTCTGTGGATAAAATTGGGAGTAACTTTTGGGCAAACGTCTGTAGCCCAGTCAGCACGCGCAGGTTGGTTAAATTGGCGAAAAATTAAACGTTTGTCTGAATGCTGGGAAAACCCACAAAAGGTCAGAGCTGGCAAGGGTTTTGTTGAAATTTTTCAAGGGCTTAGGAGAGTGGCTTGGGGATTAAAGTCAATAGCGAAAAGTACTGTGGATTTCAACAGGGATGTGGAAAACTTTGTGGGTAAGGTGAGGGGAAGTTGGGGGAAAGTTAGAGGTACTGGGGTTTTATACGAGTGTGTGGCTATTGATAAATCTGATATCCATGATTACATTGCCGTCACGCATGAGAAGCCATAGGGAAAGTACGTGACCTTTAAAACATGGATGCGACACACGGGTTTATCAGAGGCATCCGTTACTAAATACGACACAGCAATCAGCGGTGTTATTTCTGAATGGGCAACGTCAGCGGGTTTGATCAATGGACCGCTGACCGCTGTTGAAAGTCATCAACGATTCATTCAGCTATCAGAGCAGATTCGAGCGTTAGATATTTTCTTGCAGAGGAACTCTGTGGGTAAAGGAATGTACAGTGCCGCTTTAAATAAATTCGGTGACTATTTGAAAGCGAATTTCGAAAAGGATGTTGAAGATGATCTGTCCGACCTTTTCGATCAAGCACCGTCACAAGATACTGACACAATATCTGAAGTGAAAGTCCGTTTAGGCCAAGGGATATTTCGTCAGAAATTGATTGGTTATTGGCAAGGTTGCGCAGTCACTCAATATCCCGATACCACTTTGCTTGTCGCTTCCCATATCAAGCCTTGGCGTGACAGCTCACACGAAGAGCGGTTAAGTGTTTATAACGGATTGCTGTTGTTACCGACACTCGACAAAGTCTTCGATAAGGGATTTATCACCTTTGCTGAAAATGGAAAAATCAAAGTATCGGAGCGGCTAGAAATGCCAGAGGTATTTGGCATTTCTGAGCACATGAACGTGGCGTTAGCCAAACAACATCAAGATTATTTAGCATTTCACCGAGAGGTCGTTTTTAAAGGCTAACGCGAGCTATTAATGCAGCCCTAACCCAGCCCCATCTGCACCAGTGTCATATACACCGCCGTTCCGCCAACAATACTCAGCAACGACTGGCGGAACGCCAGGTGCAGTGCCGCCACTAACAACAAGCAGCCCAGTTCAGGCACAAAGTCGACCGACAGGGCGGCGTCGTTTTTGAACGAATACACCACCAGTAACACCATCACCATGGCCGGTAAAAAGCGGCCTAAGTGCGTCAGCAGTGGGTGGTCGGCGACTTTATACAGCAACACAAAGGGCAATACCCGGGTGAAGAAGGTCACGCCGGCTAGCACGGCAATTACGCCGGTGAGATACCAGAATTCAGTCATGGCAGATTCCATTATTCGCCCTCCATTGATGCGTTAACCCGGGCAGAGCCGGAATGGGCGCGCGCGGCGTATTGCATCATCAACACGCTGAGGCTAAGCAGAATGGCAATCAGCAGCATATGGTCACGGCTGATCAACACCAGGGTGCCGACGCCAATCGCCAGCGCCAGCAGAAACGGGCGAATATCCTTCAGGTGTTTAAACTGCTCGATGGTTAACACCATAAACAGCGCCGGTAATACAAAGGCGATACCGTCGGTGGAAAACTCCAGCTGGCTTCCCAGCCAGGCACCGATGCTGCAGCCCACCACCCAATAACACTGGTTAATGGCCGTTATCCGTAACTGAAACTGGCTGCGGTTAATACCATCAGGAACCTGAGTCGAGGTCACCAGCGAGTAGGTTTCGTCGGTTAAACCAAAAATCTGATAAAAACGACGCCAGCCTTTGGCATCCATATGGCTCATCACCGACAACCCGTAAAACACGTGGCGCGAATTCAGCAGCAGTGTGGCAATGGCCATTTCCATCAGGGTGGCGGAGTTGGCCAGTAAGCCAACGGCCAGGAATTGCCCGGCACCGGCGTAAATAAACAGGCCCATGGCGCTGGCCCACAACCAGTGATAGCCCAGTTCACTAAACAGCACCCCAAAGGCGGCGCCCAGCGGCAAATAACCAAACATCACCGGCAGCGATGCACGCACCACCAGGGCATTTAATGGGGAAAGAGAGGACATGAAAGAAAATACAGCACTGACAAAGACGCCATTTTAGTTGACCGTATGGTCAGGCGACAAGTGCGGCTTTGGCCGTAGCTGCGACTATGGCCTGGTCCTCGTCATGAAGATCAGCTGCGCTGCAGCACAAACATCTGATAACCAAACTCACCCAGATGTTGTTCAAATACGCCGATCTCACGTTCGATATCCACAATGGCGCATGAGTCTGGCATGTTGGCTTTTACTTCGGCCACGCGTGCTTTGAGCGGAAGATAATAATCGCGCCAGGCCTGTTCGCTCAGGGTGAAGTGATCCATCAGCCGATAGCCAGCCTGCTGTATCTGCTGCAGCCGCCGTGACACGCTTTGCATATCCGGGTATTCCTGCTTCCAGAAGGTCGTTGCCTCAGTGGAAGGTTGTTGTGTCAGCCACACCAGATCGCTGATCACCAGATAGCCGTCGTGCTGCAGTAACGGTTGCCACTGCTGCAATGCGGCTTCGAAGCCCATCACATAAGCCGACGCTTCGGCCCAGATCAGGTCGAACTGTGCCTGGCCGAACGGCAGTTCGGTCATACTGGCGTTGACGCATTGCACGCGCGGGCTCAATCCCTGCTGGTCGAGGTATTGCTGCAG
>Ga0181590_10004539_pt1 | contig 11555 bp, 9 predicted proteins | sample 071ome_34_FD_132446 | JGI IMG/M metagenome (GOLD analysis project Ga0181590, IMG submission 132446) | Coastal salt marsh microbial communities from the Groves Creek Marsh, Skidaway Island, Georgia - 071411BT metaG (megahit assembly) | ecosystem: Environmental > Aquatic > Marine > Intertidal zone... | reverse complement strand
TTTGTTTCTTCACCGGTCGGCGTCACACGGAGACTCGTCGGACGGACGACGGACGACGGGTTTTACGACGACGGACGATGGCGGACGCGGAGGACGACCTTCGATGGTGGGCGCGAATGATGCCCATCGCGGAGGGGAGTAAAGAGGCGAAACACGTCGACCGGGCGGCGTTGACGCGAGACGCATCGACCGGGGCGTTGCGAACGGTGCCGACGAGCGAAGCGGTGTTGAGAGAGGAACCGCCGCGTTTGCGGTTGAAGAGCTGCGTGTTCGGACGGTTGGTGATGAATAAGGATGGGACGGCGCGGGCGAAACAGCAGTCGGCGGACGTGGCGTTGGACGTGCCGAGCGGTGCGTGTTCGGATCGAATCATCAGTCTTTTCGTTCGTTTTTTTTTTGTTATTTGAAAAGGGCTGTTGATTTTGTTTTTGTTTTTTTGAATTCGGTTCTTCGTTCGAGTGACGGCGATCGTGGACGGTCGTCGAGTGTTTCGTGATCTCGACGAGTCGACTGACTTTGAGTGTACCACCGTTTCGTTTCATCGCGGGACAGTGAGCGCGAAACACGCGGTGATTACGTGCGAGGTGATCGACGCGGAACGAAACCCGCCAGAGCTCGAGATTAAAATCGTCGACTTGTCGAGAAACGGGGTTTGGCTCAACGGTGAGCGGTTGGTCAAGGATAGGTACTACCCGATGAATGATGGCGACGTGGTGACGCTGCCGTTTCACCTCGAGTATAGGTTTGAGTTGAACCCCGACGGGGTGTTGCCTCGCGCGACGCGCGTGCCGCCGGAAGACAACTCGACGCCTTTGCAGAAGAAGCGCGCGTCGCCGAACGGTGAGTCCATTCGTGAAGGGAGCGAATCGAAGCGTATTCGAGAGAGCGGTGGAGAGAGTGTACCGGTGCAGGACCAGCAAGCGTCGGCTGAGCTGACGCGAAAGAATGAACAACTCGAAGCGACGGTGGAGCAACTCACCAAGGAACTCGTCGAGGCCAAGGAGGAGGCGGCGAAGCAACGGGAGCAAGCCATGGCTGCGGAAGAACAAGCGAACAAAAACGTGTCGGAGGCTAACTCAAAGTTGGCGGAGACTGAAACCAAGGCTGCACGGGCGGCGGAGGAGCTTGAGCAGGCAAAGAATGCAGTGTCCGATCTCGAGTCCAAGCTCGAAGAGGCTGCGGTGGCGCGTCTCGAGGAAGTTTCAGGGCTCAAGAAACAGCTCGCCGAGACAACGGAGAAAATAGCAACCGTTTCCGCCCTCGAGGCATCGCTCGAACGCGCCAAGTCGTCGTTGGTGAGCAACTCTGAAGAGCTGCGTGGTGCCGCCGATTTGGCAAGGCAGTTGTACGAAAAGCTCAATTCATCACTCGTTTCAACTGAACAGGTCATCGATGATGCTAGAAAAGCTAGTGAAGCGCAGTTCGATGGCAAAGATGGTGAAGCTTACGACAGGGCCCAAGAAGACGAAGAGAATGTTCCTGAAGACGCCATGGAGGAGGACGCAGCCAAAGCCGAAGCGGATGTCGACGCCGCACCGGCGGAGGCTCAAGATGACGCCGAGAACGATGAAGCTACGGATGCCGAGGACGCTGCCGAAGCTACGGATGACGAGGATGTCGACGAGGATGCTATCGAAGCGGACGAGACTGGCGAAAAGCCCACTCCTTCGCCGTTGCGTTCCATCGGTAACTCGCCGCGTTCCGAGCCGCATTCCCAACAGAAGCGCGCCGTGAGAGCGAGCGAGGACGTCATCCCCATGAACATTCTCGAATCGGAAAGTTAACGACGAACGACGTTCTAGCTGACGACCCACACACACTTTTAGCAGCGCACGCGCGCACACGTAACCGAGATCGTACTTTTTGATGGAATACCACACTGAAACACATGAAAAAGCAACTTGCTCTCGCCTGACTCCCCCAAAACTGGTCGCGCCCTTCGCCCGTTTGTCGCGGCACCATGTCTGCGTCGTGTGTCGTCATCGCAAGAGCGGTCGCATCTGCCGGCGTTGCTCGCTGTGGGGTCTCGTACCGCCCGCCGCCCGATGCGAAACGCGCGGCGCTCGCGTTGACGGTTGGAAGACGCAGTAGCCGCCACGACCGCAAGTTTACGCGCGTCGCCGCGGTCGCGCGCGGCGGTTCTTCCGACGTCGAGGTCGCCGTTCTCGGAGGTGGTGCGGCGGGCCTCACTGCAGCGTATTTTGCAGCGAAAGCAGGGGCGCGAGTCGTCGTCTTTGAGCGGACGACTGAGTGCGGGAAGAAGATTTTAATGTCCGGAGGCTCTCGGTGTAACGTGCTACCCGTCGCCGCGACGACGAACGATTTCGTGACGGAGAGCCCGATGCGCGGCTTGAAATCGGTGTTGGCATCGTGGAGCGTCGATAGGTGTCGCGCTTGGTTGGAGGATGACGTCGGCCTAGCGCTCGGAATCGAGGAGGTGACAAATAAGTACTTTCCACTAAGCAACTCGTCGCGCGAGGTGCGAGATAAGCTCGTCGAAGCCTGCGAGAGCGTCGGGGTTGAGTTTCGATGCGAGACGTCCATAGACTCGCTTGTGAAAAATGGGGATGATGGCGGCGATGGCGGCGGATGGACTCTTCGCGTGAGAGGCGAAAGCGATGCGCGCGCGCAAGCTGTCGTATTGGCCATGGGTGGGATGAGCTTCCCTGCGGTCGGCACGGATGGAACAGGGTATGCCATCGCGAAGAGAGATCTCGGTCACGTCCTGAACGAGCCGTACCCAGCGCTCGTGCCCTTGGTCGGGCCGCATCCAGGCGGAGAGAGCATGCCCGGCGTGTCGGCGCAAGTGGAATTGAAGGTTGCTGGAGAGACGAAGAAAAAGGCGGCGCAAGCCAATAGAAAGGGCTTTCTCTTCACGCATCGTGGGTTCTCTGGGCCTAGCATCTTGGACCTGAGCCACCACCTCGTAAGGCCGCTCGTTCGAGAGAATGCGAGCAAGGGAGGCGCTGCGAAAGACGAAGATTTTGAGGCTCCGTCGACAAAGATGTTGGTGAATTGGAACGGCATGAAGAGGGACGAGTGGCAGGATCGTCTCACGGCTCCTCCGGGTAAAGCGCTCGTTGTCAATAGACTTCGGGAAGTTTTGCCAACTCGCTTGGCTGACGCCATCGTCGCAGAATCTGGCGTCGATTCCAGGTGTAAAGTTGCTGAGTTGAAAAAGGACAGCAGGATGCGTCTCCTTCATCTTCTCACGGAATACGAGATCCCAGTCAAGGGACATCAAGGATATCGAAAGGCAGAGGTTACCGGTGGCGGTGTCAAGCTCGATGAGTTGAACACGGCGACGATGGAGTCTTTGAAGTCGCCTGGGATTTTCATGTGTGGGGAAGTGTGCGACGTGTTCGGACGCATCGGTGGGTTCAATTTTCTTTGGGCTTGGACGAGTGGTCGCCTCGCGGGAGTTAGCGCAGCCAAGTCAGTGTTAGCGGAATAGATTAGTAGCATTTTGTATTTACAGCTGGTTACAGATACAGACAGTAAGTCGTGATGTACACTGAACGGGCCTAAAGCGCAGCTAAACGGTTGAATGTTTAATGAGACATTTGCAAAAATTGAAGTTCAAAATATTTGCGGTGACGTTTCAACGGACAAAGGTCACTTGTTGAGCGTCCGGTATGAAGCGATTGAGCATCGGGATCGACATCCCAGCCATTTCTTCGCGGTTATGCTCCGCTCGCAGTCTTTGCATGGTTGAGTGAGTGCCAGTGATGCGAACGTTTCGTTCGTCCCACGTGTGCTCGTTTTCCTCAAACTCGCCATCATCAATCCACAGACGTCCCCATCGAACATTTCCTCGATCGATGGCGAGATTGCAGGCGTTGCCGGACAGCTTGCAGTCGACGACGTCGACATTGGCGCCGCCTGAGACACAGATGCCGTCGTTTGCATTTCTGCGCACTTGGCATCCTTCGATGACGACGTCGATTTCTTCAGATTCAAAATCTTCTCCCTCCTCCGAGTCCAAGTCGAGAAGAAAGGCTGAAAACTCCTCCTCCAAATCATGCTCCTCATCGATGTCATCCGAGTGAGCCGTGAAGTAGTCTCGAGTAGTGTATCTCTGGGAAACGTCAATTCCGTTGAAGGCATTGTCGCACACCTCAGAGTTTTGAATCGTACCTCTTCCGCACATCGCAACGCCGACGCTACCGTTGTTGGCAATTATGGTGTCAGAAATATCAGCAGAGGACGAAACCCCGACGGAAATCCCCGCGCCAAAGTTATTCGCAATCAAGTTGTCGTGAATTTCGCCGTGAGCATAGTCAAACAACACCACGGCGTGCGCGTAAGCGTTTACGATGCGATTGTTTGTAATCTTCACCACACCTGATAAGGCCATGACAGCCGCAAAGAGTTGATCGTAACCCAACTCTGAGGGGTTATCGCCAATCACTTCTTCGTCGTTCGCGTTGGTCGAAGCGGTGATGCGAGATGCGGACAAGGAGCCTCCAGCGGTGCTAATGAAAGAGCTCAGCACGGAGTGGATGTTACACGCGTGCACGTGCGCGATGGAATTCATCTCGGTCGCCACGACACCCTCACCCGCGCTGATGACGTCACAGCTGTCCAAGCGAAGCTCTGACCCTGCAGAGACGTACACAGACGCCTGATGCCCATCGATCGACAAGCTGCGCCGTTTCGTCGCGCTCTGACGAAAGAGCGTCACGTTGGTCACCACTGATCCGGCAGCGCAGCGGTTGTGCGAAGTCGCAGTCCGCAGGGCTGGGTCTTCCTCGCTCACGATGAGGATTTCCTCACGGTTACCGACGCCTAGAATTTCAATTCCACGAGGAATCGTGAGACTACCCTTGTACGTCCCCGGTCCGAGCGTGACGACGTCTCCCGGAGTCGTCGCGTTCAGCACTCTTTGAAGCGTCTTAGCGTGCACGACGCCGTCCTTGGGACATTCAACAGCGATGACGCGTTTCGACGGGTGAAACGGCAATCGACGAGTCTTATGCCTCTCTTTGAAAGCCTTGCGCCAGCCTCGTCCGCCCCGATATACGTCCGGCCGCACGAGCGCCCCTGTACCGAGCGTCGTCTTCGCAAACGATTCTGGCAGCTTGGCGCCTCGCGCCCACGACTGTTCTGGCCTCCACCTCCACCGCTTCTCATACAGCTCACGCCACAGCGCATCTTCCATCGTCACCTCCCGCATCGCCTTACACGTCATGCCTAGACTCTCCACCGTCTCCAGATCCATAAACGAACACGCCCGAGCCACGAGCTCTCGCGGCAACGCCGCCAGCGACGTTCCCGCGCACGCCTCTCTCACCGGCGTCACCTCCACCGCCGCCGCGCACGCCCGTCTCACCGTCCTCGCCCGTCTCGCCGTCCTCGCCCCGACCCCACCGTTCACCGAGTTCCTCCCATCTCCCGGCGGTGATCCCACCGGGCTCTCGAACGTTCCTCTGACTCTCTGGCGTCCAGAGTCGCGCGCCGCTCCGGCGCCCCTTCGCTTGTTGTTATTTGTCGTTTGTCCCTTGCGGTGCCGTCCACCCCTCGAAGGCGATGCGCTCGAACGCGGTAAAGTCGACATCGTCGTTGTCGTCGTCGTCGTCGTCGATACCTGTCGTCGTCGTCTTTGTTGTTGTTGACGTTGATGCTGATTCTGACTCTGATTCTTCACCAGTTTCTCATCCGCACGCCGCACGCCGCGCACATCCACATCGACGTCGACGTCCATCGCGCCCCTCCGCTTCCGATCCCCCCGTCGTCTCTTCCCTCGTCGATTCCTCGCGCGCGATCGTCTCCGCGCATGCGTCGGCGTCTCCCGTCCAGACTTTCGACGCTTCAACGGTTTTTCCTTTTTGAAACGCGCGTCGACGTACTTCGTCGCTGCCTTTATCGATTTCTCACCGACACGACGCGCGAATCCGAGGCAGAACCGCGGGAATGCGCTGGAAAAAATTTACCTGCACCTTCGCTCGCTCGCTCGCTCGAGCGACGATCGATCGATCGTCGTTCGGTCGCGGGACGGCGCGGATGGGTCCGGTCGACCGGGCACCTTGGGGCCAAAAAACACCCGCGTGTGAAAGTATCAGGGTTTAGGGTTTTGCAGTGAGTGTTTTTATCCACTCACCACTGGATGGATTACCACTGGCACATCTGATGTCAGCCGCCCGCGCGCGTCAGACGCGAGCGCGCGGACGAGCGCCGGCGACGCGAAACGACGACGGAACGGATCGCGGAGGCGCGGTCTGGGCGAAACCATGTGTGGGATCTTTGCGTATAGCAATTACAACTGCCCGAAGAGCCAAAAGGAAATCGTCGGAAAGCTGCTCACGGGTCTGAAGCGGTTGGAATATCGCGGGTATGACTCTGCGGGATTGGCGGTGGAGGACGGCGCGGACGCGACGCAGTGCCAGGCAAAGGTGTTTCGTCAGACGGGGAAGATTGCGAACCTTGAGGCGCTGTTGAAGGATGCGGAAAAGGATTTGCATCCAGAGGTGGTGTTTGAGTCGCACTGCGGGATCGCGCACACGAGATGGGCGACGCACGGTCCGCCGGCGCCGAAGAACTCGCACCCGCACACGAGCGATAAGGAGAATGAGTTTTTGGTGGTGCATAACGGTATCATCACCAATCATCAGGCGTTGAGGGAGACGTTGGTGCGTAAGGGGTACATGTTTGAGAGCGATACGGATACCGAGGTGATTCCAAAGTTGACAAAGTATCTCTACGACAAGTTTCAAGAAAAGTGCTCGTTCAGACAGTTGGTGATGGAGGTATTGAGACAGTTGCAAGGGGCGTACGCGCTGCTCTTTAAGTCGAGCCATTACCCGGGCGAGCTCGTGGCGGCGAAGAGAGGTTCGCCGTTGTTGCTCGGCATATCCGAAGGACCGCACCCAGGTGAGCAACACGCCTTAGTTACGAGTGAGGGTTTCCAACCGACGACGAAGCGGGCGAAGAGAACTTCGATGGAGTTTTACTTTGCCTCGGACGCCTCGGCTATGGTTGAACACACGAAGCGCGTGTTGCATCTCGAGGACGACGACGTCGCACACATTCACAACGGCGGCTACGGGATTTATCGCATGGAAAGAGTCCACACGGAGGGTCACGACTCGCCAAGCCTGGCGTACGCACCGACCGTGCAGTCTGCCGAAGTTGAGCGCACGATTGAGACGCTGACGATGGAGGTGGAGCAAATCATGAAGGGTAACTTTGATCACTTTATGCAAAAGGAAATTCACGAGCAACCCGACGCCATTCAGCAGACAATGCGAGGTCGCGTCGTGTTCGAAGAAGACGGTGTCACCGCTCAGCGCGTCTTCCTGGGGGGTATGGTTGATTACTTGGGCACGATTCGCCGATCCAGACGAATCATTTTGTGCGGTTGCGGCACGAGCTATCACAGCGCCATTGCGGTGCGCCAGCTCATGGAGGAACTCACCGAGCTTCCCGTCACGCTCGAACTGGCTTCTGACGTGCTCGATCGCCAATGCCCGTTCTTCCGCGATGATTCCATCATTTTCATTTCCCAGTCTGGCGAAACTGCCGATACTTTGCGGGCGTTGGAGTACGCCAAATCCAAGGGTGCGCTCTGCATCGGCATCGTGAACGTCGTAGGCTCGGCGATTTCCCGCGCAACTGATTGCGGTATTCACATCAACGCCGGTGCGGAAATTGGTGTTGCGTCCACCAAGGCGTACACGTGCCAAATCACGTCCATGGTGCTTCTCGCCTTGGCGTTGAGCGAAGATTCCCGCTCTCGCGCCGATCGACGAATGGACATCATGAGCGGCGTCGTCAAGCTGCCCGACTGCATGCGCGCCGCACTCAAGCTTGATGAGCAAATGCTCAACCTCGCTCGCACTCTCGTGAACGAGAACTCTCTCTTGTTATTCGGTCGTGGTTACAACTACGCCACCGCTCTCGAAGGTGCGCTTAAGGTGAAGGAAGTCGCGTTGCTCCACTCTGAAGGTATTCTCGCCGGCGAAATGAAGCACGGTCCTCTCGCGCTCGTTGATGAGACTTTGCCATTGGTTGTCATCGCCACTCGTGACAACTCTTACACAAAGCAAAAGTCTGTCGTCGAACAACTCAGAGCACGAGACGCTCGCTGCATTCTCATCGTTTCCGAGGATGACGACTCCTTGGACCAATTCGCGCAGAGCGAAGACATGATTATTCGCGTTCCGGAAGTTGTCGACTGCCTTCAACCGCTCATCAACATAATTCCGCTTCAGTTGTTGAGCTATCACTTGACCGTCCTCCGGGGTCACAACGTCGATCAACCTCGCAACCTGGCGAAATCCGTCACCGTTGAATAGCCGAGTAGATACAAACACAAATGGTAATATTGGAAACGTCTAGTCTCAACAGTCATCAAAAACTCCTCCTCGCGCGAGGTGCCTGTCCTCAGTGTTCGACTCGCGGCGGACCGACCGGATGTCGGGATTCTGGCGTCCCGGTACCGCGGCGCCGGATGCGTCGCTCAAACCGAGCGTCTCGACGCTTCTCACGGCGGACGTGGACGTCGATGCGGAAGGCGGTCGCGAGGGAAAAATAATCAGTTTCAATCGGAATCCCCGCGCGTCGCTCGCGGCGCAGCGCCGCGCGCTTCCGATTGCCGCGCACGCGGACGAGTTCCTCTACTGTGTCGAAAAACACGCCACCACAATCGTCGTCGGGCACACGGGATGCGGAAAGACGACGCAGATTCCACAGTTTTTGCGAGACGCCGGTTGGTGCGCGGGCGGACGAGGCATCGCCGTGACGCAACCGAGACGCGTCGCGGCGCAGAGCGTGTCGCAGCGCGTGGCGGAGGAGGTTGGGTGCTCTTTAGGAGACGTCGTGGGATACGCGATTCGGTTCGAGGACGTGTGCACGGAGAAGACGGAGATTAAGTTTTGCACCGACGGAGCGCTGCTCAGAGAACTGGCGGAGGATCCTTTGCTAACAAAGTATTCAGTCGTCATGGTGGATGAAGCACACGAGAGAACGCTGGCGACGGATGTGCTTTTGGGGTTGCTGAAAAAGGTTCAGCGAGCTCGGAGGGATCTTAGGATTATCGTGTCGAGCGCAACGATTCAAGCCGAGTCGTTTGCGAGTTTTTTCGACGCGTCGAGTAGCGGGGACGACGGTAGAGTCGACGACGAACCATCTAGAAAGCCGGCCATCATGTCCGTGGAGGGCCGCGCGCATAGCGTATTGATTCATTACTTAGACGAGCCCACCGGGGATTACGTTCGAAGCGCGGTGGAGACGGTGCTGGAGATTCATCGAGAAGAAGGACCGGGCGATATTTTGGTATTTCTCACCGGGGAAGGTGAAATTGAGGACGCGGTGAATCTGCTCGAGGAAGAAGCGAGAGACATGCGAAACGATCACAAGCGCTCGAGTAACGCGCCGTCAGACCTCTCCATCTGTCCGCTTTACGCGGGATTGAACCCGGCTACGCAGTTGGAGGCGTTTAGACCGCCTCGGCGAGGAGCGCGGAAAGTAGTCGTCGCGACGAATGTCGCCGAGACATCAGTCACGATTGAGGGAATAGTGTACGTCGTCGACTGCTGTTTTGCGAAACAAAAAGCGTACGATCCGGAGCGCGGTATGGAAAGCTTATTCGTCGCGCCTGCGAGTCAGGCGAGCGCGAATCAGCGCGCGGGTCGCGCCGGCAGAGTTCGGCCCGGGAAATGTTTCAGGCTGTGTACCGAGCTTGGCTACAGATCCCTGAGCGAAATCACCCCACCGGAGATAGTCCGCAGTGATCTCGCAAGCACAGTTCTGCAAATCAAAGCCATGGGTATAGACAACATTATGAACTTTGAGTGGGTGTCGCCTCCGCCGGCAGCGAACATGATCAAGGCGCTCGAGCTGCTGTACGCCCTCAAGGCGCTCGACGACGACGCCAAGCTCACAAAGCCTTTCGGAATGCACCTCGCCGAGCTCCCCGTTGAGCCACAACTCGGAAGAATGCTGCTCGTGAGCGGCGAGCTCGGATGCGTTCGCGAGGCATTAACCGTAGCGGCGTACATGCAAGTCCAATCGCTCTGGGTGACGCATCGCGGTCAAAAGAAGCGTCTCGACATGATGCGCGATCGCTTCGCCGTCGAAGAGGGCGATGGAATCATGACGCTCAATATTCACGACGCTTACTGCGACGCGAGAAACCAAGCCAAGTTTGCCGAAAAGAACATGCTCAACAATCGCGCGCTACTGCGAGCGTGCGACGTGCGAGACCAACTTCGCAAGCACCTCTCCAGATTGGGCATCATCACCAACTCTTCCTGCGGTTCCGACACCGTCCCCATCCGTCGAGCCATCGCCGCGGGATTCTTTGCCAACGCCGCTGCGCTCGCACCCTACGGCGGCGGCGCCGACGGTTCTGTATTCCACTCTCTCCGCGCGTCGAGCGCGCGCGCGCGCGCCCGAGAGCTCCGCATCCATCCCGCGTCCGCCCTCTTCAGAGCGAGACCACACTGCGTCGTCTACTGCTCCGCCGTGAGAACCGACCGAGACTACATGCGTGACGTCACAGTCGTCGATGCAGATTGGCTTCGCGAGCTCGCTCCGCATTTTTACGCCGCCGTTCCCGCTCGTCCTTGGTCCTCGGCCGCCGAGTTGTAACGTTTCACGTCCCACCCAGCAGACAAAACCAAAACCAAAACCAAAACCAAAACCAAAACCAAAAGCAAAAGCAAAAGCAAAAGCGCAACAGGCATCCGTTTCGCCGTGCGCTCCGTCGATCGTTTCCTCGTCCCCGCTCTCGCGCGCTACCCGCTCGCTACTCCCGGCGGCCGGTGGTGCAGCTCGGTTCCCCGCCTCGCACGGTGCCCGACGCTTCAACCGCGCCGCGACTCGGCTTCAACCGAGTCGCGGACGCGGACCGCGAGCTCGAGATCGGACGCGCGATCCGCGCGGTGATTGAAGAACGAGGCCGTCGACGGGCGCGCCCGACGGCGCGGGGCCCCACTCGCGACGTCGCGTTACAAGCCGGCGTGACCCGACCCAGTGATACCGACGTCGACGGACTCGTCGACGAGCATTGACTCGTACCGGGTCGTACACAGTGGGTTACGGGTGGATGATAGTGGATGATGCGTGCGTGGTTTTGACCGAAAGTCGAAACGGTTGCGACGCGACTGCGCGCGTTTTTCGACGCGACTGCGTGACGCGCCGGTACATCGGCCGGGCGAAGACGCGCGCGCGAGGACGGGAGGAAGAGCGCATACGGGGGACGGATCGGATCGGGGTCGAATCGCGGTCGCGCGAAGGCGACGCGCGTCGTACGTGAAGATTGGATTGGATTTTGATTTCGATTTCGATTTCGGTTTGATTTTTCTGGCGCGCGCCGTCTGAATCTGCCTCACTCTGGCGCGGCGGCGTTTCGGGGAATCGACGTTCGTTTTTGAATCGTCTTCTGTTTCTTCCGTTTCTTCCGTCTCTTCTTCGTCGTCGGCGTTCGAGAAGAAGATGTCGTGGCGAGCGACGAAACGCGGCGGAAGCGTCGGCGTCGGGCCTCGTCCTACGCGGGCGCGAGATGGCGCAGGGATGAGAGCGGGATCGATGGATCACGCGCGCTCGGGGAGTGA
>Ga0181590_10004538_pt1 | contig 11556 bp, 10 predicted proteins | sample 071ome_34_FD_132446 | JGI IMG/M metagenome (GOLD analysis project Ga0181590, IMG submission 132446) | Coastal salt marsh microbial communities from the Groves Creek Marsh, Skidaway Island, Georgia - 071411BT metaG (megahit assembly) | ecosystem: Environmental > Aquatic > Marine > Intertidal... | reverse complement strand
TGCCTGTTAAGGGGTTTCTGACATTATTTTCATAACTAAACCATTGAGCGATATAGGTAAAACTACTGTTAATAGTGATTGGACAACTTAAACCTTTATATCCTTCAAATGGCTTAATATCTGATCCTAGTTCACATTTCATAATTTCATTTCTCATTCCATTCACCACTAATTTAAAATTTGCTTGCGTTGCAGCTTTTTTAGCAGCATTGGTATAACCGTTATATGCTACAACCCCTACTGCAGCTAGAATACCAATGATAGCTACTACGACTAAAAGTTCTATTAAGGTGAAAGCTTTGCGGTTCATTATTTGTCACACCATTGTTGCCAATTATCCATCAAAAACGTTTTATTTTCATGATCTTTGTGTGTTTTAACCCAAAGGACTATTTTTTTGTAACCACCTTTTCCACCTGAACTTTTACAATCTGTTTCATCAAGTCTTAATCTGCCATCAACATTATCACCTCCACTTCCAGTTCTAATAATAGAAGGAGCATTATTGTCATAAGGATTTTTTACGCCTATTTTTATAAAATGATCTTTAAATGTATCTGCTATTTTTATTACATTAGTTATGTTGTTAACTGCATCACAATCAATAATATTACCCGAGCTAATAGTTATATTTCCCCCTTGAGCTCCACAAAGTGCAAACGTATGACCTATAAACTTTGATGCCATTTTGTAATTTTGTAATGTTGCTGCTCTTTTTGCACTAAGAGTATACCCATTATAAGCAATCACACCTACAGCAGCTAGAATACCGATGATAGCCACTACGACTAGGAGTTCTATTAACGTGAAAGCTTTACGGTTCATACAATTTTAGAGTTTATAATAATTTAAAGTAAAAATAAAAAACCCAAAGAAAACATGTAAACATTGTTAAAAATATTAAAGCTAATCCAACTAAAGTATCTTGATTGACTTTCTTTCTCCATTTTTTTGGAAAAAAATTTAATGAAAAAGCATAAACAATTAAGAATATATTTAACGCTGTTATGATAATGTTGAAAAATAAAAATTTTTCCATATCTCGTTAACAACTATTACTGACGTTTGGTTTTTTATTGGTTTGTGTAATTGATATAGTACAGCTAGTATTTGTTTTCTTTGTAGCAGTAATTGTTAAAGTGTTGGCGTTTGTAGTTTTAAAATTAAACGATTGTTCAGATAAATCATCTACACCATCAAATAAATTAGTAACTAAATTTGAAGTAGAGGAATTAAAGTAGTATTCACCATTATTAGATTTATATTCTTGCTCTGCTAAATAAATTGAATTGAGAGTTATTTCTGCTTGTTTCTTTTCAGCTGATGCTTTGTAACCACTATAAGAAACTACTCCTACTGCTGATAAAATTCCTATGATAGCAACTACAACCAAAAGTTCTATTAATGTAAAACCTTGGCTGTAGCGCCTCATAAATTTTTAGTCTACTGCGATCGTGCCTGTTAATTGATCAGATGATCCACAACCTGATTTCGTACAAGTTTTGACCGTAACAGTCGTTCCACTTGAACTTACACTAACTTGACCAGCTACAAAGGATGAACTTGAAACAACAGCATTGTTAGCAGTGCTATATGGATTTTTATCAGTCATTGTATTTACGGCTCCTGTTACAGCTTTTGCAGCCGTTGCAGGACAATCTTGATTGGTGCCCATAAATTTAGACTCTCCTAAAGAACACTTTTGAATTTCAGCAGAAATATATTTTACTGTTTGTGAATGCATTGTTTTAGATGCATTTACTTTTGCTGAAGAAGTATAACCATTATATGCAACAACACCTACCGCTGCTAGAATTCCTATGATAGCTACAACAACTAGCAATTCAATTAATGTAAAACCTTTATTTTTAATTTTTTTCATTAAGACCTCTTTTTCTATTAAAAACTAAGATATTCAGAATACAATTAAAGGTCAATATAATTAGTGACCCTTGGATAAAACCTATTATGTATCTAAAATAACTTAATATTAACCGATAATAGCACCAACATTGAAAATTGGAGCGTACATAGCTAACATTAAGCCACCAATAGTTATTCCCATAAATACAATCATTATAGGCTCAATTAAACTTGCAAGGTTTGCAACCGCAACATCAAATTCTTCTTCATAGTAAATTGCAACAGAACCAAACATTTCATCTAAACTCCCTGTTTGCTCTCCAACAGAAATCAATTGGCTAAATGTTGGAGGAAATATCTTTTCTTTGGCAAATAAATCCGTCAAAGTCTCACCTGAAAAAACACCTTTTTTGATATTTTCTAAAGCCTCAATTACAATTACATTATCTGTAACTGATTTTGCAATATCAATACTTTCAATTAAATCAACGCCTGCTTGGTTAAGATTTCCTAAAACCAAAGATACTTTTGCTAAGATTGATTTATTTATTAAATTTCCAAATACTGGAAGTTTTAACATGATCTGGTGCCATGCTTTTTTTACACCATAATTTTTACTAATTAGATATTTAAAACCTACTACAAATAAAATAATAAAAATTAAAAGAAATAATCCACCAGATGAACGAACAAATTCACTCATTGACATAATTACAGCAGTTGGAGTGGGTAAATCATCTCCCATACCCATGCCTTCATACATATTCACAAAGGTTGGAACTACATTCATTAACATGAAAACTGTTACCAATATTGCAACTGAAAATAAAACACCTGGATAAAATAATGCACTTTTTATTTGTGATTTGATTTTTTCTCTTTTTTCAAGAGAGATAACTATTTTCTGTAAAAAGGTATCGAGTTTACCACTGGCCTCACCAGCTTTAATTAAGTTTACAACTACAGTATCAAAAATTTTTGGATGCTTTTCAAAACATTTAGATAATGCATTTCCAGATTCTAAATCTTTTTTAATAGTTTGGATTACTTTTTTCATTGGTGGTCTTGTAGTTTGACCCTCCAACATTTCTAAAGTGTTTAATACAGGCAGCCCTGCTCTAAGCATTGTTGCAAATTGTTTGCAAAAGATTAAAATTTCTTGTGCTTTTATTCCTGTTCCAAAGCTAAATGATGTTTTTTCTTTTTTACTAACTAGTTTCTTTTTTTTTGCCTCTTTAAGTTTTGTAATTATAACTTTTTGATCTTTTAGTTTATGGGCAGCTTCTGCATTATTTAATGCCTCAATTTCTCCCTCAACATATTTACCCTGAGAAATTCCTTTATATTCAAAATTTAACATTAATTAGACTGTAAAACTCTCTCATATTCTGCAAAACAAAGATCTCCACTTAATAACATGTCCTGACCCATATCCTGCATAGTTCTAAATCCATTTTTCTTTGCTATTGCATTTAATTCTGTTTGTTGAAGATTTGATAATATTCCAGCCTTTAATTCATGATCAATTTCAAGAATTTCATAAATTCCCATTCTACCTTTATAGCCACTTCCACTACACTCTTTGCATCCAGCGCCTTTATAAATTTTGGCTCTTGAAGATTGCTCTGGTAAAAAACCAATAGAATTTAACAGTTTTGGAGTAATATTTTCGTCTAGAATTCTACACTCTAGGCAAGTTTTTCTTGCTAATCTTTGTGCCATAATTAAAGTTACAGCTGCAGATATTAAATAGTTTGGAGTGCCCATATTTATTAAACGAGTAATAGAACTTGGAGCATCATTGGTGTGAAGTGTACTAAAAACTAAGTGTCCGGTTAAAGCAGCTTTAAGAGCAATATCAACTGTAGCCTTATCTCTAATCTCTCCAACCAAAATTACTTCCGGGTCTTGACGTAAAAAAGATCTAAGAGCTTCTTCAAAAGTATAGCCAATTGCCTCTTTTATTTGAACTTGCCCTACTCCATCCATTTCGTATTCAACAGGATCTTCGGCTGTTAAAATGTTCATTCCTGGCTTATTAATATGCTTTAAAACGCTATAAAGAGTTGTTGTTTTTCCACTTCCTGTTGGACCAGTAACAAGAACCATTCCTTGGGGAGAAGTTATCGCTTTAACAAGCTTTTCTAAATCATTGGTTTCAAATCCTAGATCAGCAAGAGCTTTATCACCAGCGTCTTTATTTAAGATCCTCATTACAATTCTTTCATTATTTTTTGTAGGTAAAATTGAAACCCTTAAATCAATTTCTTTATTTTCTGATTTAAAAGTTGAAGCTCCATCTTGGGGTACTCTTCTCTCTGCAATATCAAGTTTACTAATGATTTTAATTCTCGCAACAACAGCTGAATAATTTTCATGTAAAAATTTGGAATAACTATCCATGATTTTTAAAATACCATCAATTCTAAATCTTACTTGCGCACTATCTCGAAAGCATTCAATATGGATATCACTTGCTCCTAAATTAATTGCTTCTGTAATTAATTTATTACCAAAATTAATTACTTCACCTCCAACTTCAATTAATTCATCTTTATTTGTTTCAATTTTTTCAACTTTAACATTTTTATCAGAAATTTTTTGACTATCTTGTTTTGAAAGTCGGTTTATAAATTCATTTATATCGGTAATAGAAGCTGCAAATAATTCTGGTTCCATTTTTGTCATTGTTTTTAAATTTTTCATTAATCCTAATTTTGAAGCGTCAGCTATTGCAATTTTTAAAACTCCACCTGACATTTCAAATGGAACTAGCAAATTGTCTTGGATGTACCTGATGTCAATTATTTTTTTTATTTTTGGATCAATTACTTTTTTTGATAAATCTATAGAAGGTAGAGAGTAATTTGTGGATAAAGCTTTAAGTATCCTGTCTTCATCAGTAAAATTTAATTCAAAAGCTGTCTCTAATTTTGTTTTACCTATTTCAGAGCTAGTTGTATTAATTTTAGACATCTGATCAGCAGAAATACTTGAACTTTCGATTAACATATTCAAGATATTTTGTTCACTAGTATTATCTAATCTAGTTTTACTCATCTTAATCTATAACTCTTGGTGCGATGAATATTAAAAGCTCAACAAGTTCATCTGTATTGTTTTTACTTTTAAATAAATTTCCAACTACTGGTACATTGCTTGCTCCAGGAGTTTTGCTGTTTTCATTATTTATTGTATTCTTTTTAATTCCACCAATGACCACAATATCCCCATCACTAACTAATAGTTTGGTCAAAATTTCGTTAGTTTTAATTCCAGGTTCATCTGAGCCCGGAACCTCTACAGCAGAGTCGTTATTTACTTTAATATCTAATAAGACATTACCATCGCCAATTATACTTGGTGTAACTGTTAACGCTAAAGCTGCCTCTTTGAATTCTGTAGTAGTAGTTCCATCTGCAGTAGTTTGATATGCAATTTGAGTTCCTTGAGTGATTTTAGCCTCTTGATTGTTAAGTGTAAAAATACTTGGCTGAGAAAGAGTTTTACTCAATGCAAGTGACTCTAAAGCCTCAAGTTCAACTTTTAAAGCACTAGCGCCCATTTGTTTAAGTATCCCTATTCCACTTGTACCGGCAATTCCTTGATTTGAAATTGTTCCTGCGGCTGCTCCTAAGGTTATGCCACCAGCTGTTGTGGCTGCATTTCCACCTGATGTTATTCCACTAATTGTTGTTCCTGTATCACCTTCTCCCTGCTTGGTCATAGCCCCAACACGTGCTCCAAGAGCCTTAGCAAAAGTTGATGTTGCATCCACTATAAAAGCTTCTATTAAAACTTGTTTAGTTTTTACATCAATCTCCCTTATAACTGCATCAATTGTATCAAGATCTGGCTCATGCCCTCTAACAATTATTGATCTTGTAGTGTCTTCAACTGTTATTGAAAGATTAGACATTGTACCAGCACCTTCTGCTCCCTGTGTTGTAAACAAAGCCTCTAAAGTAGTTTTGGCTTGTGATGGGCTGATATAATATAATCTAAATATCTCTGCTACAATCGGCTCAACGGACTCCTCTAATTCTATTTTTTTCTTTAAAACTTCTGCTCTTGCTGACTTTGCAGTTTCCTGAGCAGTTAATTTTTCAGGAGTATGAACCCTGATAATTCCATTTGCCACATCAACATCCGCAACTAATGTTTTCATGTCTAACAATGTTTGAAATGCTACATCCCATCCAACATTATCAATTTTTGCATTTACCGTTCCACTAACCTCATCGCCTACCAGAATATTGATTTCTCCAATATCAGCCATCAATGACATTACATATTTAAAGTCCATGCCTTGAAAGTTTATGTTTATGTTTTGCTTTAAGTTGGGGTATTCATCCGAAATTGTAACATAATTTTTTACGGTTTCTGTTGTAATCACTTTTCTTTTATCTGGCCTAGTTGTAAATTCAGTATCATAAGGTTTTGGACCTTCACTAACTTTCTTGTCCATATCTTTTTTACCGTCTTGAATTACTTTTTTAGAGTCAATTAATGGGAGATCACCATGAACTTTTTTTGGTTCTTTAGTAGTTGATGCACAAGATTGAAGTAAAACTATCGAAGAAAATAGTATCAGTAATTTTATATATTTATTTACAATCATTTTCTTATTAGCCTTCACTTGGTCTTATTATATTGTTCATATAAACTTCAAATTTTTCATCTTCCTGGTCTTTAACAATTACAACGTCGCTAAAAATTTCTATTAATACAGTACTAGTTGTAAGTAGATCGCCTGCTTCAAACTTAAATGCTCCTCCATCAGGAGAAGAAAAAACTGCTATCTGCTTATTTTTGCCAATAATAGTCCCTACTAACCTCATGTTGTTTAACAATCCACTATCAGTGCTTTGCTGAGTATCGCCTAAATCTATTGATTGATTGGTAGAACCAGCAGTTCCGCCTGCAAATGGATCAATTGCTGGTAACTCTTCATCATCAATACTTTTAACATCTTCAGCTTTTAATGCGGATAATTGAAATTGACATAACACTAATGTCAAAAATAAAACTAATAATTTTTTTTTATTTATATTCATCTGGTAATCCAACAATTGATAATGTTCCTTTTGACAAAATTTGTCCTTGCATTTGTGCTATCGTAGTAATTTCTTCTTTATCAAAATTTATAACTTTTTGTGATTTTGATAGCGCTCTTCTAAATTTTAAATAACTCAAAAAATTTCCTTGAATTTCATAATCTACTGGAATTTTATAATACAGAACTTGTTGTCCTTCAGGGTTTTGGTTTGAAGTATTTTGGTCTGAATTATTTGAATTTTGTTCAGCTGATCCAGAGCCACTTACTGGTTTTGGCTCACTCTTTGTTAAGTTAATTATCGATAAACCATTTAACAAAGCGTACTTACTAATATTTTGATAGAGATCCTCTACTTCTTTTTTACTATGAAATAATTTACTATTTTTTTCATATTCAGGCTCTAATTTTTTAATAGATTTTTTTACGGTTACAATATTATTATTAAATTCTAATATTTTATTTTTGTTTTCTTCCATCAACATTATTTGTTCTTCTTGTGATTTAATAATTGGAGATACAAAAACATAATAGCCAATTAAAAAAACTAATACTGCAACTAAACCAATTCCAAACTTAATGAGAGTTTTTTTATCTGCCAAACTCCCACTCTTTAGTTTACTCATTAGATCATTTAAATCCATATTTTTTAAACTTGCTAAATCCATTAAACTTCCTTCAATTTACAATTAATTATAAATCCCTTTTTATTGTTACTTCCTGAACTACTTTCTCCAGTTTGAACCTTCATTGCAGCCAAAGACGCTTGTTCGATTAATGATTTAGCATTTAGGTTCGCAATAAAATTTAAAATATCTTGATCAGAAAAAGCAACTCCCTCAATAATTAATGAATTTTCACCATCAAATGAAATTTTTTCAAAATTTACTCGTAAAGGAACACTCCTAGTCACTTGAGCTAAGGCTCTATAAGAAGAGGCCTGGTTAGAATTAACCATTTTACCGAGATCCAATGATTTTTGCATCTCTCTTCTTTGTTTTGCTAATTTTGAAAATTGGATATTTAATTTATCAAATTCCATTTGAACTTGATCAAATTCTACTAGTTTTTCTTTATTGGTATTTATTTGGAAATAAGACATGACAATTAATATTAAATAAATTCCAGCCACCGCACCTGCTATTCCCTTAAAAGCAAAGCCAGATAAAAACTTTAATCTATTTTGTTGTCTAACCGCATCTCTATTGGGTAATAAGTTGATATTTTTTACAGCAGTTACAAATTTATAATAGCCAAATACATCTAGTTTTCTGTACGCCAATCCAAGTACTGAAGATAAAGTTGATTTGTTATTATCTGGAACTTTTTCATTGTTATAAGATGGAACACTAACACTTTGCAAAGGGTCAAAATTAACAAAGCCAGTTGTTGGCAGGTTTTTTTTAAATACTGGCAGTAAAAATGAGATATTTTTTAAACTTGAGACTATTTGTATAGTTGTTATTTTATTTTCATACTTTGCTTCATAATCTGTAATTGCTTGCTTAATCTGCATTGCATATCTTCTAATCACAGCATCTGCTTCTGTTGAAATTTGTTCGTTAGTAACGTCATTCAAATATTGTTTCTCTTGTTCTCTTAAAAAGATATCAGTAATAATAGGAGTATTGTTATGAATGATCATCATATAGTTCTCGTCTATTCCTAATTCTAAAATTGCAGAATTTCCCTTGTCTGTAATTGATTGGAATTTTGTATTGTCATAAGCATTTTTCAAAGTAAAACATCGAACATCCATAATAACTGGATTTAAGCCTGCTTTTTTAGCAATAGAAGAGTAACCATTTACATCGGCAAGTTTTGAGGCAACAAATAAAATTTCCATTGTGTTATTTTTCGAATTTCTATTTATTACTTGATGAAAGATTGAGTAATCATTTAAATTATCAGCAAGTTGAACTAAATTTTCCCAAAGAGAATCTGTTTCAATTGCTTTTTGTAATTCATCGTCAGACATTAAAGGGCTAGTGACCACTCTAATGATTGCACTTGTTACAGGAATTGATAACGCAACATTTTTTGAAGTTATTTTTGCGTTAGATAACGCTAACTCAATTTCTGCAGCTAAATAATCTTTATGTTCTAAAACATTATCAGTAATAACTTCTTGATCTAGTAATCGATAAGAGAATTTATCTAAGATCCATTTTTCATCTCTATCTTGAGAAACCTGAGCAACTCTTATTGCTTCTTTAGTAATATCTAATCCAGCAATTTCTTCACCGGCTACACTAAGCTTACTTACTTTAGATTGAAAAAAGTTTTTAAATAATGATTTAATTTTATTATCTTTATTTTTAGGATTTGCTGAGCTGTCTACTGCTTGATTGTCAGGCGATACATCTTCTTTTGATTTAGAAAATTTTATTTTTTTTAATTTTTCTAACATTCCAATTGTTACGCCTTTTTGGGGATTTTGAATAGCTTCAACTTCAGGTTTGCTTTGAGTTGTTTCTATTGACTGTGTTTCAAAAACTGAAGGAGAATTTTGTTTTTCATCTATTTTTTGATCCAAGCTTTGATCAATTTCAGATTTTACCTCATTTTTTTGAATTTGGAGATCATCGAACCATTTTTCTAGAATAGGTATAGCTTCTTCAAGGTTAGTGGTGCCTGATGAAGAAACTTTTTGTTTACCATTTATATATGTTCTTCCGACCCAATTATGAGATTTAAGCTCACCTTTGTACTTATCTTGCCGAACATATATGTGAAGCCTTCCATTTTTTTTATGAATGGTTTCCATATAAAAATTCTCTGTAAATTACTAAAACTCTAACACAATTGTAAAATATCGTCAATATTATTTTGTGTTAGAGTAAAATACTTTTGTGTTAGAGATATTATTTTCAATATAAATTTTTAAAACTATCTTAAATATTTAAATAACTCTTATTTTATATAACATTTTTTCATTTATTAAGAAAATAACTAAAAGTTTTGTATCTATATATTTTTTTGTGTTAGAGTAAAAAAATTTTGTGTTAGAGTTTTAAATTTTAAATTTTATTTATATATTTTAATAAATCTATATAAAACAACACTTTTTTTAATTTATAATTTTTTGTGTTAGAGTTTATATTTTAGTGTTAGAGTTTTGATAATTTAATAATTTTCTTTCCAGCTTTCCAACTGAACTGCTCCTGAAGATGCTTTTGCTTTTGATTTACCAGTAATTAGGTTGTCTTTTGACGTAAATCCAGCAATATTCTTATTAGCCTCTCCAGCAAGCCCAATATATAGATTATCTCCTTGTTTTACAACTTTTGAGAGTACTCCTTTACCCATATTGACATTTAGCACTGAATTTCCACATTTTGTATCATATGCAGTTAATATAGCACTTCCAATACCACATTTGTTATTTGCAGGACTTGGCTCATATATAGGGAAATATACCCTATCTTTATCCACTGTAGGTTCTGCTGTCAATTTTTGGGCCTTTTGAAGGTTAACATACCATCCAAGGTCAGTTCCAGTAGGACAATTTGGGGCTGTTTTACATTTAGATACATCTCCTGCTGGATTAACAGTTACAAAATTAGGAAAATTAATATCCTTTATTCCATAAAGTCTATTTTGTACCTGACTTGACTGTTCTTGAAGCTTTTGAGTGTTTCCAGTTCCAAAATATAACCATAAATTGTTATCATTATTAATTGTTGCCTCAGGTCTTGTAAAAATGTAACGACCGTTGTCAGATGTTGACTGAGAATTAAATAAAGTTGTCTTTTCATAAATAGTTCCTTTGTCAGTTAAATTTATTTTTGTAACTTTTCCCTCTAGGTCAGTAGCGTAAACTAAAGCACCATTATAATTTGCTTTGTTTGTACCATCTGATGTAATAACTGTAAGATCTGCAGGTAAAGAGTTAACTATGTCTGTCTTATTAACTTTACTAACCATAATAGTAATTCTGCCAGGAGGAGGTTCGTCAAACTTTAATTTCAAATTACGCATAGTACTACCGCTTTGATCTCCAGTAATTGAATACCTGATACTACCAGCTCCATATACCTTTAAAGTACAACAATTAATATCATATGAAGTTAAACCATAGTTTGCTAAATTAAATTCTGTTTGAGTATTATTGCTAACTGTACCAAAAACATAATTATGCATTACGTTTGCTTGATCTTCGATATCAATTACTTTTAACAACTTTCCTTCATCTTCTAAATCCATTACAAAAACAGCAGAACCATAGTTAGGATTAACTGCACCGTTATACCCACCTCCGAATACTGCAACCCATTTATCCTTGCCACTAACTTTAATTCTAATTATTCTTGGTGTTGACCATGTTTCACCTAATTTTCTATAATCATATTTTGGATCAATGCTTCCACTTGCATAACCAAAATCATTTTTTTGTCTGCTGGAGTTCCAATGCTGAACGGCTTTATTATTTTCGTCATTATTAATTGCAAATAGATGTGTTGGGTTATTATGGTTTGTAACATCAAGTGCAAACAAGCCTTTACCGCCACTTCCAAGTCCACTGATTAATATTGTTCGCCATCTTGGATTGGTTGTTCCATCATTTGGAGTATCATCAAAGTAGATATCTTTAACAACAGGTGAGCCATCAATACCATAAATAGCATTAGTCGAAT
>Ga0181590_10004526_pt1 | contig 11565 bp, 9 predicted proteins | sample 071ome_34_FD_132446 | JGI IMG/M metagenome (GOLD analysis project Ga0181590, IMG submission 132446) | Coastal salt marsh microbial communities from the Groves Creek Marsh, Skidaway Island, Georgia - 071411BT metaG (megahit assembly) | ecosystem: Environmental > Aquatic > Marine > Intertidal zone... | reverse complement strand
GGGGGGCTCAATAGAAAGGTAGAGCAGAGGGTGTCAGGCTGATTAATTCTAAGTTCTGCTCAGTAAGTATCTAGCTGATGGGTCAACAATCTTGAATACTTTGCTGCGTCTTTTCTTGAGCGTGTTCTTAATGACTGAACAATTTTTGGTTGTTTATAGTGATAACAAATGTCATGTGGAACTAAACGACTAAAGTAATAAATGCCACGGTTAGTAAAAGTATAAGATGGGTTATTGTCTTCCGCATTGTCTACCATACCCCGTACCATTAAGTTAAAAACTTAAGCTAATCAGTACTATAGAATTATGCCTTGATATGAATTGGTGGGCCCGGTAGGACTCGAACCTACGACAAAGGGATTATGAGTCCCCTGCTCTAACCAACTGAGCTACAGGCCCTATATGGGAGTGAAAGTTTTTTTAGTCAACTATTCCAGTTCAAGGAAACTGCGTAATTGTTCTGAACGCGTTGGATGGCGAAGTTTGCGTAATGCTTTGGCCTCAATTTGACGTATTCGTTCACGTGTAACATCAAATTGCTTACCAACTTCTTCTAACGTATGGTCAGTATTCATGTCGATACCAAAACGCATACGTAGCACTTTAGCTTCACGTGGTGTGAGTGAGGCGAGTATTTCACGGGTGGCTTCGCTTAGACCAACGCCTGAGGCGGCTTCAACGGGTGATTCTATGTTAGCATCTTCAATAAAGTCACCAAGATGAGAATCTTCATCATCACCAATAGGTGTTTCCATTGAGATAGGTTCTTTGGCTATCTTCAATACTTTGCGTACTTTATCTTCTGGCATTTCCATGCGTTCTGCCAATTCTTCAGGTGTGGCTTCACGCCCCATTTCTTGCAGCATCTGACGAGAGATACGATTGAGTTTGTTGATGGTCTCGATCATATGTACAGGGATTCTGATAGTGCGCGCTTGATCAGCAATTGAACGAGTGATGGCTTGACGGATCCACCATGTCGCATAAGTTGAGAATTTGTAACCACGTCGATATTCGAATTTGTCGACAGCCTTCATTAGGCCAATGTTACCCTCTTGGATCAAATCTAAGAATTGTAATCCACGGTTGGTATATTTTTTAGCAATCGAAATCACTAGGCGTAGATTGGCTTCGACCATTTCTTTCTTAGCACGGCGAGCTTTTGCTTCACCAATCGACATGAGACGGTTAATTTCTTTAATCTCAGCTATGGTCAGTTTAGAGTTAGTTTGAATAACATCTAATTTATGCTGCTCTTTAATAACCTCTTCTTGAACCTCGCTTAGAGCCTCAGAAAATTTTGATTTTTTATTGATAACACCAGCTAGCCACTCGCTGTTAGTCTCATTCTCAGTAAAGGATTCAATAAAAGCTTTTTTGGGCATGCCAGAGTAATTCACACATAACGTCATAATTATACGTTCGTGGTTGCGAATGCCTTCAACGGTAGTACGTAAATTTGTGGTGAGGGCATCGATAACTTTTTGATTGAGTTTTAAGCGCATGAAATATTCAGCTAATGCTACTCTTGCTTCAAGCATTTTCTTTGGACTTTTCTGAACACTGGCAGATTGCGTTTTTTTATATAAAGCCGCTATTTCCTCAAGGTGCTCACGCGCTTCTTCAGGGTCTGGTCCAGTATCTACTACTTCCTCTTCTGTTTGATCGTCATCAGTGTCATCGTCATCAGTGTCATCGTCATCAGTATCATCATCACTATCAGTTTGATTGACGACGGTAGGGGTAGAGATTTCATCTTCTGCATCAGGGTCAATAAAGCCGGTGATTAGATCAGTTAGACGCATCTCTTCATTTTCAACTTTTGCATACAAAAGCAATAGTTGTTCAATAGAGCGCGGGTAATGGCCAATCGCAAGTAGGACTTCGGCAAGACCTTCTTCAATTCGCTTAGCGATTTTAATCTCACCTTCACGTGTGAGTAGATTCACTGTGCCCATTTCACGCATGTACATGCGCACCGGGTCGGTGGTTCTGCCGAATTCACTGTCGACTGAAGCCAGTGCTGCGGCGGCTTCTTCTGCCACATCTTCATCTGCGGCAGCGGTTTCTGACATCAATAGTGATTCTTCATCAGGTGCTTGTTCATGTACGACAATGCCCATGTCATTGATCATACTGATGATGTCTTCAATCTGCTCAGGATCCACAATAGAGTCAGGTAAGTGGTCGTTGACCTCTGCATAAGTGAGGTAACCCTGCTCCTTACCTTTAGCAATCAAGTTCTTAAGGCTGTATCCTTGATTTTGTTGTTCGTTAGTAGATTCTGATTCCATAGGAGTTTTCGTAAATTATTGGGATAAACCTCTCATTATAATCGTTTTTCTTGAATCACACACCTATCCAATTAGATGTATTGGGTATAAATACCCATGTGTGGGTGACAAATGTTTAACTAGGGTCAGAATTGATTAAATCATCAAATTCTTTTCTGCGAATATCCTCATGAAAACGTTGCATCGTCTGCCGAAATGAATGCTCACGGTTATTCATGTCTGGCAGCTCCCACAGGACAAGTTTTTTTAAAATAGGGTATTCGTCACGACCGTGAAAGCGTTCAATTAGAGCGCTGGAAGTGAGAGTTGGTTCCTCCTGAATTATTGCTAGTAATTCAATGAGCAGTGGAACTCCCGGAGTCGTTTGAAGTTGATTTAATTGTTCTTCCGCTAAGGCAAATTCCACGAGTTGAGGCTCACGCAGTAATAACGCGATAGCCAGACGAGTTTTGGTGTATTTAGCCCCACGTTTTTGTTGGAGAGAACTGAATTGACTAGCGTTATATGATGATTTGGTCTCGTGTGGAGAGCTTGTAATCGAAGCGCCCACACGTATGTTGAGTTCTTTTAGCATTAAATCTTTGAAGACAATTTTAGGTATTTTGCTGATTAAAGGTTGCGCTAAATTGGCGAGTTTCGCTTTACCATCGAGTGAGCTGGTATCGACTTCAGTCGTTAGTTTACTAAAAAAGTACTCTGACAATGGTAGAGCTTGTTCAAGATGATTTTGAAAAGCTTGTTGTCCAGCTGAACGAATTAGAGAATCTGGATCTTCTCCCTGTGGCATAAAGGCGAAGCGGATATCAATACCGTCTTTATATTCAGGTAGTATTTGTTCTAAGGCTTTCCAGGCGGCATCTTTGCCAGCTCTATCACCATCAAAACAGAAGATTAAATTAGAGGTATAGCGCAGTAAGTTGCGTATATTTTGACTGGTGGTAGCAGTTCCTAGTGTGGCGATGGCATTGTCTACACCATGTTGAGCCAGTGCGACTACATCCATATAGCCCTCAACAACTAGTAGTGATTTTATTTTGCCTAAGGCCTGACGGGCTTCGTAGAGTCCATATAATGTGCTGCCCTTATGAAATAAATCAGTTTCGGGACTATTGATATATTTAGGTGAGCTGCCATCAATCTCACGGCCACCAAAAGCGATGACTCGTCCTCGTGGGTCTTTAATGGGGAACATAATTCGATGACGAAAGCGATCATATATTTTGCCGGGAGATTTCTCAGTTAATAAGCCGGCTTTAATCAAGGTGGCTGATTGTATATCAAGTTGATTTCTAAGGTTGTCGAAACCAGGTGGGGCAAAACCAATATTAAAGCGTTGTGAAATTTCACCGGTAATTCCGCGTGATTTTAGATACTCAATAGCCTCAGGGTGTTTTCTTAGTTGCAGTTGATAATAGCGGTTTGTGGTGTCGAGCGCTGTGTATGTGTCGGACAAGACATCATTTTTTTGACTGCCTTTTTCATAGCTCACTTCTAGCCCTAGGCGTTGCGCCAATACCTCTATGGTCTCAACAAACTCTAGGCCTTCATGTTCCATTAAAAAACCGATAGCAGTGCCATGAGCGCCACAGCCAAAACAATGATAAAACTGCTTTTCTCGATTGACTGTAAATGAAGGAGTTTTCTCACCATGAAAAGGACAGCATGCGATGTACTCTTTACCCTTAGGCTTGAGATCTATGTAGCTGTCAATGAGGTCAACGATATCGGTTTGATTGACCACCTGATCGATAAAGGATTGTGGGATTTTACTCGCCATAGTGAGTCACTGGAATATTCGAGGGTATACATAGAGGCTACTGGAAGCGCCTGGCATGTCAATAGTTGAATTAAGTCTTTGTGATTAATGCTAATAAAATCATCAGGCTAATTAACAACATAGTAAAAATGATTATCGCTTTATTGGATGAAAACCCATTGAATAAAACATTATTCTGAGTGGCAGGATGTGTATGTGAGTTCACATTAGACGTTGAGATTGCATATTTTTGATGTAAATAGATGTTGCCTTGAGTATGTATTTGGTCAAAATTGCCCTGTGAGTTTTTGTAGATATTTTCACATTGATAGGTATCCAATATGCTTTGTGGGGATTGATCAGAGGCTAACATGCACTGGCGGATACGATATTGAATATAACTCATGGTTTGCTGAAGATTTAATGAACGAATATTTATTTGGAGATGACTGCAGTCATGTAGCGCATGGTCATCTAACTCAATCAAATTTAATTTTAGCTGTGTTTCACCAGAGAAAAGGAAAAATAAGGCATTAGGGTGAGTTTGATCAAGTCGATTTTTGAGTTCGAATAGCTGCTTTAAACATGCATTATCTAAGTGGTGTGCATCATCAATAATTAATAAGCATTTTGGATGCTTTTCAAAATAACAGATGAGATGATTCTCAATGCTCAGATTTGAATCTGCTTGTGAACACATATCAAGTGGCCATTTAGTCTGCATCTTTTCACATAGTTGCACAAAGTTGAATATGTCAGTGGCTCGTACGGCACAAGATTGAAATTGTGAGCGTGTAAGTTGTAATGTTTTGCGAAGAAAAGTGGTTTTGCCAGCGCCCTGTTCAGCAAGCAATACAATTGATTGATTATTACGCGCAAGTGACTGCACAATAACATTCAGGGTCATCTCGAGAATACTATCAGTATAGAGGCGGTCGGCATCTACATGCGCTGAAAAAGGATTGCATTTCAAACCGAGGGCGGCGAGTTGTTGTTGAGTAAGCACAGCTGTTTGATTAGGGTGTTTCATTACCTAATTGTTAGTTTTGAGACGTTCATATTGTGCTTGAGCATAGCGATCAGTCATGCCCGCAATATAATCTGAGATAACACGTGCGTAGCCATCAATGCCCTGACTTTCTCTCTTGCGAATTGCTTTTTGTTGATGTTCTGGTGGGAGTAAAGTGCTGTCATCGAAAAACTTCTCAAACAAGGCATTGATAATTGTTTTTGCATTCAGGCTCATGGCCGCTACCTGTTCATGTTGGTAGAGATTGCTATGAAGAAAAGATTTGAGTTCAATGATCTGAGTTTTTGTTTCTTCACTAAAGCCTACTAAGGGTTTTTTACTGTTGCGCACATCATCTATATTAGTGATTCCCCGCTGTGTGATGTTGTTCTGAGTAGTTTCAATTAAATCGTTTACACAACAATCAATCATGTTGCGAATCACAGTTTGTGCTTTTCGTTTATCAGATAGTCCTGGATATTGACTTTCGATGCTCTCAAAGTGTGAGGCAAATAAGCTACAGTTTCTGAGTTGTTGTATTGAGATTAGGCCTGAGCGTAAGCCATCGTCAACATCATGATTGTTGTAAGCGATTTCATCTGCAATGTTAGTGAGTTGTGCTTCTAGACTGGGTTGGGTCCTATCGATAAAACGCTGTCCTAATGCTCCCATATAACGTGCATTTTTTAATGAGCAGTGTTTGAGTATTCCCTCGCGAGTGTCAAACATAAGATTTAATCCATCGAATTGTGGATATTTCTCTTCTAAATGATCCACTACGCGTAAAGATTGAAAGTTATGCTCAAACCCGCCATATTCGCGCATACATTGATTGAGTGCGTCTTGCCCTGCATGACCAAAGGGAGTGTGGCCCACATCATGGGCTAGGGCGATAGCTTCAGTGAGATCTTCATTGAGGTTGAGGGCGCGAGCTATGGAACGTGCTATCTGAGCGACTTCCAGAGAATGTGTCAAGCGGGTACGGTATAAGTCGCCTTCATGATTGATGAACACTTGGGTTTTATACTCTAAGCGTCTAAATGCAGTGCAATGGATGACACGGTCTCGATCTCTTTGAAATTCTGAACGAGTATTGCAGGATGTTTCAGGAGTATCTCTGCCTAACGATTGTTGTTGTGTGACTGCATAGGGTGCGAGTGTTTGAAATTGCATATAACTAATTATGGGATGAGGTTGCATCAGTCAACATAGCTAACAATAGTGTCTGATCATATTCGTGAGTCATAACGGCTTGGCCAATTTCTTTAAGCAGAATAAGGTTGAGCTTGCCAGCTTGCACCTTTTTATCTAATGCCATCATTTCAAGCATTTGATCCGCGTTGAGTTGTTCAGGTAGATTGACCGGAAGATTTGCCATTTGTAAAACTCGCCTTATCCTTGCAACATCATCTTCATTTAGCCAACCTAAGCGCGCTGAAAATTCAGCAGCTAATGCCATACCACAGGCGACGGCTTCACCATGCAGCCAGTTGCCATAACCCATTCCTGTCTCGATAGCATGGCCAAACGTGTGCCCCAAATTTAATAGCGCACGACGACCACTTTTTTCCCGTTCATCATTGGCAACAATGTCAGCCTTGCATTGACATGAGGTTTGTATGGCATGAGTTACAGCTGCTATATCCAGTTGCATAAGATGGGTGATGTTTTCCTCCAGCCAAATAAAAAATTCTTTATCAGCCAATAAACCATATTTGATGACCTCGGCAATACCTGCGCTTAGCTCACGTGCAGGCAGACTGCGCAGAGTATTGATATCTGCTACCACACACTGAGGTTGATAAAATGCCCCTATCATATTTTTTCCTAGAGCATGGTTCACACCTGTTTTACCGCCGACAGATGAGTCGACTTGTGATAATAATGTGGTGGGGACTTGAATAAAGTCGACACCACGTTGATAACATGCTGCTGCAAAACCGGTGATGTCACCAATCACGCCTCCACCTAAGGCTACTATGCTTACATCGCGTGGACAGCGTAGTTCTAAGAGCACATCAAAAATATTTTCCAAGGTAGCCATATTTTTATATTGCTCCCCATCTGGCAAGATAATTTCATGGCACTCAAATGATTTTAGAGTATTTTTTAAGGGTTCTAAATATAAAGGGGCAACAGTTTCATTACTAATAATAACTACTCGTTGGCTTTTGATATGTTGATTGATGAGGTTTTTATGATTGAGTATATCCTCTCCTATGTATATAGGATAAGAGCGAGTGTCTAATTGTACAGTGAGTGTTTGCATAGAGTGTATTAACTCAGTAATTGTATCATTGGGTCTAATTAAGCAGATCTAATCGCTTGAGCTGCTGCATAATCAAGTCGATGGAGCGATTGATATTTTGTTTGTCAGTATCAATAGTGATATCAGCAAGCTGTTCATACAAGGGATTACGCTGTTTGGCTAATGAGCTTAGTTTAGCATGACGATCAGGTGTTTGAAGCAGTGGGCGTGATTTGTCGTGTGAGGTGCGTTTAAGTTGTGAGTCAACACAGGCCATCAAGTAGATGACGATATTATCTGCTTGCTTGAGAATAAGATGATTGTTGGCTTGAGTAACAATTCCTCCGCCGGTGGCAATTACCCCTGTGTCTTGCGTGAGCAGTTCTTTTAGCATTTTATGTTCGCGTGAACGGAATCCGTCTTCACCTTCTAGTTCGAAGATGGTAGTAATTTTGACTCCGGTACGATTTTCCAAAAAATGATCACTGTCATAAAAAGGGCACTTTAGGCATTTGGCAAGTCGTTTGCCTAGTGAAGATTTTCCTGCACCCATAGGGCCAATGAGGATGATGTGTTTGCGCATAATTTGGCATTGTTTGATTTGATATCATTTTAAACAAAAAATATCATCTGCACAGGGTCATTTATCAGCTGTTGTGAGATTAAAGCACCATGTTTAATTGTTCATCGATAATTTTCGGAGTCATGAAGATCAGCAGCTCTTTTTTGTTATTACTTTTGCTTTCATTTCTGAACAGTTTGCCAGCAATGGGTAGATCGCCAAAAAAGGGCACTTTAGATGTGGATGTTGTTGAACCTTCAGTATAAATGCCACCCAGTACAATGGTCTGCCCATTTTTGACTAATACGTTGGAGGTAACTTCATTGGTATTAATGCTAGAAATACCTTGAAAAATATCACCAATACTGTCGTTAGTGACAGAGACCACCATACTGACTCGGTTATCAGGTGTGATTTGTGGAGTCACCTCCAGTGAAAGTACTGCTTTTCTTATGCATTCCGCTACACTGTCAATATCGGTAATCATGCGCTCAGAAATGCAATTTTCTGGCAGCGGGTAGGTGCCGATATGGTCAATATGATATCTCTGCTTATGAGTAGACAGTTGTAATACTCTAACGTTGCTAGCACTGATATCTATGCCCAAAGTGGGTTGTATGGAGCGGTTTATATTCAACACAGGTTTTTCCTATAGTCATTAGTTTTGCTTTGTTTTTATATTTTCTGCTTATTAATTGATTAATTTTTGATAGTTGATGAGAGTTTTTTTAATTCATGATAAAAAGCACTTTAAGAGAAAGTTCTTGTCAAACTATTTATTCATGAGCTATTAGTTATTTTAATCCTATGTCATTGTCTTTGAGCGCCCTCAAAACGGCTTTTATCGGGTTTCTAATCCTGTCCGTCGCTATTATTAGTTTAGCTACTGTGGTGGTGATTTTTTATTCACAACAATTGCCTTCAGTGGAGACACTCAAAGATGTTCAACTTCAAACCCCCCTTAAAGTATTCAGTCGAGACGGTAAGTTGATTGCTGTATTCGGTGAAAAACGAAGAATACCTATTGCTCATGAAGAAATGCCATCGCAGTTGGTGAATGCTTTTTTGGCGGCAGAGGATGATCGTTTTTATTCACATCCAGGGGTCGATTACCAAGGCATCATAAGAGCCGGGCTGAATTTGATTATGACCGGACGAAAAGTACAGGGCGGAAGTACGATTACAATGCAATTGGCGAGAAATTTCTTTCTTACGCCCGAACGCACTTACTCGCGAAAGATAAAAGAGATTTTATTAGCTCTGAGAATCGAGAAGACGCTCAATAAGAATGAAATTCTCGAATTATATTTAAACAAAATATATCTGGGGCAACGTGCTTACGGTGTGGGAGCTGCTGCCGAAGTGTATTATGGTAAAACCATACAAGAATTAACGGTTCCTCAATTAGCGATGATTGCAGGTTTGCCGAAAGCCCCTTCTGCCTATAATCCTGTGTCAAATGCTCAACGTGCGAAAATACGTCGCGATTATGTCCTAGGACGGATGAATAAGCTAAAGATGATTTCGCAACTGCAGTACGAGCAGTTTTTAGATGCTCCTATTGTTGCGCGTAAACACTCTATCAAGGTTGAGGTAGACGCCCCTTATGTTGGTGAGATGGTCAGATCACATATGGTGGAGACTTATGGAGAGCATGCTTACTCGGTTGGTTATAACGTTTACACCACCATTGATGCTGAAAAACAACAAGTAGCAGTGCGTGCGTTGCAATCTGGATTGATGGCTTATGACATGCGTCATGGTTATCGTGGTGCTGAGAAACAAATTGACCAAGAAGTGATGTTAGATCCAGCTCTTTTATCTGAACAGATACGTCAGTTGAGTAATATCGGTCCGTTGCAAGCAGGAGTTGTAACACAGGTTGATGAGCAATCAGCTCAGGTGATTGTTGATAGAGATGTTATTAGTTTAAATCTAGATGCGGTTAAATGGGCACGCAAATACTTATCAGTCAATGCGCTTGGGCCTAAGCCTGAGAAAGTTTCCGATGTGTTATCAGTTGGTGATGTCATTAGAGTGCTGCAAACGGATTTGGGGTGGCAGTTGCGACAGAAGCCAGCAGCTTCAAGTGCGATTGTCTCAATAAATCCGGATGATGGTTCTGTGGCAGCATTAGTGGGTGGCTTTGATTTTTATGACAGCAAGTTTAATCGTGTCATTCAAGCATCTCGTCAGCCCGGTTCCTCATTTAAACCTTTTATATATTCAGCCGCATTGGAAGCAGGCTTCACGCCGGCAAGTTTGGTCAATGATGCTCCAGTGGTATTTGATAGCAAACAAACAGAGGATGCTTGGCGGCCACATAACTACTCGGGAAAATTTTTTGGTCCAACACGTTTACGTTTTGCATTAACTAAATCACGCAATATGGTTTCGATTAGATTGCTTAGAGATATTGGCCAATCTTTTGCTAAACAGCATATCGCAAATTTTGGATTTGATGTTACGCAGTTGCCGGATGATTTAACTCTTGCGTTGGGGAGTAGTGCCGTGACACCAATGCAATTGGCTCAGGCTTATAGCGTGATAGCTAACGGCGGCTATCAAGTACAACCCTATTTCATTGAACGCATTCAAAAATCTCAAGAAGATGATATTTTTACCGCACATCCTGCAGTGATCTGTGATGAGCAATGCAAGCAAATTAATCATGAGTTGTCAGAATTTGAGAAGGAATTAAACGACGAAGAATTACCAGTGGATTTACCGCCGGCTGATTTTGCTCCACGAGTGGTGAGTGAAGCTAATATTTATCAACTCACTAGTATGCTCAATGATGTTATTCAGTATGGTACCGGTCGTAGTGCAAAAGTACTTGAGCGTAAAGATATCGCTGGCAAGACAGGCACGACGAATGATCAGACCGATGCGTGGTTTGCGGGTTTCCATAAAGAAGCAGCTACGGTAGTTTGGTTGGGTTTTGATGATCCGCAGTCTTTGGGGCGAAGAGAAGCTGGAGGTGTGGCGGCTTTACCGATTTGGATTGACTATATGCGTTTTGTATTAAAGGACGTGCCACACACACAAGTCAGTTTGCCTGATCACATGGTGGAATTAAAAGTTCATCCTGATAGTGGACTAGTAGTCGATGACGATTTTGAAAAAGGTATCGTTGAGGCTTTTTTACTTGACCAAGTGCCCGCACGTCATCTTGATGATGGTATGCAGGTTGAAATAGATTCACAAGAGATGATGGAGCAGAAACCCATTCAACGAGTATTTTAAAAAATAGGCTTGAACGCTTTATTTTGATTTTTGTTCGTGACTGTATTGATGAACGAAATCCACTAGAGTTTTGACATTTTCTGGTTTGATCCCAGGATGAATACCATGTCCAAGATTAAATACATGTCCACTGTGTTTAGGATAAGCATCCAAAACAGCACGTGCTTGTTCAATGACAGTTTGTGGTGTGCTGTAGAGCACGGTGGGATCTAAGTTACCCTGCAAGGAGACGCGGTCACCAACGATCTTGCTAGCGTCTCTAATATTGATTGTCCAATCCAGTCCAACACCATTCGCGCCGGAATTTGCTAACTGCTCAAGTGAATGGTTAGCGCCCTTAGAAAATAAGATCACAGGGATGGTGGCGCCCTCATGGTGACGATGTAATTTCTCAACGGCACGCATCATAGGGGCTAGTGAATAATGACGAGAATATTCTGGAGTGAGAGT
>Ga0181590_10004525_pt1 | contig 11566 bp, 11 predicted proteins | sample 071ome_34_FD_132446 | JGI IMG/M metagenome (GOLD analysis project Ga0181590, IMG submission 132446) | Coastal salt marsh microbial communities from the Groves Creek Marsh, Skidaway Island, Georgia - 071411BT metaG (megahit assembly) | ecosystem: Environmental > Aquatic > Marine > Intertidal... | reverse complement strand
CGTAACCGAAATCCTGACCCGCAACCGCGGCGAAACGGCTGGCCGAGCGGGCTCGTTCCCGTTGCGCATCCATCGACGCTTCGAATCCCGCCATATCCAACGAGAGTCCACGCTCTCGGGCAATATCACCGGTTAAATCCGTGGGGAACCCGAAGGTATCGTAGAGTTTGAAAACCAGATCACCCGGAATCGTTTGGTCCTGCAACGTCGCGAGCGCCTCTTCTAAAATGCGCATCCCTTGGTCGAGCGTCAGCTGGAATTGTTCCTCTTCTTTTTCCAGAACCCGTTCTATTTGAGCTTGCATGGATTTCACGAAGGGATAGGCTCCGCCCATCGTGGCCCCAAGCACACCGACGAGTTGGCAGAAGAAGGGCTCTTTGGCACCCAGTGCATGGCCATGTCGTAGCGCTCGACGAATGATTCGTCGCATCACGTAACCCCGTCCCTCGTTGGAGGGCAACACACCATCGACAATCAAAAACACGGCTGAACGCAAATGATCTGCGATCACTTTCAATGAGGGATGATCGACGTCTTCAACCGATAGGATCCGAGCCGCTTCGCGAATGATCGGCTGAAATAGGTCTGTGTCGTAATTGTTATGAACGTGCTGCAATACCGCTGCAAGTCGCTCAAGGCCCATGCCGGTATCAACACAGGGGCTCGGCAATGGGATCAAGGTGCCATCAACCTGACGATCAAACTGGGTGAAAACCAGATTCCAAATCTCAATATATCGGTCTAAATCGTCATCGGGGCTGCCAGGCGGACCGCCCGGAACGTCTGGACCATGATCGTAAAAGATTTCGGAGCATGGACCGCAAGGCCCTGTATCGCCCATCGTCCAGAAGTTATCTTTGTCTCCCATTCGACTCATTCGCTCGGGATCGAAGCCAATTTCGTTGACCCATATGTTCCAGGCTTCATCATCGCTGTCGTGAATCGTGACCCACAGCTTGTCTTTGGGCAGCTGGATGATCTCGGTTAGGAACTCCCAGCTAAAGCGAATGGCTTCACTCTTGAAATAGTCTCCAAAACTGAAATTACCCAGCATCTCGAAGAATGTGTGATGCCTTGCCGTGTAGCCCACGTTATCCAAGTCATTGTGCTTTCCGCCTGCGCGGATGCATCGTTGACAGCTCGCAGCTCGGGTGTAGCCACGATCCTCTCTCAACGCGAAGGCTTCCTTGAATTGGACCATACCCGAATTCGTGAACAGCAGAGTCGGGTCATTGTCTGGAACGAGAGAGGACGACTCGACGACGGTGTGCCCTTGACTGGCAAAATAGTCGAGATAGGCCTGACGAATCTGGTTGCTGTCCATGGGATGGGCTCCTCAGAACCCGAGACTCAGCGCTGCGGGCTCACCAATCAAAGCCGCCCATTATAAAGCAGCCGCGATGTGTTCATAGGGGAAACCGCGACTTTGGAGGAATCGTTGTCGACGCGCGCGCTCCTTAGGCGTGAGCGGCATTTCGCCTGGCTCACCATACTTCTTCGCAATGACGGACGATGCGACCTCGGACCAATCGAAGGATGATCTCGATAAAACATCGGAGACGACGACCTGGGCGACACCTTTGGATTTCAGCTCCGCCCTAATTTTGATAGGCCCCTGACCTCTGGAGGCTCGGTAACGCACCAACATTTCGGCGAAGCGAAAATCATCTTGCAAACCTGATGCTTGGAGCCGAGCGATCACCAAGGGAACCAGGCTGAGATCATCAGGAAACCGATCCTTGAGTTTCCGCTCAACTTCAAATGCGCTGTGCTCTCGTCTCGAGAGCCAATCCAGACACGCGTTGTACCGTTGCGCAAAGGCCTTTTGATTCTGCTCTTCCGATTGTGCGCTTTCTGTTCTGGATTCTTCTGTTACAAATCTTTCTGTTTCGGACCTTTCTGTTTCATATCCTTCTTTCGGACCAGTCTGTTTCAGGCACTTTTTTTTCGAGCGCTCTCTTTATAGATGCTTTCTTTTCAGACGCTTTCTTTTTAGTTGAGTTCTTTTCAGGCGGCCTCATTGCAGATCTTATTGAATCTGGCTCTTGCATTTCTGGCCCTTCCATTCGCTCGCCCTCGGTAATCCACCCGTTCGACTCGCCTACGGGCGCGCTTTGCGTGAGAACCGACTCTGAAAAGGCGCGGTTTCGCGTCAACGGGCGAACTGGAGAGGACGGTTTGAGGCGAGCCTCAGAAGACTGAGGCTTTAATAGGTCCGAGGCCTTCATCCAAGGCGAGCCATTGGCAACAGCACGGTCACGACCGTTCTGTTGCCCGTCTCGCTTACCTTGGTGATCGGTGGCCATCGGCAGGGAAGATACTGAGTCGGCGGTTCAATTGACTCACAGACCGCCGATCACGCATCCAGTTCCTCAACATCTGCGACGTCCGATGCGGCAGATGCTGGGTCATTGCTGAGCAATTGGCGACGTAATTCCGCTTCGATTTCCTCAGCGATTTCGGTATGCTCAAGCAAATAGTCGCAGGCATTCTTCTTACCTTGACCAATTTTATCGCCTTTGTAGCTGTACCAAGCACCGGCTTTATCCACTAAGCCTTGTTGAACACCTAAATCGATGACTTCTCCCAGGCGGTAGATACCCGTGCCATACATGATCTGAAATTCGGTCTGACGAAAGGGTGGCGCCACCTTGTTTTTGATGACTTTGACTCGCGTTTCACTGCCGACGACTTCGTCACCTTCCTTAATACTGCCAATCCGGCGGATATCCAACCGGACCGAGGAGTAAAACTTCAACGCGTTACCGCCCGTGGTGGTTTCTGGGCTCCCGAACATGACACCAATTTTCATGCGGATTTGATTAATGAATATCACCAGCGTGTTTGAATTCTTGATATTCCCCGCCATCTTCCGCAGCGCTTGGCTCATTAACCGCGCTTGCAACCCCACATGGTGATCGCCCATGTCGCCCTCAATTTCGGCCTTTGGCGTGAGCGCCGCTACCGAGTCGACAATTACTACATCGACGGCACCAGAGCGGACCACCATGTCACAAATTTCTAATGCCTGCTCACCTGTGTCTGGCTGAGACACCAATAGGTTATCAATATCAACGCCCAAATTTTGTGCGTAGATCGGATCGAGCGCATGCTCTGCATCGATGAATGCGCAGGTTCCCCCATTTCGTTGCGCTTCAGCGATGACCTGCAACGTGAGCGTTGTTTTCCCCGACGACTCCGGCCCGTAGATCTCTACGATTCGACCGCGAGGCAACCCACCAATGCCCAGCGCGATATCCAAACCCAAAGACCCCGTAGAAATCGAGGGGATTCGCGTTTGGGGGGTGTCACCCAGACGCATCATGGCGCCTTTTCCAAATTGCCGTTCTATTTGAGACAGCGCCGCGGTAAGCGCACGTTCTTTATTGGGATCTTTATCTTCTGCCACTCTTGCATCCATCGTTTTCAATCTCCTTTATGATGTCGGCCTTGCGCTTTTGAAGCAACAGTCATCGACGTCCTGCTTTGTGTGATCGAACTGAAGGGGGTGCGGTCCGTTTGCGCGCTTCCGCGTACTGCGACCCTTCCCTTCGCTTGATTGTTCTGACGGGTTTACTCGTTTCCTGGTTGTTCCTTTCTTGCTTGTTCCCTTCCTGGTTTAACCGTTAGCCATTTGCTGACGGCTTTTTCCTTTGGTTCATTTCTCGGTTCATGTCTTGGTCCATGTCTTGGTCCATGTCTTGGTCCATTGTTCGATTGATGTCCAGCCTGGTTGCTCGCCGGCTGAGCCGCGTTTTCGCACTGGGCGCTCTCAACCTTAAAAACGAACTCGCTGCCCCTTAAAGACTGACTCGCTCGGCTTCAAACGCATGGAACAGGCCCTGTCTTGAAATTGCCTCTGCTTGGCCTCGCCGTTCCTCGTTTTTCATGAACTGACCCTATTCTACAAAATACTGTGTTTATGTACAGTATTTTTCGCAGGTGTTTTTAAACAGGTTTCCATCGATTTTCACGCGAGCATCGATGCAGCCCAAGCAAGGCTTTGCTAGGCTTACTGCCTTTACCTGTAAAGATTTCACCGTGAGCCAATCCGACCATACGCCCATGATGCAGCAGTATCTCGGCATCAAAGCGCAGTACGAACATGCGCTTGTGTTTTATCGGATGGGTGATTTCTATGAGTTGTTCTATGACGACGCCGCCAAGGCAGCCGAGTTGTTGGACATCACCTTGACCACGCGGGGCCAGTCTGCAGGGGAACCCATTCCAATGTGTGGGGTCCCCTATCACGCAGCCGACGGGTACCTCGCCAAGCTGGTCAAGGCTGGAGTCGCCGTTGCCATCTGCGAGCAAATAGGCGATCCAAAGGAAAGTAAAGGTCCGGTCGCAAGAGAAGTGGTTCGCATTGTGACGCCTGGCACCCTAACCGAGGAAGGGTTGCTTGACAGCCATCTCGAGAGTTCGATCTGCGCAATGGTCGATGTGGGTCATTGCTATGGGATGGCGCTCATTGAAGTGGCGAGTGGCCGATTCGAATGCTTGCATACCGACTCCATTGAGTCCCTCCAGAGCCAAATTGGCCGAGCCCAGCCCTCTGAATTTCTCATTCCTGAAGGAAGCGCGCTAGATCGCCTCCTGCCGCCTCGCGCCGCGGTGACTGTTTGGCCACAATCCAGTTTCGAAGTTGAGGACAATCTTCAACAGCTTGCGCAACTTGGCATTGCGCTTCCTTTCGCAGCTGACGCCAAATCCGACGCGGCGCTCGGCTTGACTGCGGCGGGCGCTGCCCTGCGCTACGTGATTGAGACGCAGAAACGCGATTTACCCCACCTCTCAGCGATTACCGCCATTGATGCGCACGATTTGGTCGAAATCGACCCCGCGTCACGACGACATCTCGAACTGACGGAAAACCTTCGAGGCGAGCAAGACCACACCCTATATTCGGTGTTAAATGCGACTCGAACCGCCATGGGTGGTCGGTTACTGGCGCGTTGGCTCACCCAACCGCTCAGAGACAATCTCGAGGTCCTCGACCGGTTGGATGCCGTGGAAGAACTTCTTCGAACGCGCGGATATCCAGCAATACAAGAGGTGCTAAGACACATTGGCGATGTCGAGCGAATCATTTCTCGAATTGCGCTCAAGTCCGCTCGACCTAGGGATTTGGCTCGGCTTCGCAATGGACTCGAGCGATTGCCGGAGCTCAAGACGCTGCTTCACTCGCTTCAGACACTGCGTCTCCGAATGCTCGCGCAAGACGTCGCGCCGCAGGATGACATTGCCCGGCATTTACGAACCGCGATCATTGACGAGCCGCCCGTGGTCCTCCGCGAAGGCGGCGTTATTAAGCCGGGTTACGACGCTGAACTGGATGAGTTGAGGGATATCAGCGAGGGCGCAGCTGGTTATCTCATTGCACTGGAACAGCAAGAGCGCGGAGAGACTGGGCTATCCACACTTAAGGTTGGATACAACCGTGTTCATGGTTACTACATCGAGCTCAGCAAGAGCCAAGCTGAACACGCGCCCGCGCACTATATTCGCAGACAAACGCTGAAAAACGCGGAACGCTTCATCACGCCGGAGCTCAAAACCTTCGAAGATAAGGCACTCTCGAGCCAGTCCAAGGCATTGGCTCGGGAGCGCATACTGTTCGAAGCCCTCATCGAAACGCTGGTCACCCAATTGCGACCTTTGCGAGCCTTTTCGAATGGACTTGCGCAACTGGATGTCCTCACGACGTTCGCAGAACGGGCACTCCATTTAGATCTGGTGCGGCCAATCTTGACTGAAGTCCCTCAGCTCCGAATCGAAGCGGGCCGTCACCTCGTCGTTGAATCGATGACGACGGATCCCTTCGTTCCCAATGATATTTGTTTTGATGCCGACGCCCGTCAATACATTATCACCGGGCCCAATATGGGCGGAAAATCAACGTTCATGCGGCAAACCGCCATCATCGCAATCTTGGGTCGAACCGGCAGCTTCGTGCCTGCCGTTCGCGCTGAGATTGGTGACCTGGATCGTGTGTTCACTCGCATTGGCTCGTCTGACGACCTGGCAGGCGGGCGATCCACCTTCATGGTCGAGATGACTGAGACCGCACTGATCTTGAACCACGCGACCGAACGCAGTCTCGTCCTACTTGATGAAATCGGACGCGGCACATCGACTTTCGATGGACTTTCCATTGCCTGGGCCACGGGGCAACACATTGCTGAACAGATCGGCGCGATGACCCTGTTTGCGACCCATTACTTCGAACTCACGCTACTCGCAAGTACGCTCCCCCACACCAGGAACTTACATCTATCTGCAAGGGAACATGATGACTCGATCGTTTTCCTTTATGCGGTCAATGAGGGCCCCGCCAATCAAAGTTACGGTCTGCAAGTTGCCAAACTCGCTGGTGTGCCCCAGCGGGTGATTCAAATCGCCGAAGATAAGCTCCACGGGCTCGAGCTCGCTGACCACACGCGGTCTCTCAATTCTCAATTCGAGGCGCCCGCTCAATCGGATCTATTCAGCACGCCGCCGAACTATGCACCCCTGGTGACCATTTTAAAGGGCCTCGAGCCAGATCAATTGACACCCAGGGAAGCGCTCGACGTGCTATACCGACTACAACAAACACTTAAAGATCTGGGCTGACGGCTGAGTTGTAGAACCCCTAAAAACTGCTAGAATGGCCCCGAAATTTTTAGGGTAACCAAGCGCTTTTTTGGCCCTCATATGACCCGCTCACAGCGTGGTTAACAGATGATAGGCCTTCGAAGCACTTAATCTTCAATTCTAGTAACCTCTGGTCACAGCCTGATGGGCTGGGTGTCCAAGTCTTAATTTTAAAAGGAAGATCGAACTATGACATTCGTCGTCAGCGATGCCTGCATCAAGTGCAAACATACCGATTGCGTGGAAGTGTGCCCTGTGGATTGTTTTTACGAAGGCCCTAACTTTCTCGTGATCAACCCTGACGAGTGCATCGATTGTGCTTTGTGCGAACCAGAATGCCCGGTGGACGCCATCTTTTCCGAAGATGAGTTGCCTGAAGAAGAACAGGCGTTTCTCGAATTGAATGCCGAGCTTTGTCAGGTGTGGCCAAACATTACAGAGAAGAAAGAGCCTTTGGACGATGCCGAAGAATGGGCGGATGTTAAGGGCAAACTCGATCATCTCGAGCGCTAAGCCGACGCTTTCTTACTCCGATGGATTCCGAGACCACCTCAGGGTAGGTGCCCCTCGGGATCCTCAGGGCGACCATCCCGCCTGATCTCAAAGTGCAACACCTGATCGCTTCCCAAGGTTGCGATGTTCTGACCCGCGGTCACCGCGTCTCCTTCCTTTACTGCCAAGGCCTCATTGTTACCGTAGGCGCTCAGAAATGTGGCGTCATGCTTGATAATCACAAGCTTTCCGTAACCCCGGAGATTTCCACCTGCATAGACCACGGTCCCAGGCGCCGCAGCCTTAACATTGGCCTGCCCTGCGGACTGAATGTCAATGCCTTTGTTGACACTACCCGATAGACTGAATTTAGTTTTAACCTCACCTTCAACAGGCCACTGCCAATTGATGCGGCTGGTCGAAAGCTTCGGAGTGGGCTTTGCCACCGGCTTTTGTTTGTATACCGCGTTGGGCTCAGTTTTGGCCGAGGCCGTCTGCCGAGAAGAAGGTTTCGATTTGGCGGCCGCAGATAATTTCAATTTCTGACCCGCGTAAATCGTGTACGGGGGTGATATGCCATTACGCTTGGCGAGCGCCTTGTAATCCAAGCCATAGCGCCAAGCGATTGCGTAGAGCGTTTCGCCTCGACGCACCGTGTGCGTTTTACCTCGCTCCCCAATCATGCTCACGGGTGCTGGCGGCGGTGAACTCTGACACCCCGTTAATATCAGCGCCAGACTGAGGATGACAGCTCCGAACTGGAGGTTATTGCGTTTCATCATTGGCAACGCTACCCATCGGTACTCGCCGATGCAAACCCCAGACCATGAATCCGCCGACGATCATCATGCACAGGGCGATCAATAGTTGCGAATCCTGGCCGGTGAGGCCTTCATACTCCCAAGGCAGTACTGGAAATTGCAAGATCGGCACGGTTTCCCCATTGTCCCGAAGTTGATAGCTTTGAATAGACTGCCACGGCCAGAGCCGGACCAGTGAGCCAATGAGTACACCCGACAACAACCAAACCGTCTCCGACCGGTATCGCTCGTAGATCGATTCCAACAATTTTGCGAACACAAGAAGCCCAGCCGCACAGCCTAAAGCAAGCGGGGCGAGTATCGTCAAATCCAATTCTGAAAGCGCTCTGATGACCGTCGGATAAAGCCCTAGCAACAGCAAAATCAGGCTCCCAGAAATACCAGGCAACACCCAAGCGCTGACTGCAACAGCCCCAGCAATGAGCAAGGTGATGGCACTGACCTCGAGAGCCGAACTTAAGCCAAATTGGATCAAGGTGCTCAACACCAAGCCGAAAGCAACCCAGAGCCACTTCCTGATACTCTTTTCCGCGTCGCCTGCCAGCATCACCATGGCAGACACCCAAATCATTCCGGTGAAGAGTGACCAAAGGGGAATCGGATACTCTGCGAGTGCCGTGCGAATCAAACCCGAAACAAGCATCGCAGTCGACAACATCGAACCAAAGAGAATCACTAAAAAAAGAATATCGGCGCGCTGCCAGGCTGACTTGAACTGGCGATCAATCAGGGTTTGCTTGAGCCACGCTGGCAGCATGGCCAGCGCGGACAGCATCCGAAGGTATAACCCCGAAAGAAACGCAATGGTGCCCCCTGAGACGCCAGGAATCACCTCAGCCACGCCCATCAGCGCGCCTACGACCAGCGTTCGTTTGACCAAGATCGGTTTCATGACCGCCCGCCCACGAGAGGCACAAATCGCACCGGCTCAATGATCTCATCATCGAAGCCCGCTTCTGTCCGCGTGATGACGTGCAGATGCTGCTCGTCACCCCCCACTGGAATCACGAGACGCCCGCCGATACGCAACTGCTCAACCAGCGCTTCAGGCACTTGTCTTGGGGATGCCGTGCATAGAATGCCATCAAAAGGTCCGCGATCAGCCCAACCGATGTGACCATCGTCGTGTCGATGGCGCACTGACTTCAATCCCAGCGTTCTGAATCGGGTACGCGCTTGCTCGAGAAGTGCTGAGATTCGCTCGACGGTAAACACCTCCTTGACCAGTTGGGCCAGGATCGCAGTCTGATAACCAGAGCCAGTCCCTACCTCTAATACGCGTTCAGGTGCCTCATGACCCATGAGTAATTCTGTCATTCGAGCAACGATGTAAGGTTGACTGATGGTTTGGCTATGACCAATGGGCAGGGCGGTATCTTCATAGGCTCTGTGGGCAAGTGCTTCATCAACAAACAAGTGCCTTGGCGTCATTGCCATCACATCGAGAATCTGCTGATTCGCGATTCCCTGCTCTCGAAGACGCTCGATTAATCGATTCCGAGTCCGTTGGGAGGTCATGCCAACGCCTCGATGAGTCAACTTAGGCATGGTGACCTTCTTGCCCGATCAAAACTTCTCTCAAGAGACTCGTGGCATAGCTGCCTGGCGGGAGCCCAAAATCTAGTTCCCAACAGCCCTCGCCGAGCACACGCCAGGCAAGAGTCTCCGGCACAGTCCTCAGCGACCTAACGCTCGCCGAGACCTTTTCTCTCTCAAGGCCCTTCAACCATCTTGCACCTCTGATATCGAGTTCTGCTTCGCCCAATTGAGGGTCTCTGGAACGACCGAACAACGGTCCCACATCCGTCGCTTGGACCTTGTTCCAGCCATCAGTCGCAATCTTTCGTGACAGATACTCGTTAAAAAGTTGTGATCTCACTGCCGAAAGGAGTAACGACCGCGTGTGTCTGGGTCGCTTTGCCCCTTGTAAGAAAGCGTCAGCGTCGACAAGATTCTGACCGTCCCGACCAAAACGTTGGGGTCCAAAGTAATTCGGAAACCCTTGCTCTCGGATGCGCTCAAGGCGAGGCGCTAGATCTCCACGCACATCTCTCAGCACGAGCGTAAATCGGTTACCCAAGTGGTCCCCTGGACGAAGTTTTTTGAGGGTTCTAGATTGCGCGATGATTTGAGCGCCGGTGAGCGACCAGGTGGACCAATCCGTTACCGTGTTCAAGCCAACGTGGATGGTGAAAGCTTGCGTCGTTTTAGCGTGGCGATCTTTCCTGCCTGCGTGGCCAACGGCCATCACCTCGACGCCCGCATGCTCGGCCAGTCGTTCTGCAATCCAAGCGGTGTTAGCCCCCACTTTCTCGACAAGCAAATACTCATGCTCGCCTTGACCCGCAGCAGGAAGTGAGCGCTCAACGACGCAAAAATCATCGCAATGTACTCGATACCGGCCCTCAGCTTCTGGTGCACCATAAGCAAAGGCAAGGCATGGACTCGCTGACACTGCCGGCATCATTGGAGCATCACCACCGCCATCGCTGCAACGCCCTCTTCTCGGCCAACAAAGCCGAGCTTTTCTGTGGTGGTCGCTTTCACATTGACCTGATTCATCTGAATGTCTAACGCTTGAGCAAGGATCTCTCGCATGGCGAGCGTGTACTTCGCCAGTTTGGGCTGTTCGGCGATCACCGTCAGATCTACGTTTGACACGGTGAATCCTGCATCAAATACCATGGACACAACCTTCGCCAACAGAACCAATGAATCAGCGCCTGCATACTGAGGGTCCCGATCAGAGAAATGCTGACCGATGTCCCCTAGGGCGGCTGCACCCAGCAACGCATCCATCAGCGCGTGCGTCGCCACATCACCGTCCGAATGCGCGATCAGCGCTCTCGTGTGCGGGACGTCGATACCCGCTAGGCGGATGCGGGTCGCACTGCCCTCGACATCAAACGCGTGAACATCAACCCCCTGCCCAATTCGCATCAACGGTGCTCCTGACTCAAAACGAACGCAGCGAAATCAAGGTCGCTCTTCGTTGTGATCTTGATGTTATCGTGATCACCTGGCACCAACTTCACCGAGTGACCCAAGGCTTCCATCGCGCTCGCCTCGTCAGTGGCCTCGAGATTGCTGGCTAGCGCTTCGCGGAGCGCTGCAAAGGGAAAAATCTGAGGCGTTTGTGCGCGCCAGAGATTGTTCCGATCCACAGTCGCTTGAATGCGTTGTCCATCGGCCCTTTTTAACGTTTCTGTCACAGGCTGCGCCAGAATGGCGCCCATCCCGTCGCTCAGGGCGACCTCGATGAGGCGTTGCGCGCTCTCAAGACGAAGACAGGGGCGCACCGCATCATGAACAAGCACCCAGTCATCATCAGGCGCGTCAAGTTCATTGAGCGCGTTCAATACTGATTGTGCACGGGTTTGCCCGCCCAACACTGGCTTAATGTGCCCAATCTCGGGCAACTCACGAAACCACTTGTCCTCAGCGTTAATGGAGACCATCAGATTAGCAGGGTTCAGCCTTGTTAACGTCTCAAGGGTCCACTGCAAAATGGGCCGGTCGATCAACGGTAAGTATTGCTTGGGCAGTGATGCGCCCATTCTGAGACCCAGTCCTGCGGCGGGCACCACGACATGGACCCTTGAATTGACACTCATGCT
>Ga0181590_10004515_pt1 | contig 11576 bp, 8 predicted proteins | sample 071ome_34_FD_132446 | JGI IMG/M metagenome (GOLD analysis project Ga0181590, IMG submission 132446) | Coastal salt marsh microbial communities from the Groves Creek Marsh, Skidaway Island, Georgia - 071411BT metaG (megahit assembly) | ecosystem: Environmental > Aquatic > Marine > Intertidal zone... | reverse complement strand
TTATCATATGGAACTAATACACTATCCTCAAAAGTAGAAACACCAACGACTCTTAATCCGCCGTTGATGTCTAACTTACAATCTGGAATAGAACTGCCAATACCGACAGCATTATTTGAGTCAACAGTAATTTTGTTATACTGAATAATACCAGCAGTATCTCTTGCTCTAGACATTTGCTACACTATAAAGCTTTTAGTTATTTATTGCGTCTATGTCCTGGAGTCTCGGGTAATAAATCAAATGATATTACCGACCTCCTCTTCCTATAATTATTTGGTTCCACATAATGGAGAGTGTAACTTGGGAAGATGATCATATCACCTTCCTTAACATCTGCGGGAATCGTAATGGTTGTGGTGTCAGTTCTAGGATCTTGATACGGAGATACAAAACAAGTTGGGGTGTGGATTTTTGGATCAAACTCCAAAAAAATAATTCCACTAAAACCCCAACTACGATGATTGTGAATTGTTTGTCGATCGCCCTTTTGATACCTAACAGTCCAAGCATCAGTCATTGAACATGTTACTTGAGCTTCCTGACAAAACTCAGAAAGTTCTGGTCTAATCAACTCTGCCAAATAATGCATGTAAGAAGACCCATCATTTTGACGATCTGTCTCAAAGGTTTGTAGTGGAGTTCTTGCAAAATTCTTTTCTTTTAGTTTTCCAAGAATTGCTTTCTTTTTAAAACTCCAATCTTTAATTTGATATCTATATGATGGGTATTCAAAAATAGGAACTTTCATTTATTATCTAGATCTATCATTAGCACAGTGTGCTCTGGGCCCATTTGCTCTCACATAATGGAAAAAGATTTGATGATGATAAGTATCATCTTCTTTTCTAGTAATCCAATTTCTCAGTTTATCTCTCTTGCGAGTATAACGTGATTCAAGTGGATCTCTCCAATGCTGCCTTTCACAACCTTTATAAAGAAGTCCCCAACCATTCTCTAAATTACAGAAACGTTCTTCTCCGCTTGGAGTTTCAATGCAGAAAGGCCAAGGTTCTTCGCTGTTATTGCTGATCTGAATACTTACTGAGATTTCACATGCATCTCTATCTGAATGTCGAAATAATCTTTGTCCCACAAAGTAAAAACGATCATAATAATAAGTATTATAAAGTTTTTCTCCAAGAATATCTTCAAGAATTAGTCGAACTTTTGAATGAATCTCACGATACTGTGGATGAGTATATCGCGCAAGAGATCCATTTACTTGTTGTTCCTCTGGGAAATGATTAAATTGATCTAATTTTTTCCCCCAATAATTAATTTGGCCTCGTTCTTTTGGAACAGGATGATAAAGTTCTTTTGGATCATAAAGATTTTTGATAATCATATATCCATGACGATCAAAATAATCTCTTGCACCTTCTGGAACACTATTGTCTCCTGGATCAATAGAACATTGTAATCCTTGTTTGTGGTACTTATTAAATTGTTCCATGATTGGTTTCGACTCTACCATTTCTTTGGTCGCACCAATTGGTTTATTTGGATTAAAATCGCAACTCATTGATACACCTCCATCACTTCCAGCGGGGTCCAACAGTCCATCCAACGATAGACTTACGAGTTCCTTTTGTGACTTTCAGAACGCGGTGTTGTGTGCGAGAGTCAAACAGAATAACTGTTCCACGCTTACGAGGAGCAAAATATGAATTTCCTGCTTCATCCAACATTTGTAAGTTACCACCTTCATAATCATCAGGATCAGAGAGTTGCATCACAAAGGACAATTTACGAACCTGCTCAACATTTTCATTTAGAAAATCTTGTCCCAGACCATCAGCACGGTTACCAACACTTACTGGCTTGTATTGTGTTGCAAGTCCTGCATCATTATGCCATCCATAAAACTGACCTTCTTGATACCTAGTGTATTGCATTGATTCTCCATCAATACAACGGAGGTCATACAGGAAGTTTTCACGGTTCGCACGTTCAATATAGTGCCACATAAATCCACCGACCCAATGATGAGTGGGAATCCATGCATTTTGTGAGTTACGCTTATCTTTGTTGAGCGCGTCTCCATGAAGTTTAGAGTCAGCCATCTGACCATCAAAACTTTCAGTTAGATCACGCTCAATAATATCTACCACATCTTCTGGTAAATCAGAAAAATACCAAATTGATTGAAATGCCATATTTGAATAATGTATTCAGTGATATTATATATCAAATGATTCTAAAAGTCAAATTGTCAAAAAATAAGGGGTAGAACCCCTTGAAATTTTTTATCCTTCGTTGTCATCATCTGGCGGAACAACTTCATTCAATGTTGAATTATATGTGTGAGTTGAAAGGAAGTTTGCGTCTGGTATCACATGTTTAATACTCAAACATGTAGAATCAAGAATATTCTGAAACTCTGTTCTTTCTGCATCGGTAAAACTAAGTTTTAAGAATATAATTTCTATGTAAGATTGGATTGTATTGGTATTACCAAGTCCAAGTTTTGCTTCACTGATGGCATTCATAAACTCAGAATAAATCACACTCATTTCAATGTCTGTGATCGCCGCACCACGAAGTTTTCTTAAAAATTCAGTAGAACCACCATTAGATCCACCGTGATTTAATTTTGTCCAAAATCCCTTATAATCAATAAATTTTTTAGCGTTATCTGCAATTTGTTTTTGACTCAATTCATCTGCAGTATATGCAGTAACTACATATCCAGAAGCATGATCCCACACTAAATGATGAGTTGATTCATCGAATGTTGGTTTAGTTACAGGTTCAAATCCAAGATCAGATAATTCACTATCATTTAAACTAACCAGATCAGTCCTTGAATTACCATTCGCATCAATGACGCGAAATGGCAATTCGGTGGGTTCTTGGTTTTTATATGAATATAATGCCATTTGATCTGATTAGTTTTTATTTATTTAGGTAGAAAGGTTATAATGAATCAGGTGTTCTGATAATAACAATTCCATCTCCTCCAGCACCACCTGCTTGACCACTGTTTTGGCCTCCTCCTCCTCCGCCGCCAGTGCTATCGACTGCACTTGCTCCAGCATTTGCTCCACCACCTGCACCACCTGGTTGTGAAGTGCCAGGATAATTACCACCAGCACCACCACCACCAAAAAATCCATTAAATGGATTCAATGCTGGATATCCAATAAGTGGTCCATCATATATGGCGCCACAATTTCTTCCGACACCACCTGCTCCTTGGGGTCCAGCACCACCAGCACCACCAGCACCACCGCCTCCAGCACCATATGCTTGAGGACCACCATCATTTCCATAACCATAAGTTCTTGAATTGGCAGGAATCGAATTAGAGGTTGTTTGCACTCCTTCACCAGGAGTATTTGGTTGGCCAACTCCACCACCAGATCCTCCAGGACTGCCGCCGGCGCTACGAGGCCCACCATAACCGCCACCAAGTGCAGTTAAAGGATCGTCAGGTTGACCATAGACACTATCCGCACCAGAACTACCACCATTACCACCCGTTCCTACTGTAACTGGATTAACTCCATTTTTAAGGGTATAATTTGGATATTGAATGACACCACCAGCACCTCCTCCACCACCATACCAACCAGTGCCGCCACCTCCGCCGCCACCGACGACAATGATTTCACACCCAGCAACTCCAACTGGAGGACAACTAACATTTAATGTGCCAGGTGCAATAAAAACATGGTAACGATATCCGTTACCTGGTTCTAATCCATCTACATTACCACCAGTAATACTTGTGGTATGCATATCCAGTCCTTTATCAAAGACATTAGCCATCCCACCTAGTTCTTTTCTAATATCATACTGGGAGTCTGTGGTTATACCAATGTAATTTCTATAATACTTTGACATAATTGATATTAAATATTAAAACATAAGTTTGATTATTATCGATTAAGCATCGTCAATTTCTTCATATGAAATGACAATTTCTAAATCATTTAAAGCACTTGCAGATCCTTCAATCTGATCCGATTCTTCAAGATAAAGTGGATTGTCCTTACCGATGATAGTTAAGGATGATCCTGGTTGAATATCTATATTCTTAGCAAGATGATATCTTGTGGCGGCACTGTTATCATAAAAAGTGAGCGTAAAACTAGCTGCGTTTGCGCCATCAACGTTTGATATGATGATACTATTTAGTTTCAGTACTTTATTTGCCGGACATGTCAAAATATCAGTGTTAGCTGATGTTCCTAAAGCAGCACCCATGGATTTTCCATAGATACTTGTTACGTTTACAATGTTTGGTGCAGCCATTTTAGTTTAATCTCCGTAAGTTTATTTATAATCAACCAAAGACCATGGCCATGGCGGTTGCTTTGCCTATTGTAGCAAGTTTTGATCCATTCTGAGTAATGTTGCCAGTTACATTGAGGGTTCCAGTAATTTGTGATGTATAAGTGGTTTGAGCGTAGTTACCTCCGATATTTACATTACCACCTGAAGTGATACGAAGTTTTTCAATATCGTTTGTTCCAAACAGCAAAGCGTGATTGCTTGCGGTCTTTAGTATTGCGCCATCACTATGCGTCCGATAAGTAGCAATATGCGAGCTGGCATCTGTAATCTTTAGCCCATAGCCAGTTGAACCATTTAAATGTAGAGTATCGCTAGGACTATCAGTTCCTATGCCAACAAAGCCACCATCATCAACTCTGAATACTTCAGATGCTCCATCATATGCAGCAATGATTGCACCAGCACCACTCTGAGTAACACCAAGACCAGGTGTTGTGCTATTGGCCTGAATGTTAAGAAGGTCTACTTCTTGAACAAGAGTATCAAGAGTTGTGGTCGTTCCATTAACTGTTAAGTTACCAGTGACCTCTAAGTCATTTCCAACTGTAAGGTTTTGTGAGAGGACAGCACTATTTGCTGTGACAATACCAGTTGCATTGATATTGCCCATTGAGGTGGTTCCGTCAATGCTATGGTTATCACCATTGACTTCTAATGCTCCACCAATTGTGACACCGGTGGCAACTTGAACATTATCAAGCGAAACAGTACCGAAGATATCATGAGTGCCAGTTCCATTGATATCTAAGTCACCAGAAACAATCAAGTTCCCGCCCAATGTTGTGATGCCACTGATGACATTAAATCCACCATCAGTGATGCGAACAATATCAGTATCAGAACTATTAGTAATAGTAACAACACCTGTTCTAATTTGTGCAGAACCATAAACTTCAAAGAATGAAGTCTGTGCCGATGTTCCAACACCAACAGAAGTAAAGGTATAAATTCCTCCAGAACCAGAATCTACACCATCATTTCTCCATACTGGTTGAAGTTCAGCAATATTTCTCTTTTCATAAATTACAAATTCAAGGATATCACCATAAGTTGCTCCGGTAGTCAAAGTAACTCTTGTTGAGCTAGTTTCTGTATAGTCACTAGAACTTAATCTGACACCATTCAGATAGACATCAATATAACCAGTAGTATACTCTGCTGATAAATCAAATACAGTTTGTCCTGCTGTTGTGACTGTATATTCTTCCTTAGTGATTAAAGTTTCAACATCACCTGTGATTGCAATTACTGCATAATTTACCAGTTCAACAATATCACCCTCAAGAGCAGCAGATGTTAAAGTAATGGTGCCTGCTTCATTATCAGTCTCTGTAAAGTCACTAATGTTTAGTTTTGTGCCATTAACAAATACATCGATATATCCTTCCGTATATCTGGCACTAGAGGTGAATATACTTTGACCACCGGAACCTACTGTTGTGCTATCTCTAACAATGGTAGTCTGATAACCACCAGCACCACCGCCTCCACCAGAGAGATAAACAGTAGCAATACCTGATGCTGGGTTGACGGTAACACCTGTTCCACCATTGTGCGTTGCATTGGTAGAAACACCAGGGCCGGCAAAGGTGATGATTGTTGCACCAAGACCAACAATCTCAGAATATCCAGTTGATGGATTGGTGGTTGCAATACCAACACCGCTCTGAATATTGGTTAGGAACTGACCATCACCATAGTATGTAACGATACCAGATGGATCGTTTGCTGTAATAATACCAATATTTCCAGAATTGAAAATCTTGACGGCATTAATAGTACCAATACCAGTGACACCAATGCCACCAACAACTACAAGACTTCTTTCAAGGTCAACATCGGCATTAATATCAACATTAGATGCAAAAGTAGATACTCCAGTTACATCAAGACCACCATTTAAATCAGTAAGTCCCGTAACTGTTGAAATGCCAGTAACCTCTGAACCACCAGTTATTGCGATACTTTCGTTGATATCAACATCAGCATTGATATCAAGATTAGATGAGAATGTTGAAATGCCAGTGACAGTTACTCCACCGTTGATGTCAACCAATCCAGTGAATGTTGAGATACCCGAAACAGATAGACCAGTACCAACTGCTAATGTGCTAGTGATACCTACATCTGCTGCGATATCAACATAATCTCTAAATGTAGAAAGTCCAAGAACATTTAGACTTCTAAGAGTACCTACACCAGAAATTACTTCAAATCCATCCTTAAAAAGGGCATAATCATCATAAGTGGAGATGCCTAATACTCTTAGACTATCAACTGTAGTGTGGTCTAAAAGACTATCACCAAGAACATTAAATACCGTTCCACCTGCACCAGCAGTTGGGTCACGAACATCTAACAAAAATACTGGTATTGATGTACCAATACCAACAACATTATCATCAAGTGCTGTAAAAACAGTTCCAGCAATACCAGAACCAACTCTTAAACCAGTTTGGATTGTACTGACACCAGATACTGTGGTATTTGATGCTGCGATACCACCACGAACATCTAGTTCTATATTAGGTTGAGTACTTGCAATACCAACCCTATTACTTTCTGCGTCGGCAAATATAAGTTGACTATTAACCTCAAGGCCGTTCTTAACTACAAAATTCTTGTTGACTGCCATTTGGGTTCACTCTCCCCCAGAGTTATTTTATGCTTCTATTATTTATCAGAAGTCTGGTACGCCAGGTGGAAGAATCCAATAGTTGGCTGATTTTTGGTAGTAGATAGTTGGTGTGAAAAATGAATTACTGGAGTGTCCATAATATCCCCAACCACTTCCAGATACCCACCACAACATAGAATAGTCAACACCAGTGATTGATGCACCAGAAGTTTCATCCCATGCTAATGCTTTTCTTCCAGAATATCCAGACACATATGACATATTAACCCAACCTCTTGCCATACTGGTTCTGAGAGTCAATTGATTCGCATTCATCATACGATAAATGTTTTTGCTAGTCGCATTGGTAATTTTAGTAGTACTATTATTGAGAGTAGCAGTAAGTCTATAATCTTGGGTTCCATCTCTTGAAAGATCCAAGAATCTCCTCCACCTTGTATCGTCAAGAACCTTATTATCTCCTACGAAAATCTTTCCAGTAGTAATTTCAAGAGTATTTGGATCTCTGATATCAGTACAAGACATGATAAGTATTCTTCCCTGAGGATCAACATAGAATCCGCCAAGTCCTTCACCTTCACTAATTCTGACATTGATTCTGGCATCTCCTGTACTTCCGCCAAGAGTAGTACTTACAATATCGATAGAACCATCAGAATATCCAGAACCCCCACCACCGCCACCTTGGCCTGCACCACCACCATTACCACCAATAGCTCCATCACCACCAAATCCAGCACCGCTGTCATATGCTCCAGCAGTTCTATTGATGGAATAACCTGCTTTAAATCCTCTATCTATCTCTGCACTATTTGCAACTTCAGTTCCGTCAGATAGTCTAAATTTAATACGTCCAAGATCTTCACAAGAAGATTTTCCTTGGTCTCTCGAATATTTTCCTTTAGCGCATTTAATAGTAGTACCACCAAATGTTCCTGTTGCCTTTCCATCCTCTGGATATAATTCAGATACTGGTAGTCCAGAAGCACTACCATAAGTTCCATTTTCTGGGAGATTGCCAATTCCTATTCTTGGTGCTCCCTCACCACCATTTCCACCAGTTCCTGCTTGTCCAGCAAGATTAACTCCTCCACCTTTACCACCATTACCAGTATTTCCTGCATCTCCTCCAGAACCAGCAACAGCTATAAGAGAACCTTTCCTATACAAGAACAATCCAGTATTAGATTTAAGTCCTCTTAGGATATATTCCTCCTTGCGTTTCATTGTAAATGAAATTCTGGAATATCCTCCCTCACCACCAACAAAACTTCCTTTATCTGAACCCTTTCCTGCAAAAAGGTCAAACTCAACATCAATGTCTTTTTCTGCTGCATACAGACAGATATCATCAGAATTTATATCGCTTGCAGAAAGACTGAACTCGGAGTCTTCAAGATTTTTGCTAAGTAAAGTTGCTGTAGACGTACTATCATATCCTTCAATATTAACCAGAGACTTGGGTTCAGTGACGATTAAATTTGCACTATTTGACGTTTTACTACTCGCATTAGGATGAGTAACAAGGCAATCAACCTTATGTGCTCCAACAGTGTCTGGAGTAATTGTCAGTTTTGTTGTTTGAGCTCCAGAAATTTCAGAATAAGTTTTATCTTCAGAAAGAATTGATCTGTTAGGTACAACAAAGTCTTCAGTATACTTAGCGACTCCATTGTATACAATTAAATCCTGAATATATCCGCCCATTGGATATGTATTACCTGCTACTCCGCCAATTCTTGGGGCCCCAGCACTGTGATTAGGTATATTGGGAGAGAAATCTTTAGTCCCTTGCAGTCTACCATTCAAGAATATTCTGACAACACCATTTTGACGAGTTACTGCACAATGAACCCAAGTATTTTGTGGGACTACATCGCCATTAATGGATGCACTACTTTCAAAATTGGGGTTGCAGTAAAATGATAGTTTTTCTGCGCTATTTTTCCTAAAAGCAAATAATCCATTACCTATGTCATCATAAGTATCATAACTATCTGTTGAGAAAATATCACTCCAAGATGTTTTAGTGAAGTAACACCATGCCTCAATAGTAAAGTCTTCGAGTCTAAATTCTAACTTGCCAGTAGCCTCAACTGATAGAGTCGCTGTGTCCTCATTGGGGAATTTAGCAGATCCATCATACCATTTCTTAACGGTAGTATCCCATGTTAGAGCAGTTGCTCCCGAAGTTATTGTTAAATCATTTTCAGAGATATCTTCAAGAGAAACATTATTTAATGTTCCAGTCTTATTCCAAAGAGGAAGAGCTAGTGCTGCTGGGAAAGAATCGTTAAAAACAGTTACGTTTCTAGTGTATCCAAGAATTGATGTCGTAGAAGGAGTGAAGGGTTCTTTATACTTATCAAATCCTTTATAACATCTAAAGTCTTGCATCCAACAGTTTGGATAGTAGTATCCAATGCTATGGAATGTTGCGTGCTCAAGTCCAATGTAACCTAATGCTCCACCACCAAAGTTTTTATCAACAAAATTTACAGTGTTTTCTCCTATTTTTACACCATCCATCCACATTCTAACAAGATGACCATCGTCTCTTGATGTTCTTGTTACTGCAAAGTGATGCCACTCATTATCATCAGCTCTAATATCAATATTGTTTGCAATTGCAGAATATCCACCAGCGTGAGAAATATAGAATGTTGTGCTTGCTCCAGTTGAATCAGTTCTAAGAATTGCCCACCAGATACCACCATCAGAATAATATCCACCACCAAGACAAGATATCACTTCCCAAGTTCCTGACCAACTATTATTTGACCATTTAATCCATGCCTCCATGGTAAATGGTTGATCTGCCATTCTGAAGTCTCCACTTCCCGCAACGTTTATATATGAAGTTGATCCATTGAAGTATGCTGCACCGTTGTAAAAATTACCTGTCGCAAAACCTGTGTTTTGCCATACAGGAGCAGCACCATAGGTTGAACCAGGAGTTATTGTTTTAGTATTGTTAGAGTAGTCTTGGAAATTTACATTTCCAGAACTCTCTGGATCTTCATTTAATGGAGCAAGAAGAACTGCATCATCAATCTGACCTCTGACTCCTTGTTTTGCGACAGAGAGACTTTCATATGTTCCATCAGTAATATTTTCCCCATCAACTCTCCACTGATATGCAAGACCACCATAAGATCCATCAGTAAGGGACGCATCAATTGTAAACGACGTGTCTCCTCCAGCACCAACGGTGACATCTGATGGATGAGTATTGATTATAATTTCTGGATATACTGTTAGACTTGCTCTAGATGATGTAAATGATTCATTATTTGCATTTGGACTTGTTCCAATCGCAACATAATCAGCACTCAAATAATATTGCTTTCCATTATCATCAGGGCTAACAATGTCACTAATGATAAGTTCTGTTGTTGCTGTTCCTACATACTTTGATCCATCACTCAATTGTCCTTCAGTAACTTCATACCATTGATATTGAATAGTTCCAGTTGCAAATCCCACAGCTGGGTTTGCTGGAGTTTGATCTGGGAATTGCGCTGTGGCAATTCCCGTGAAGTATGCAGATTGTCCCACTCCAAGAGTTGTATCTGATGGAGTCGTCGTGAAAGAAAGAATCGGACCATTCAGTTGAAGGTCCGTAGGTATTGAGCGATATTGGGAATTCTGTATCATGCGAAGTTCTGTCCTCCAACGACTCCGTAGAACGAAGACCCGCCATCAAATGTCTTGTATGAATAAATGTCTGCTCTGCTTGCAGTCTGGGTCATAATTGGTACGACTCCGCCACCCGGCCAATTAACAGGAATTGCCGTTCCACCTGAGGTCTTAAATGTATCTATACCAACAGCACGGTCGCCTGTTCCGTCTTGTAAAATTTTGATACTGAATGAAGTAGAACCTGATGGGATGTTAGTAATCGTGAAGTAATCTACATCATCATCTACTGTTAAAGTGAATGATTGTGCAAGAGACAAGTCAATCGTGACAACATTGGAGGAGATATCCAATGCTTCAACATGTTCCGAGTAAGTCTTAAATCTTGCCGCACCTTCAATGTCAAGTTTGGCTCTTGGGGTTGCGGTTCCTACGCCAACATTATTACTTGATGTTGTAATCGCTGTGCCAACCTGTAAGTTGGTTGCGGTTACAATTCCTGCGCTAATGTTTGCATCCGTCAGAAGTGCATTAGATGCAGTCAGAATACCAGTGACATTGATGTCTGATACTGTAGTTAGACCAGTCAACTTAGTCATTCCATTAACAACTAAGTCAAGACCAGTGTCTCCCTTATCACCTACCTCAAGAGTGTAACCTGGAGTTGATGTTCCAATACCAATGAAAGACAGGTCACTGTTGTAATATCCATCAGCCGCATCAGTTGGAGACCATCCAGAAGCAGCAACATTCAGGTTAGTTAAACCAGAACCATCTCCATCAAATCCAGTTGCGGTGATAGTTCCAACACTGTTTGTTCCGCCGATGACATGAAGAGCATATCCATTTGCTGTGGTTCCAATACCAACACCGCCACTATCAATAGCAACCATTGATGAACCAGACCCAACTTGGAATGTATTTTCTCCAGGGCTAGTGGTGCCAACTCCAACCTTATCAAAGATTGGCGTATATTCTGAAGTAACATCACTAACAG
>Ga0181590_10004510_pt1 | contig 11583 bp, 12 predicted proteins | sample 071ome_34_FD_132446 | JGI IMG/M metagenome (GOLD analysis project Ga0181590, IMG submission 132446) | Coastal salt marsh microbial communities from the Groves Creek Marsh, Skidaway Island, Georgia - 071411BT metaG (megahit assembly) | ecosystem: Environmental > Aquatic > Marine > Intertidal... | reverse complement strand
TATGAGAAATAACGAATACATTTGAGCCTTCGTCCAGTGTATCAAGTATCTTCATTAGATTATCTACACCATCATGATCGAGACTCGAGTCAAATGTTTCATCTAGAATAAGTAGATTCGTAGATGATGAGTTCTTCATTTTGGCAATTTGCCGCCACGTGAAGAGTAAAGCCAAATCAATTCTTTGTTTTTCACCTTCACTAAAGCTCGCATAATTGAATGCGTCCCGATGTCGTGATTTGATTGTTTCATTAAAGTTTTCATCTAAATTAAACTGAACAAAAAAGTCTAATACCTGTAGATATTTATTTACGAGATTATTCATAACAGGCAAATATTCTTTAATGATTTTAGTCTTAATGCCAGTATCCTTTAGCATTTCAGAACAAGCTTCATAATAAACTCTTTGTTCGTTTGACTCTAACTTGCGTTCAGTGAGTGTTTCCTTTTCATCTATTTGATTTGTTAATTTTCGGTTTGCATCTCCGAGATCGCCTTCTCGATTAGTGAGGGAGGATATATCATTTTCGAGAGCTCTAATTTGTCCTTGGAGCCTGACGATTTCTTTATTGTTAGAAGATATATCGGTGGTCCACCCTCGAACATTTTCCGAAATGTTAGAGAGCCGTTCAATAGTTGATTCCACAATAGTTGACTCTTCAGAGGCATGTACCACCGCTTCGTTGAGTTCCTTTGCTTTCGTACGAGCGGAGTCCAGTTTTTCTCGTCTAAGTTCTTCACCAATATTTTGGGAACATGTTGGGCACGCGTCATTATCTTCATAAAACTTCGCGTCCTTAACGACTGACCTAATTTGCTGTTCGAACTGAGCCTTGTATTGGAGAAGGGTTTGCTTTTTATCATGGGCTTTGTTGAGTCCTTCTTGGAGTCCTTCACTACTTTTTTCGATCTCATCGGTGAGTGAGTTATTCTTCGACTGTAAGTCTTCAATAGTTTTTTGGTAGGAATCGATTTCCGACCTCTTCTTACTAATTTGCTCATCATTGATCTCCGTAATATCTTTGATGTATTTACGTTGCAAACTAATCTTTTCTTTGAGTAGATCTAATTGATAATTTAAATCTTTTAATTGTTCTTTTAAACGCATTGAACGATCTTTTAGTAGAACATTCATTTTAGAAAAGACACCAATATCAAGGAGATCTTCGATTACTTCTCGACGATGACCAGTTGGTAATTGCATAAAGGGAATAAAAGAAGAAGATCCAAGCACCACAATTTGGTGAAATGATTTATGGTTCAACTTTAGAATGTTTTGTTCTAAAAACTTTTGATAGTCTCTAACATTCGAAGATTGATTGACCATATTACCATTTTGATAGATCTCAAACTTACCCGGTTTAATCCCTCTTGATACTTTAAATTTATGAGTACCAATAGAGAATTCTACTTCAACAACACAATTCTTGTTGTTAATACTATTTACTAGTTGTGGTTTATTAATATCGCGGTGCGGTTTGCCAAATAGAGCAAATGAAATAGCGTCAAGTAAAGTAGACTTACCTGCGCCATTTTGACCTACAATTAGAGTTGAAGGTGATTTATCTAGTTGGATTTCAGTAAACTTATCACCAGTAGATAAGAAGTTACGCCAACGCACCTTTTTAAAAGTTATCATACCAATTCCATATTTTGAGCTTCAACATATAGTCCACGCATAAGAGACTTGATTTTATCTTTATCCAAGTCTGTATCTACATTGTCGACATAGCCATCTAAGAGTTCAGTAGTATCTTCAACAGAAATACCTTCATCACCAACATTCACTCCAACAAACTCATCGAATGTTTCGGCAATTTTAAGATCATGAACTCCAAGCTGATTAATACGATCTACGAATCTATCAAAGATAAATGGATCGTCTTTTTTGACTACCACCACTTTGATAAACTTATCTTTTAGATTGCTTATATCATAACTATTATAATCCATTTTCGAGTCATCGTAAAGGACTTTTTCGAAAATATTAATAGTATTTAGAATCGGAGTCATTTCTCTAGTTTCAGTATCAAAAACATGGAAGTACTTTGGATCATGAGCATCTGCCCAAGTAAATTCCATTTGAGATCCTAAGTAGTGTATGTTACCTTGATTTGATTTAGTATGGAAATGACCAGACCAAACTTGTTCAAACTTTTGAAATATTTCAGTTCCCATACCATGAGTGTTCTTGACTCCACGCATCATATCAAAACCAACCAATTCTAAGTGAGCACCTAGAAAGTCAGCTTTACACTTTTTAATAAAGTCAATCGATTCATTATAGTTCTCATTATTGATCCAAGGCAATAAAGCAATCTTACAACCATCGTAATCCATAACACGAGGTTCCATAATAATATTGACTTCATTCATATAATGACCAAGTAACTCTTTTAAAGAACATAGATCGTTAGTATTCTTATAAAATACGTCATGGTTACCTGGAATAATATCCATAGTAATACCATCTTTACGAAGACGTTCTAAGAAGCAATCACGATTATCATTTAGTGCTTTAAAGTTAATAAATTTTCGATGATCGTAATAATCTCCAAGATGGATAATTTGTTTGATATTGTTTTTATTTAGATATGGAAAAAATACTTCATTATAAAATTTACGCTGATATTCAATAAAGATATCAGAAGAGTTACGAATACCACAATGGGTATCGTTTAATATTGCTATTTTCATATGATTATCCCATGAAAAGTTCAAGACCTTTTTCAATCTTTTGCTTTTCTTTCACCTTTTCTTCCTTTGCAAACTCTTTAATTTTAGTATCGTGATCTCTTATTTTATCGATCCGATCTCTTAGTTCATCAACAAACATACGTTCCACTTCATGAGCTTCACCAGACATTGATGGATCATAGTGGATAAAATCTTCTAATCCAGCAGTTTCAATATATTTGAATTTAACATCCTGCTGTTTCTTTTCTTTGGCAATTCTACGTAAGAAAGCGTAGTAACAAATTTGAGTAAAGTAAGCAAATGCATTTGGGTTACCCGTACGAGTTGCAGCTTCAATATTATAATTATGGATTGCTTTCAGACAGTTTTCAACTGCATCCATCACCATTTCCTCACGGTAAGTATACCGAATGAAGTTTGCTTTATGGGATAAACCTTGTGCGATCTTAAGGAAACACTCAGCAATATAGTTGGTTACCTTAGGTCTTTCTTTCTCTTTACTATCAGCCTCTTCACATAGCCGTACATAATCGACAACTGCATAGGAAAATTCCCTATTATTGACGTAATGTGGTTTCTGTTTGGGTTTTAGCTTTTCACTCATATAACACTCCTAGTGCAATTATATAGATTATTATACACCATAATTAATCAAAAGTAAACATTTAAATGCAGTTATTTTTGCATTTTTTTACACTTTTTTACATTTTAGGGGTTTACAGATTGACAAAAGTATGGTATAATTAATAGTCCTCGGGGAGAGGGGAGGTATACTACTTTAATGCAATGTCTTTTTAATGACGTGAGTAGTTTCTAATTCTTCTAGCTCTTCATCATATTCATCAGAGTAGTATTCCTCAAGTTGTTCAAACTCTAGTCTGTCTTCTGGAGCATTTAAACAGAATTCAATATAAGTCTTCTTCATAGAATCAATGACATCTGATTGAGCTACTACGTGAGACATTGAAAATGCTACAATATTATTTTTAGCTGTAGGCATATAATCTGACAGATACAAGTCTGCTCCAGTAAGATTAATTTTTACTGGTCTTTCTAGATATAGTACACCAAGATTTTGTTTAACACCTGCAATAAGTCCTACAACTTCATCGCCTGATACCAACTTAAAATGCTTAATATCTAAATCAGTAAATTCTGTTTTTTTATGTTCCGCCATAATTATATTTATTATATGTCTATTTCATAGATTTTGTATCTAAATTTTTCTTTGGTATAGATCTTAATTCTTTCAGCGGCGTGATTGAGTGTGAAATTTTTACGGGACTTCCAATGCAAATCATCTGCGAGGTCATATAGTTTTGTTTTTCTGCCATCTTCGGATTTTCTAAGACCACGACCGATTGACTGGAGAATCCTAATTTGGGACTTTGATGGGCTAGCGAATATGATGTTGTGGAGATTCCTAATATTGATGCCAGTACTAAAGGTGCCAAGAGACGCAACAATGATTGCGTTCTTTTGGGTTTCTGTAATTCTTCTAATTTCTTCACGAGTATCTACTCCTGTTTCACCAGACACATAGAATATTTTACGTCTTTTATGTGCCTTGTCTGCAATTAAGTTATAAAGAGGTTTACCATGTTTTTCGACGTATTGAAACAAAACTAAGGTATTACCATCTTGATCTAAAGCTAAGTTACTTATAAACTGATTTCTTTTTTCGTAAGTAACAATATAATCTATTTCTTCTTGATATGTTTTCTTTCCAAATTTACGACGTACCTCCTCGTTATGTTTCATTAAAAGGACGCTGATGTCTAAATCACTTAGAGAACCTTCATCCATTAATTTCTTAGTGGTAGTTACGTAGAATGCTGGTCCGAATAGACCTTCTAAGACTAGTTTATGAGTTTGTGTACCATCAAGTGTTCCTGTAGTACCAAACCTATATTCGGCTTCTCGGCATTTAGAAAGTATAGAAGTAAGAGATTTAGCTTTAAAGTTATGAGCCTCATCTCCAAACACCGCACCGAATTGCTCAAAAAACGACCCTTGTAGTTTATATATTGACTGCCAAGTAGAAATCATTACTCTTTCTTCTGACATTTTAGGTCTACCTGAATAGACTCTATGGCACATTGACTTAACATCAAATCCATCGTCATATTGGCTGTAGTCAGCAAAATCATTATACATTTGTTCAACAAGAGACGTAGTAGGTACAATAATAAGAATTTTCTTATCTGTATCCTCTAGTATATATCTAAGTAGAGAGTATATAACCAGCGATTTACCAGAAGCTGTTGGAGATATAAGCATTGCAGACTTTTCTTTTAGTCCATATTCAATTGCTTGTAACTGGTAATCTCTTGGTTCAATAGGTTTACCCTGTGCACTTAAGGTAAGATCTTTTATAAAAGACATATCAACATCATGTTCTACACCAGGTAGACCATAATACGTATCATGCTCTAATTCAATTCTATAGTCTCTACCTTCAGCATTAGCAAACTCTTGTACGTATTTAAATAAGCCAGCATATAATTCTTTTTTACGAGTATCATATAACCGTATCTTACCATCCCACATTTTATTTTTGTAGGAAGGCATAAACTTATAGCCTGGAACAAAGAAAGTAAAAAAGTCACACAATTCATTTGCAACTGATGGTTCACATTCAATATCCAAGAACGCATGGTTTTTCTTGCGTACTTTAATTAGATCCATTATGCGCCGCTAGTGAACTTCCTCCATTCGATCATGTTTTTGATCGTTTGGTGACGCCACTTAACATTCTCCATTATTGTTTCTAGAGTTTCGATAAGAGTACTTATATACTCAATTTGGTCGTTTAATTTCATAATATCTGGATCAGAATTATAATAATAATCCATTTCACCTTTTAATGGTTTAGACATACCATTGAATGGATCGTAGGTCCAACCACGTTCATCCATTTGGTCTTGAGTCATTTTCCCATTATACCATAACCACTTGTCTCGAAGCAAAGTTTTTAGTTGTGACTCTCTACGCTGCTTTTGCAGTTTAGTAGTCATTAACAACTCTAGATATTTTGCATGAAGTTTTGCGGTATCTTTTGATGCGTCATCAAGATGCATTTCGTTTATTTCAGCATCTTTAGTCCACATTTTTAATATATCATCAATATTCAACATAATCATCTCACATTCTATATAGTATTATATATTATATCACATTTTACACAAATCTGAAATAACTATAATTAAAACTTACATTGGCAACTAAGTAGTTAGCTTCAGTAATAGTAGTATCAAATGGCAATGAACTCAAGTTTGTTGGATAAGCATCAACAAAGGTAATTTCCCTAGCAACGTTATTATGAGAAGTAAGAATCTGTAAAGTCATATCTCTTGTTTTACGATTCACTCTAAGGTTATCTTCTTCATTGACTAGACCTATCATCCAATCATGAATTTCTTCGTAGTTTTTTAGATACTCATCTACGAGGAATGTGAGTTCAAAGGTACCATAGTCTACCTTATCGGGTGTTTCTAAAATATTTCTTTTAGGTGTATTAAAGGGTGCGCCCTGCATTGACATATCAGGCAGAGCAATTGTTTGAATTGTATATTCAACGTTTGGAAATTTAAGTTTATCGATTGCAAGTCTAAACGAGATACCATTTGCATACGACATAGTATCGTCAAGAGTACTTGTAGCTTCGACATTAAAATTGACCGACTTTTGATATGGCATAATTTGTCACCAAAATTAGTTTAGTTATACCTTTATTTATACAATAAAAAAGGGGCCCCGAAGAGCCCCTCTTATTTTTTGTAACCTACAGATTACAGGATGTTGTCAACCTTAAAGATTCTGTAGTACTGGTTAGCTCTATTTGTACCAGTATCGTTACCAGCGCTTGCACCCACGAATGGGTTAGCAATCATACCGTAACGAGTCTTGAAGCCGATCTTAGGCTGGAAAGTATTCTCACCAACTGCACGAACCATTGTTAATGGAACGTATGGGCAGTAGAAGATACCAGCATCATATGCAGAAGTACCTTTGTAGCCAACGTTGATGTAGTTAACAGTTGCATAAGGATCGATGTAAACCTTAATACCACCAGAGATAGTACCAGCAAAAGTAGTACCAGTATCGTCTACGTTAAGACCTGCGTTACCAGAAAGTGCTGGAGTGTAGTCCAACATACCAGTTGCGGCAAGAGCAGCAGCTACGTCTGAAGAAACCAGAACGAAGTTACCCTTACCTCTACGAGTTTCTTTAGCAATAACGTTGGCTTCACGCTGAAGTTGAACCAACAGACCTTTGTACTTCTCAACAGACCAACGGCCATCAGCGTCTTGATCAAGGTCGAAAGTACCACCAGTAGTAATGTCTGTTTGCTGTGCGCCAAGCTTCGCTTTAACGTTGATAGTACGTACAACTTCACGGTTGATTTCCGCAAGGATCTCAGCAGACAAGATGTTAGCAAGTTCAGATTCAGCGTCAAGGCCGTGAACAGCTTTAAGATCTTGTGCAAGTTCCATTGTGTACTCTGCTTTTAGAGCTCTGCTCTTAGCAGTTACAGTTGCTTTTTCAATTGAGAAAGCCATCTCATTGAAATCAGCACCAACGCCGTCACCAAGGGCTTCAGAAGCTGCTGTTGACATACCAGAACCTGGTGCGTAGTCAACATCATCTGGAGTACCATCGGTATCAGTTGCGAATGGATCCGAAGAAGCAGTCGCAGTGTTAGAAACACCTGAGAACGAAGTATCAGCTTCGTTGAACAATGCTTCAGTACCAGACTGTGAAGTGTAGCGAGACTTCATTGCGAAGATCAAGCCAGTTGGACCAGACATTGGCTGAACACCAGCAATGTCATAAGCAATAAGGTTAGGCATAGCTCTGCGAACCAATGAAATAAGAATTGGATCCCAGTTGTCGATGTTAGAACCAGTTGCGTTAGTAGGTGCTGCTTCGTTAAGCTGGAAGTTTTGCTGGCCACGCTCTTCTGCAAGAGCCTTTTCAGTGTTTTCCAACAATGCGGCAGTTACCTGCTTGCGATAGTTGTCGCGGAATTGAGGAGCTTCCTCAGCTTCGAGGATAGGATTCCACTTTTCCACTAAGTTTTCAGTTTTGAACATTTTTTTGTTCTCCTATTAGTTAGACTTTTTAAGTGCATTAAGGTATGCATTCATTCTAGGAGATACTGTAGACTCTTCGGTCTCAATTGCTGTATCTTCTACAATAGGCTCTGCAACCTTGGTTTCTTTAAAGTAAGATTCTTTGATGGTTTGAACTTTATCTTCAAAAGTTTCTACATCAACAAAATCTACGTCTTCAGCCAGTGATTTTAACTTCTCAGCTTGCGCCTCAGATAAACCAACAGATGCTTCACGAATAACCTGTGCTCGGCTCAATGTTGCCACTGATTCCTTAAGGTCAATATTGTCTTGAATCTTAGCATTGAGGTTTTCTTCCAGCTCATCAATCTTAGTAGACATTTCGTCGACCAGATCAACTTTGCTTTCAGGAACATCAATGTAGTTCTCAACGAATACACCATGAAGAGCTGACATAAAGTTTTCAGCGATTTCGGTACGAAGACCGGATTCGATTGCAACTTTATTATCTTCCATCCATTGTTCTACGACGTAGTTGAGGTAGCCATCAACTTTCTCGACTAGATCAGCTTCAATTCTAGAGGTTTCTTCTGCTAATTCTTCAGCATATTGCTCTTCCAAACGCCCAACGTGCTCGCTGAGTTTTGATTTAAGAGCTGCTTCGAAAATAACAGATGCCTTATCCTTAAAGCTTTCAGACAAAGTAGCTTCAGAATCAGCCAATGCATTGAGATCTTCTTCGAAGTTATTCTCAAGAACAGCATCTTCATCTGCTTCGAATGATTCAGCACACATTGCTTCGTATGCTTTCTTCATTTCTTCTTTCTTCATCTTTGACATCTTGTTGTATGCAGCTTGTAACATACCCGCTTTAGTCTTAGGCTCTGCAGCTTTTGCAGGTGCGGACTTCTTAATTTCCTTACCTACTTCGTCTGCAGCTTTTTCGCCATCAACCTCAGGGGCTGCTGCTTCTTCCAGATCCTCGCCAGAAACTTCAACTGAATCTTCAACGAGTTCATCCTGGAGTTCATCAACTACGATGTCTTCATTTTGATTATCAGACATGTGTTTTTCTCCTAATGAGTTAAAGTTTTGAGAGGAAATCTTTAAAGGCTTTCATCTGCATTTCTGGAGAATATGCCTCTTTGATCTCAGTCTCGAACTGTTCAACTTCTTGTGCGTGTGTAGCTTTAAGGACACCATTGTCCCAAATCCATTCCACACCTTCCATGATCCCATTTACAAACGCCTCTGGCGCTGAAGGATCTTGTACGATGTCAACTGTTGATAATTGAAAATCTTTATTAACAACATTAACACCGCCTTTTGTCACAAGACTACCCATACCACGACTTGAGACACCAAGCTGAACACCACCTTCCATAAGACCTTTAACGATCTCACCCATAGGAGTATTCAGAATTTGTGCCTTACCCACAACATTATTGCCTTCCCAACGAAGGTCCGTAATCTTGTGAGATACTTTATCCAAGTTAATGGTAGGACCTTCAGGGTGATTCAATTCACCCACAGCTCTACCCTTGGAAACTTGTTCAGTCACATATTTACTAACCGCAGACTCCATTACGTCTTTCGGATATATACGACCATTTCTATTTTTTGACTCGGCCTGCATGAACACGCCTTCAATAATAAACTTCTTCTTACCGTCTTTTTCTTCGGTAAGATAGTTTAAATCTTGTTCTACGTATTCTGTAATAAGCTTCATCAGTTTATTTCTCCATAAGTTTGGTAAAATCTAACATTGCTGTTTCTGCTTCTTTAGCATTCTTAAAAGTATCTAATTTATCACCATCAATATAGCCTACAAAATTAGATCCTTTTTTAGTAATCACAGCTTCGTATTTTTTCTTTTTACCAACCTTAAATTGTTTAACTACTTTTTCACCAGCTGGAGCTCTGAAAGCCTCATTCAGGCTGCTCATCTGACGTATCGTCGAAAACGTCTTCATCTTCAGTTTCTCCAACTTCATCTGTTTCTACTTCATCAGCATCTTCAGCTGAATCAGCTTCTAATTCTTCTTCTTGAGTAGGGTTCATCATACCTTGACCCAGCTCAATTTTTCGCGCATCCATAGCGGTATTAATTTTATCAGCCATTAAACCATTAAAGGTATTTTCAGCTTCAACATTCTCGCCATTTTTTAGCGCATTAATTAAATCATTAACGTCCATAATTCACCTCATCTTTATAATATTTATACAAATTTAAATTTCATCGTCGCCTTCTTCATCGGCTCCGCCTTCATCTTCGATTTCTTTATTTATTACTTCAATATCTTCATCAGTCATCATAAGTACATTTTTACGCACCCAAGCCGCACTATAGTACTTACCAACAAACTCATCAACTTCTCTTAGAGTACCAATTTTTTCTCTAAGCAATTCTGCGTTCTTTAATTCCGCAAAATGAGTATCTTGTAAAAAATCAAAGTTAATATTATCTCTAATGTCTAACCATTCTTCTTCAGTAACAATACCTTTTAAGATTAGATTTGTTTTTAATAAGTCAACAAATAGTGTTGAAAACTTTTTACGTACTCTACTAATAAACTTTTGAAACTTTAATTCGTCTCTAGTTATCTCAGAAGATCTACCCAGACTGAACTGTGCTTCTTGTTCGAGTCTGTTGACGGGTACGTTGAGAGACTTATATAGTTTCTTTTGGAAGTACTGGATATCGTCGATCTGCCCGAGGTTTTCCCCTCCTGGTAAGGTTGTAATTTCGGTACCGCGGCCACCTTCTCGACGCGGTAACCAGAAGTCTTCAAGCATCGACATGTGTTTACGATCATCTTTTAGCTCTCCTGTGTTTGCGTCATAAACCATCTTATTACGATAGTTATTCATAATACCTTTTACGTACTCTTCGGCTTTACCTTTTGGAAGGTTACCTACATCAATATAAAAAATACGACGTTCTGGAGCACGTGATAAACGATAAATTACTAATGAATCTTCCATCATGCGGAGCTGATTAACTGGCTTCAACGCTTTATGGAGATATGATAAAACTTTTGTGCGGGTAGGATCTAACACACCCGAGGTAACATAACAAATCGAATCAGGTGCAATCTTCAAACCTTGATTTGATTTATTCATCTTTTTGTCTTGGTAAATATAAAACTCTTTTTGACCCTGTACGATTTCTGTACCAGTCTTAGGATCTTTACTCTTAATGAGTTCTTTTACCTTACGAATTCTAGTTGGATCAATTGGACGAAGTTCAATAATACCACGCTTTGGTTGTGATTCGTCAATGATCTTATGGTAGAACAATCTTCCGTCAATATACCAACGGCGGAAAATATCATGTCCATACCAATTTAAGTTGAGAAGATTAATTATTTCATCAAACTCGTTTGTAATTAATTTCTTAATTCTATCTGGTTGATCTACATCATCTAAAATAATACTTACTGGAGCTGAATCTTCATCAGACACAACGGCCTCTGACACAATGTCATCAATAGCCGCATCGCACTCAGGTTGAGTTGCAATGTCTCTATATTTCATAATTAAGTCGGCTTCATTTTTAGCAGTACCACCAGACGTATCTAAGTACTGACCAAAATATCCACCCGCGTTAACAACGTAACCCGCACCATCCTCATCATCACGAGGAACAAAGGAAACTTTTTTCTTTTCTTCCTTTTCTTCGGCTTTACGCTTTATTTCAAAACCAAATAATTCCATTCAATTGCTCCTATGTAGATTAGAAGAGGGCCGAAGCCCTCTCCTTTCTACTATTTATATACCATTAAGAAGTGGTATCTGATTCCCAGTACTG
>Ga0181590_10004509_pt1 | contig 11585 bp, 9 predicted proteins | sample 071ome_34_FD_132446 | JGI IMG/M metagenome (GOLD analysis project Ga0181590, IMG submission 132446) | Coastal salt marsh microbial communities from the Groves Creek Marsh, Skidaway Island, Georgia - 071411BT metaG (megahit assembly) | ecosystem: Environmental > Aquatic > Marine > Intertidal zone... | reverse complement strand
TCAAATTGGCAGGGCAAGAGGCTCCCGCTGTGATGCCGATTGTTACTTCTTGATTGTGAAATTCAGAGAGGACATTGGGAGAAGACTCCTCCGATTGTTGGTGTAGATCAAAATGAACAACAGTCTCAATGGACTGGAGGCATGAAGCCTCTCTGATGAAATAAGTAGGAAGATTTTCCTGCCCAATTTCAACGAGGTGAGTGGTGTTTGAACTGTTGTATCCGCCAACCACGAGAAGAACATCCATGGGTTTGTTGAGCATGTCAAAAAGCGCATCTTGTCGCTCTTGAGTCGCGCCGCAGATGGTATCAAAGACCTGAAAGGAAGCATCGTTTTGATCTCGATCAACAATAGCCTGTCGAATTCGTTTCTGAATTTCTTCGGTCTCGCTTTTCAACATGGTTGTCTGGTTCGCAACCCCTATGTGCTGAAGGTGGATTTCAGGATCAAAACCTTCGGAGATGGCTCGATCAAATCTTTCTAAAAACTCGTTTTTGTTGCCTCCATTTCGGATGAAGTCACAGACATAATCTGTTTCCTCAAGGGTTAAGACGATGAGATAGTGGCCTTTGCCATCTTCTCCGGTGGCTCTTGAGGCAGTTGCTCGTGTTTCTTCGTGTCCCCGTTTTCCATGAATGAGCGAGGTGATTCCGGCCTTGGCATAGGTGCGAACTCGTCGCCAAACTTTCATGACGTCGCCACAAGTTGTATCAATAATATGACATCCTTGATTCACAATCTTGGTCGTGAATTCAGTGGGAGCTCCAAATGCAGGAATGATCACCACATCATCTTCAGTGAGATCATCGTATTCTTCGGAGAGTTCCTTCCATGGAAGTGAGGTGATTCCCATTTCAGCGAGTTGGCGGTTAACCTCAGGATTATGAATAATTTCACCAATCAGATAAATCCGTTGCTCTGGAAAGACGCGGCGAGCAGCGTAGGCGAGGTCAATGGCTCTCTCCACTCCGTAACAAAAACCAAATTGTTCTGCAAGGCGGACGGTCGTCTTGCCGATTGTGAGTGATCCACCACGGTCGCGAAGCTTATCGACGATTGGGGAGTGATAATGCCGCTCGACCTCCGCTTGAACGAGGGTCATTACGTCCGGACGACGGACGTTGACTCTTTTGCGCTTTGGGGGGGAGGGAGAATCACTCATGGGTTTCACTTACTCCGATTCTGCTTAAGCGCCAAATGTTTATTGATTTGGAAAACGGGAGAAGAAGAAGAATCACCAGTGCGGTGGCGAGAATTTGTAGCCAAAATAGGTAAATTGGCCAGTCGCCGAGTTGATCTAAAAGTGACGCAGTTGCTGGTTTTTCGAGGAGAAAACCAAAATTCGTGCCCAGAGAAAAATTGGCAATCAACGCAAGAAGGAAGTAAATCTGGTTCCAAATGAAAATCCTAATGATGGTGCCTGGGCGTGGCTTCCAATTCATGGCAAGCGGAAGATAGAGGGCGGCAATCACGATGACACCATGCTGGATAAAAAAGGAAAAAAAGATGGGGTGTGGGAAGTTGTAAGCGAGGTTCGGCGTGATGAGGCCTTGGAGGGTGCCTGCCAATCCCCAGCAGTAGGTCAGTTCACAGAGAAGAGGGCGTTTGGTTAAAAGAGCAAAGCCTGCGGTGAAGGCTGCAATATCACAAAGGTGTCCCGGAATGATATTATCGAGAGGAAGCCGCTGAGAAAGAGTGGAAAAAGCTAATTGGTTGATCGGGTAAACGAGGAGACAAATCAAGGCGAGGCAAAAGCGGGGTTCTATTTTTTGCCGTCGGCCAAAATGAATCAAAAGTCCTCCTATAATAATGAGAATCAGAATCGTGAGGCCATGAGTTGCACTAAAGAGAGTCATCGTGAAGTGTCTGAGTGTTGTTTTAGGGCTCATTGACTCAGATTCAATCGAAACTAATCAAGTTCGCTCTCAATGTGATCGGAGTCACTCCTTCTCGTCGAAAATGAAGCTTTTCTTTGTTGGGCTTGAAGTTGCGAGCAAAGGGTTCCTTGGGCGACGTGTTGGTGTGTCTCTAATCCAGTTGACATGTGAAGGCGATTTCGCAGGCCCTTGAGCTCTCAAACCATTGACCAATAACGGTCTTTGTCATAGATAGCCCTCGCGATCATGTCCCAACCGACTATTCTTTACACCAAGACCGACGAGGCTCCCTACCTTGCTACTCAATCTTTGCTTCCGATTATTAAGGCCTTCACGAAGTCTTCGGGGATTGAGGTGGAGACTCGAGATATCTCCCTTGCAGGGAGAATCTTAGCTGTTTTCTCAGATCAGCTCTCTGAGCAACAGCGCGTCGTTGATGCTCTCTCGGAGTTGGGAGAATTAGCAAAAACACCCGAAGCCAATATTATTAAGCTTCCAAACATCAGTGCTTCAGTCCCGCAGTTAATTGCGGCCATTACAGAGCTTCAGAATCAGGGTTTTTCGATCCCGGACTATCCAGAATCTCCCAAAAACGAAGAGGAGAAGGAGATTAAAGCTCGTTACGACCGGGTCAAAGGAAGTGCGGTCAACCCTGTTCTTCGAGAGGGCAATTCCGATCGCCGTGCGCCAAAAGCAGTCAAAGAATATGCCAAAGCAAATCCCCATTCCATGGGGTCATGGAGCTCTGATTCTCAGACGAGGGTCGCAACGATGTCGGAGGGTGACTTTCGTTCAAATGAGAAATCAGTCACGATTCAGCAGGCGACATCGGTAAAAATCGAGCACACCTCGGAAGCGGGCGTTGTGACCATTCTCAAAGAAAACATTCATCTTCAAGAGGGTGAGGTTTTTGATGGCACTGTGATGAGCAAGAAAGCTCTCATTGCCTTTTTGACGGAGCAGACAGAGGCCGCAAAGGCTGAGGGGATACTCTACTCCTTACATATGAAGGCAACGATGATGAAGATCTCTGATCCCATCATTTTTGGGCACGCGGTCGAGGTGTATTTCAAAGAGGTGTTAGAAAAGCATGAACAAGTTCTTGGGCAACTTGGTATTGATTTTAAAAATGGGTTTGGAGACCTCGTTTCAAAGATTCAGAGCCTTCCAGATGAGCAAAAGCTTGCAATCGAGGCCGATATCTCAGCGGCGATCGAGAGAGGTCCTGACTTGGCGATGGTAGACTCAGATCGTGGAATCACGAATCTCCATGTTCCTAGTGATGTGATTATTGATGCATCGATTCCCGCCATGATCAGAAACTCAGGCCAAATGTGGGATCATGAGGGACAAACACGAGACACCATTGCGGTGATTCCGGACAGTTCCTATGCCGGGGTCTATCAAGCAACAATTGATTTCTGTAAGGAGCATGGCGCATTCGATCCAACAACCATGGGAACCGTACCTAACGTGGGCTTAATGGCTCAGAAAGCGGAAGAATATGGATCTCATGACAAAACCTTTGAAATTGAAGCCCCGGGAGTTGTTCGGGTCATTTCGGAGTCAGGTGAAGTTTTTATCGAGCACGAAGTTGAGGCTGGTGATATTTGGCGCGCCTGCCAGACAAAGGATGCTCCTATTCAGGACTGGGTCAAATTAGCGATTAATCGAGCTCGGGCGACAGGGGTGCCAGCAATTTTTTGGCTCGATGAAGATCGAGCTCATGATGCGCAATTGATCGAGAAGGTGGGGACTTATCTGGGTGATCACGATACTGAGGGTCTTGATCTTCGTATTTTGAGTCCAGTCGAAGCAGCTCAAGAAACACTGATTCGCCTGAAAAACGGAGAGGATACGATTTCGGTCACGGGGAATGTGTTGCGTGATTATTTGACTGACCTTTTCCCAATTCTGGAGGTAGGGACAAGTGCGAAAATGCTCTCAATCGTTCCTCTGATGAATGGAGGTGGCTTATTTGAGACTGGAGCAGGTGGTTCTGCCCCTAAACACGTGCAGCAGCTCGTTTCGGAAAACTATTTGCGATGGGATTCCTTGGGTGAGTTTCTTGCCCTTGCCGTATCGCTCGATCATGTTGGGACTCAAAAAGCCAAGGTATTGGGTGAGACTTTAGATGATGCCACCACGGAGGTGCTTCTGAACAACAAGAGCCCCGAACGGCGAGTCGGGGGCTTGGATAATCGAGGGAGTCATTTTTATCTTGCGATGTATTGGGCGCAGAAACTTGCACAACAGACTCAAGACCATGATCTGGCTGCTGAGTTTGGCCCGGTCGCTCAGGCGCTCGCTTCATCCGAGGATGCAATTGTTGCTGAGTTGAATGGGGTTCAAGGTCAGCCGGTAGAAATTGGAGGTTATTATGCACCTGATGAGGCAATACTCGCAAAGGTGATGCGCCCCAGTGCGACCTTCAATCAAATCATTGATTCCATTTAAGACGCGTCAATCGTGAGGGGATTGAGATGAAAGAGCATTTAGCCACTTTTCTGAAGGGCTTTGCCATGGGAGCTGCAAATGTGGTTCCCGGAGTCTCGGGTGGCACGATCGCTTATATTACTGGTATTTATGAGCGTTTAATCAATGCCCTAAAGAGTTTTGATTTAGCAGCTCTTAAATTGCTTTGTCGTTTAGATCTCTTGCCACTCTTGCGAAAGATTGATGCAGTTTTTCTTATGACTCTCTTTTTGGGGGTTGCTCTTAGTATCGTAAGCTTAGCTCAGGTGTTAAAGGTTGGCTTTCGTGATTATCCAACGCTGGTTTGGTCCCTTTTCTTTGGGTTGATTGTTGCCTCAATCCCATCTGTGGGAAGAGTGATTAAGAAATGGAGCTGGAGTGTGTGTGGGTGTTTTAGTCTCGGGCTGGGGTTGGCGATCTCGATGGCATTGCTTACTCCGGCATCAAGTAATGAGAATCTTATTTATCTGCTCCTGTGTGGTGTGGCCGGCATGTGTAGCATGATTATTCCTGGGTTGAGTGGCTCGTTTGTTTTACTCCTTATGGGGAATTATGAATTGATCGCTCTTGATGCGATCAACGATCTCAGAGCGGGTAAATTCAGTGAAGCCTTGCCGATTTTGATTCCTGTGGGGATAGGAGCTCTCGTTGGTTTGCTGAGTTTGTCGAGAGCTCTCAGTTGGCTTTTTGCTAAATATCACGATCAGGCAGTGGGTTCGATCACTGGTTTTATCACCGGTTCACTAGTGATTATTTGGCCTTGGAAGAATGCAGTGGTCGAAAGGTTTCAGACGGATGATGGCCAGCTAAAGGAAAAGATCGCTTCCTTTGAAAATTGGCATCTTCCCACTCTTGGTGGCCGAGATGCCTGGCTGGAAATTGGGGCGATGATGATTGGTGTCTTGATCATTCTCTTTACTGAATTCTTGAGTAGAAAAAATCGATGATGATGAGCGCCAGTATTGGGATTATAGGAGGAAGTGGAGTCTCAAGCTTTGAAGGTCTTGAAAATGTTGAACGGCGCCAAATAGAGACACCTTTTGGCGCTCCTTCGGATGTCCTGGTTGGTGGGACTTTTCGAGGTCGTAAGATTTGGTTTTTATCCCGCCATGGCCCAGGTCACACGATTTTGCCAACGGAGGTGAATCATCGGGCAAATATTTGGGCTCTTCGATCGCTCGGGGTTCGTTGGGTGATCTGTGCGACAGCGGTGGGAAGTTTAAAAGAGGAGTATCCTCCTCGATCAATCGTGCTTCCCGATCAATATTTTGATCGAACAAGTCAGCGTGCGGATCATACCTTCTTTGGTGAGGGGATTGTTGCGCATGTGTCATTTGCCAATCCGACAAGCAAAAGTTTGAGGCAGATTCTTGAACGAGCCGGCCGAGAGGAAGGGGCAAAAATTCAGCAAGGAGGGACTTACGTTTGCATGGATGGCCCTGCCTTTTCAACCAGAGCGGAATCTCACTTTTATCGCCATTTTGGCTATGACGTGATTGGGATGACGAACCTTGCTGAAGTGAAGCTGGCAACTGAGGCCGAGATTGCGATTGCTACCCTAGCAATGGTCACTGATTACGATTGTTGGAGGGAGGGGCAAGAGGCTGTTGAAGCAAGTGATGTTGTTGAGCATTTGGCAGCAAACGCAGAGATGAGTGCCCGCATCATTCGGAGGGCGATCGAAGAGATACCGCACAGTGCCACATGGCCGGAGCACGCTTCTCTAGACCACGCTATTTTTACCCCGAAATCTTATTGGCCAGAAGAGACATCTCGCCGATTGGCCCCTATTCTCAATGGTCGCTGAGACCTTTTTAGGAAGCTCGGTCACTTCTTTAAGGCCTTTGGTGGGCCAAAAACCTCGGAGAGAATTAAGGCTTCTCGAGCTGCAGTAGGACTCGACAGATGCGCTTTGAGCCGTGACTTCGTTGAGATCGATGGCGGTTTTTGACTTGGAGCCGCCGTTTTTTGAAGATTCTTGAGCGCTTGTTTCTCTGCTGGTGAAAGTTTCGGAACTACCACTTTCGGCAGCGGAGCAGGTGGTTCAATGAGCTCTGGAGTGGGGGAGAATTGATGAGTTGTCTGAGGGGTTGGTTCTACTTGAAGCCCAAGTTGTTGACGCTGTTGTTGGAGCGCTTCCTCATAGTATCCATCAAAATACTCCTCGAGTGGGGTCTCTTCTTGTGGTGAGGCCGACTTGGACTGGACCTTCTCGATGAGGGCCTTAATCCCGGCGAAAATCATCGCCACAAAAATAATGATGACCTGAGGGTCAATCGCTGTCTCAGCAAGGAGCATTATTTCTCGGTCGATTGATTTTCGCCGCCAATAGAGTCGCGCATTTTGGTGTCAGCCATGACATTTTCGTACTTTGCGTAGTCCATGACACCGAGATTTCCACTTCTGAATGCTTCGGCAATCGCAGTGGGAACCATCGCTTCAGCCTCCACTACTTTTGCTCGCATTTCTTGAGTGCGAGCCGCCATTTCTTGCTCCTGAGCAACTGCTGCGGCCCGGCGCATTTCAGCCTTGGCTTGAGCAACTTGTTTGTCTGCTTCGGCCTGTTCGGTTTGTAACCGAGCACCAACGTTGTCGGCAACGTCAACATCAGCGATATCGATCGAAAGGATGGAGAAGGCGGTTGCGGCATCAACACCCTTCTCTAAAACAAGGCGAGAAATTGAATCGGGATTCTCCAAGACAGTCTTGTAGGAAGCAGCGGATCCCACAGAGGTCACGATACCCTCGCCCACTCGAGCAATGATTGTTTCTTCGGTGGCACCACCTACAAAGCGGTCGAGATTGGTCCGCACTGTCACCCGAGCTCGCACATTAACGGCAATACCATCTTGTGCAAGTGCGGTGATCTTTGTGATCCCTGCACTCGGGTTCGGGCAATCGATGACTTTCGGGTTGATGGATGTTCTGACAGCCTCGAGGACCGTTTTTCCGGTGTCTTTTGTTGCGAGGTCAATGGCACATGCTTTGTCAAAATTGAGAGCAATCCCCGCTTTGTCGGCGGCAACGAGAGCTAGAACAACATTGATGATATCACCACCTGCGAGATAATGGGCCTCGAGTCGATCAGTGCTATAATCAAGACCGGCTTTAGCTGCCGTAATACGACTGTTCACAATGGTCCCCGGATGCACTTTTCGAAAGCGCATCATAATGAGGTTAATAAAGCTGACCGGCGCCCCTGCGGCTCGCGCTTGGATCCAAAGTCCTAGAAAATTAGCGAGAACCACTCCGACAATGAGCAGAGCGACCATTCCAGCAATGCCAAGAGCGAGCGAAAACGTATTGAGTGCAACCATAAGGTCAGGATAGCGGTTTGTTGCTTCGATGCAAATTGAAGTTTGAAATTCCGCGAAACTCTCCTGATGCTTGGAACGTGAGCGAGAAAGAGCGGGTGATAGGTGTCATTGCTGGAAACGGCATTTACCCAGAGAGCTTTATTCGCGCGGCTCGTAGTCGAGGAGTCAGACTCGTTGTTGCCGCCTTTAGAGGAGAGACTCAGGAGGGGCTCGCTGAGCAAGTGCAGGCAATTAAGTGGTTTCGAGTCGGGCAGTTGGGAGGAGTCATCCAGTTTTTTCGAAAAGAAGGTGTTTCAGAGGCAATCATGGTTGGTCAAATCGCCCCTCGAAACTTGTTTGATCTCTGGCCTGATCTTAGGACTCTGAAAGTTCTTCACACCGTCAAAGAGAGAAATGCCGAGTCACTTTTTGGAGCTGTTGCAAATGAGCTTGAAAAAGAGGGGATTGCTTTGCTTCCTGCAACCACTTTTCTGGAAGACCAAATCGCAAAAGAAGGGCTCATCTTTGGTCCTAGTCTCGATAAACGAGCGTGGGAAGATGTGGAATTCGGAAAAAAAATCGTCAAGCAAACGAGTGCGCTTGATATCGGTCAGAGCATTGTTGTGCGAAGGGGAACGGTTTTAGCCGTTGAGGCTTTTGAGGGGACTGATGCGTGTATCCAGAGAGGTGGACTTTTGGGGAAGGGCAGAGACGTGACCCTTGTTAAGGTATCAAAACCCAAGCAAGATATGCGTTTTGATGTTCCTGTCATTGGACCTACGACCATCGATAGCTGTCAGCAGGCAGGGGTAGGCGTCATTGCCGTTGAGGCGGGTAGAACACTTTTTCTCGGTGTTGAAGAGATTGCAAAGAAGTGTGCTAAGGGAAAGATCTCAGTGGTAGGATTTCAGGAGGGAGAGTAAGAGACTGAATTACTCTAAAATAGAACGGATAGATTTTCTGGGAAGCCATCCCTTCATTTCTCCGGGGAACTCAAGATAGAGCCAGTCACCAGCCTCTGACTCTTGATAGCAGAGACTACCGATCATGTCGTCGCGGATGATTTGAGCCCCATCATATGGTTGAGCTCGTAAAGGAATTGCTTCGGTGACGACAGATAACTCTTCGAGGGGTTTATAACTCACATCCTTTGGGTAGAGTGCCCAGCCGCTACTCCCAAAAATGAATCCGCTTATTGTGAGAGTAGAGAGAGTCGCTGAGAGCCATTTGGGAGATCGAGCTGTATAGAATGTTCGCAAAAGAAATAAGATGACTAGGAGCCAAAGACTCGCGACAAGGATCTGTTGATAAGTTGAAATCGTCAGAGCAGTAAGGGAACCCTGAATTCCCGAATGTTTGAGGGAGCGAAGTCCTGGTGTCTGCTCGAGAAATTGAGTGGGGTCTCCGCCGTGAAGTTGAAAACGGTAAGCGGCTAAAACAGCTTGTCCTGAGTTTCCTAAAGTCTGTTCACAAACCGCTAAGTTGTAATAGTGCTCAGGACATGGGTTTGTCGCCATTTGATGGAGAATCTCAGAGCGGTGAGCAGTTATCTCGTCAACTTGTGCAAAACCTGTGTTGGTTTGCAGACTAAAAAACACTCCGAAGATGAAGACGGGAGAGAGTTTCTTTAGAAGATCGATCACCTTGTTTTTTTCGCTTGGGAGTATGCTTTTAGATTCTTGGTCAGGTCGAAAGCTGTAAAGATCTCTGGCCTCGTGGATTTCATCAAACTGATGATCACCCCTCCATCTCACCACGAAATTTGATGCTGCTCTGTAGAAGATCGCTTGGTCGTGGGTGAGTTTTTCGAGAGCGCTTAGTTCTTTGTTAAATTCAGTTTTAGGGAGCTTATTTAGCGATCGAGCCCGGAGATGATGCATTAGTCGGATCGCTAAGATCACTAAGATTGCGATCAATGGGATGAGTTGCCATTTCCAGATCCCCAATCCTTCTTTTTTGGAGAAATGTTGCAGTGGTTGATTTGATAGGGCGATGAAGCTGAGCGTCGCGCTCTCATCTGGAGGAGTCAAAGAAGCGAGTGAACCGTTGATCGTGAGGGGGTGGGCAAGACTTTGAGCGGTTTCATATTTTTCAAGGAGTGGATTGAAATACACAAAACGATAGGGAGGGAGATTCTCTACTTTTAGATTTGGGCGAATCACTTGAGTGAATTTGACCGTTCCTTCTGTCTCTCTGCGTTCCTCTCCTTGAGTGATTTTGGAAATCTCATACTGTTTCCAGTCGTCTTTTGGGTCAACGAGAATGGGGCCTTGAATTTGAGCGAGGTTTCCAGTGCCTTTGACTTCAAGATCAACAGTAATGGTGTCACCTAGCTCTAATTCCTTGGTTAGTGGTAAGGCCGAGATTGTATAATTCCCGACAGCGCCATTAAATCCCTCTGGTGCCGGTTTTGGCAACGGTCTTGCAGTCAGTTTGATTGAAGGGAACTTCAAATCCAGGCTTTCTTCTATGATTTGAAAACGTCCACGAGATTGAATCCTTCGCTGAATGACGGGGCTCGCTTTTCCGGGGCCCAGCGAAAGCTCGCCGGTTTGAATTGGAGCCACCGAGCTTTGATAGGTAAAGACGTTGAAAAGAATGCCTTCTTGGGTGAAAATGCCACTAGGGTCCCTCGCACCATCAAAACGCCAAGCTGCCAGTCCGGCCTTTTCTAATTCGGCCATCATGGGATACTTCATGGTCAGGAAGTTGGGTTGGCCACGAGGAAGGTAGAGCTTTGCTTCAACGTGTTGAGATTCGCCTTGAAAAGGGGTTAAGTTTTCAAGGAAGAGGGCAGAAAGGTAAGGCACGGTTTGATTTTCTAATCGTAAGCCATTGACCCTTAGAGAATCTGCGGGGAACACCTTCAAAGTCAGGGGTTGGGAGCGAAAGACACCCTGGGAGGTTGCGACTTCAAAGGGGGCGATGCGAAATGTTCCAGATTTAAAACTAGAAACAGTATATTGGAAGACCTCCTGGATCTTCCCGTTTTGTTGAATGTGCGCTTGGCGTTCTTGGTTGAGCGTCAGAGGAGTAACGACGGGTGAAGTTGGCCAGCCAATGGTTTGAAGGTCATTGAGCGAGACTGTTAATAAGCTTTTCTCGCCCTCAACAATCAATGAGCTACTCAAAGTTGCCCTGACTGATGGCGATCCTTGAGCACCATCGCAATCTTTGAATCCGATGATTAGTATGAGAACAAGAACTACGTATGAACGAATCATCAGTCGAGATTACCAGTCGTGAGCCGAGCGTCTGAAAGGCGCTTTGAGCCTTTGTGGTGGTTTTGCTCCAAGATCAGAATATTGCCGGAGGATGTTGAGTGCCTTTTCTCTTGGAGATTGGTCTGACCTGTCAGCGGGATTTTCGCGATTCTGCTCATGCGAAAGGTCTCGTTGATCATTTCGTTCAGGGTCATTTTCTTGAGGGAGACTTGACTCCTCTTTAGAAGGTGTTTGCTCCGCCTCTTGGTTGTCTGGTTTTGCATTCCCGTTTCGTTGATCTTGTTCTTTCTCGCTCTTCGAAGAATCCTGATCCTGATCAGAATCCGTTTCTTGTGGCTCGCTTTCTTGATTGGCGCCCTCGTCTTTGGAATTTTCATTCCTATCTTCCGAGTATTGATCTCCGCTCTCATTTTCGGAATTCTTTTGATCCGACTTGGATTCATCGTCTTGATTGTCTTGAGAGGAATTATCGTTTTCTGAATCAGGAGGCGAATTCGATTGATTCTGTTCTTCTGAATCATCTTGTTTTCTCGATTGCTCCTTGTTCGGTTCTTGTGGTTGATTTTCTTCTTGTTGTCTTTCTGCCTCCTGTTGAAGCAAACTCATGACGCGATCTAAGTTTTCACGAGTTTCGACACTTTCTGGATCTAATGTGATGGCTTCTTGGAAGTGTTCAGCTGACGCTTTCCAGTATTTGATCCTATCGATCGTTT
>Ga0181590_10004502_pt1 | contig 11598 bp, 7 predicted proteins | sample 071ome_34_FD_132446 | JGI IMG/M metagenome (GOLD analysis project Ga0181590, IMG submission 132446) | Coastal salt marsh microbial communities from the Groves Creek Marsh, Skidaway Island, Georgia - 071411BT metaG (megahit assembly) | ecosystem: Environmental > Aquatic > Marine > Intertidal zone... | reverse complement strand
TACATTTGATTTTGATCACCCTTTATTTGTTTTAACTCTCTTAATTGATCTAAATAAGACGAAAAATTAAATGTTAGGTATTTATCACCTAGTCCACTAGCAATTTTAAGCATAGCTTTTAATGAATTTTCAATATCGCCTGACCCTAAAAATCCTGCACGATCTGCTGAAATCTCCGAAGCTCTTGATAAATGTAACAATTTTAACAATTCCATTTTGCTTTTTGCTTGATTGGGGGATGGATAAATATTGTGCTGATAATAATGATGTGAGATTTCATGACCTAAAACATAACTTAGTTCATTAATATTTAATAACTCAACCATCCTAGACGTAATAATTATTTCTGCTGAGTCACTTTCTGGCATCATCGCACAGGAAGCTTGGGTTTGATTATGATTAGCTGTTACAAAAAAATTAAAATTATTTTTTAGTCCCAGATTTTTAAAAACAGATTGAATACAATTATCAATTTTTGGAAATATCTCTGGTGTAACCTTTACAGAGGTTGACAACAATGATTTTAATATTGGGTTATTGTAATTTAAACTTCTTTTATTTAAAGAAATCTTAGTATCTAACTCTTTCAAATTATCATATCTATATCTGAACTTATCTAAAAAATTCATTAGCAATTATATTCTTTTCTCAAATTAGCAATTAAGTTTACCATTTCTTTAGCTCTAATTCTTTTATCTTTGTTGCTATTGTTTGTTTGTGAATTCCATCTTGAATACTCTTGTCTCAAGATTTTACACTTCGTCTTATCATCCATATCTTTTGACAATCCAAATATACTTTCATCTGCTTTATCTCCAAAATCTACAAATTTTAATGAGGCTGTTTCTATTTTTTTTATTTCTAAATACTTTGATTGATTTAGTTCTAATTTTTCAGCTACATCATCTAAAAAAATATTTTCTTTAGAAGTTAACGTATCATCATGAGTTACAATATTTAATAACAAATTAATGATCTCATATCGTTCATCAATTTTTGAAAAGTTTTTAATTTCTTTTAAATATATCTGTGGATCAATTATCTGATTTTTTGATTTTTCATAAATCATTTTCAAATTCAAAGTTTGGTTAATTCCACCTTCTAAGGTTCGATCACCTTTATAAGCAATATTATCTTTAATTAATTTTATTGATTTATGAGGGTCATTATTGATGCTAGCAATTGAATAAGCTAATGGGATAATCAAAGAATCTAATTTTTGTCTGTTAACACCTAAATAACCTGCTTGTTTATATTCTGCTTCAATTTCAGTTGAGTCATATGCTATTATGTCTGGGTAAATATCATATTCATCAAAACTATTTTGATAATCATTTAATTTAAAATGTTCAGGTCGATAATTAACTTTTTGATAATCTAATGGTCTTCCTTCATTCTCATCAAATTTTAACTCTTTTTTGCAAATGAAACTTCTAAAGGCTATCTTTCTCTTACCAGCTTTTGGAAAATTCATAACTGAAAAAGGGAAAGCTATTTTTTCAGGAGGATCTTCATTTGGGCTTAACAATTTTGTTTGAACTAAAATTGACGACCCCTCGCTCCAATCATAATTATTTGATTTAATTACATGACAATTGTCTCTTAAGTAATTTTCTAATCTTGGATTGTCTTCATAATCATCTGATTCATAGTAAATATCATCATATTCTTTTTGATCTAAGTCAGTAATATCAAAAGCATACACCTTTAAATACACTGAATTTTCATCAAACTGGTATGTGCTTGGAAAACTATCAAAATAGACAACAAAAGATTCTTTACCGGAATATTTTTCTTTTTTAACATATGATGAAATAGAAATTTTCTCTTCTTCATTGTTTAATTCAATTTCTTCCTCAAGATTCATTTCAAAAATTTTTTTTCTTAGCTCATCTGAAAGACCCTGATAACTTCCATTTTCATACTCTCTTAACATAAAGTCAGCTTGGGGTTTATTTAATAGGCCACTACTTCTAACTAGATCTTCATTATTTTGTAAGAAATCAAAAAAATTTATTAATTTAATTTCAATAATTTTTTTTTTGTTATTTCTTATTATAAGAAAGTTTATTTTCTGACCGGGTTTAAAGTTTTCAACTACTGTTCTATACAAATCATTATCATCCAAAATTTTTTTTTTAAAATTTTTTTTATCCAAGCGTGAGGTAATTTGAAGTATGATGTCTCCTTTCTTTATTAAATCACCTTCTGAGTATAAAGGTTGAGTTTCAATTACTTTTATAAATTTTTTTTTAAAGATTTCGGTTCGTACACCAAATTCAACTGTATTTAATTTAAAATCATAAAAAGATTTAGATTTAATTTTATATGAAAATTTTTTATCATTTCTTATTATTTTAAATGATACACTTTCACCCCATAAAACTTTTTTTATTTCTCTATAATAATCATTTTGATTAAAGATTTTTTTATCATTTATTTCTAAAATAATATCTCCAGCTTTTATCTTATTTCTTGCAGGTGAATTTTTTTCTACTGCTATGATTTTAGGGGGTAATTTAAGAATATCCTCCCTATCCATTTCAAATGGTGAAGTAAAATATATTCCAAATCTTACATGATGTATTTGTTTTGGATTTTCAAAATTTTCTAATGAAACAACTCTTATTGCTCTATTGAGTTCTTGATTTCTTCTTTTAACTCTGACTATGATAATTTCATTCGGTTTAAGTTTTTTTTGAATATTTCTAAAATCTTTTACGTTATTAATTTTTTTTCCATCAATCTTTAAAATAAGATCATTCTCTCTCAAAACATCGTAAGAGGGACCGGTCTCATCTACTTTTAATATCGTTGGTTTTAACTTATCATTATCAGATAAGATAATTCCTAATACAGCAATATCTTTCTTATCCTTTTTTAAATTTTTAATTAGGTTTCGAATTATATTCACTTATTCAATAACTATATGCTCTATAGTTTCATATTGTTTTCTTAAATCTTCAGCTGACTCCGGCCTTAAAGAAATTTCATACTTTTTATCTGAACTTACATCTTTAAATGTGCAATGCATAACGCCACTAGTGTCATACTTATAGGTAATCTCAATTTCTCTACCTTTTGGTTTTTTATCAGGAAACTCTAATTCACCTTGATGAATTAAATTAACAAACTCTCGGTTACTTTCTCTTCCTTCACTTTGAGTGATTGAACAATCAATAGCTCGTTGATCATCATAAATTGTAAAAACTGAGGTAGTTTCTTCAGCTGGTAATTTAGTATCTCTCTCTATCACAACTAAGTTCTCTGTTACCTTTCTATTAAGCACAGGGTCATCTCTTTGAACCAGAGTTCCCATATAAAAGTTACAAACATCATTTAATTGAACTTTGCCAATTGCTTTTTTTTGAGCAGTGTTAAGTGAATCTTTTGATTTTAACCCTGCATAAACTGCAGCACCAGCGGCTACCGCCTCATCCACATTGACTCCTTTCAAAGGAGGTTTGCCCATTACTTTTTCAATCGTTTTTGAAATTATGGGTATTCTTGTTGAACCACCCACAAGTAAAGTGTGGCTTATTTCATCAACACGACTTCCAGACCCATCAATACATTCTTCTAATAACATCTTTAATTTCTCAATATGCATTTGAATGGATTGTTCAAACTCAGCTATTGTAATCTCAATTTTTTTTGGACCTTCGGGCCCCTCAATTACTTCGGCATGGCTATTTTTAACTGAAAGACTTCTCTTAATTTGTTCTGCAATTTCTAAATATTGTAGTTTACCTTTATCTAGATCCAAATTTTTTCCAGTAAGTTCTTTGTATTTTTGATCTATTAATTCTAAAATTTCCTGATCAAAATCTTTTCCACCTAACCACTTATCGCCTCTTGAGGTTATGACATCAACTTTTTGATCAATAACCTCACATAGTGTAACATCAAAGGTTCCACCACCTAGGTCAAATACTAAAATCTTTCCTGTAATTTTTTCAACATTTGGGAGACTAGCATAATAACAAGCTGCTGCAGTTGGTTCATTGATTAATTCAATTACCTCAATACCAGCCATCTTGGCTGCATCCAAGGTAGCAACTCTTGCTTTTTCTGCAAATAATGCTGGAACTGTTATTACAGCTTTTTTAACATCAGAAGTATAACCTTTTAACTTACTTAAAATAAATGAACTAACTTGAGCTGGTGTGTAATTATTTCCCTCTACCTCATCTTTTTCAACCCAATTTCCTTTTTCTATGGAATAAACAACATCGTTTTCCATTTGTCTTTTGGTTTCTGAAATAACATTTTTAGGGGTTGCAGCTAAAGCATCTAGCGCTTTGTCTCCTACAATAACTTTATCTCCACTTACATAAACTGTACTAGCAGTAATTTTTCTATTTTCATCAGGTGAGGCAAGTACTTCTGGATTACCAAGATCGTCGAGTTGTGCAATTGCAGAGTAAGTTGTTCCTAAATCTATACCTATTATTTTGCTCATTTTTTCTCTAGCTCAAATATTTCTACTTCTGCATTTTTTATATAGTCAAACTTATCATCTTTTATCAAAATTCGATAGCCAGGTTTTAATACTTTAGATATATGATTAACTTTATTCACATTGGAAGTTTTGGCGGTATTTCTTGATGGGGTACAACCAGCGAGATCCATAATATTTTTATCTAATTGTGGTTTAAATTTTTCAATTCCAATTGAGGACAAAGTGATTTCTATCTTATCTTGAATTGCAATAAGATAATTTTTTGTTTTTTCGTCTAAATCAGAACTATCTAATTTAAATTTTTCGATAAAATCTACAATGTTGATTAAGCTTGAATACAAACCTTTTTGTTTTGAGTCTGTGTTAGCTTGCTTATAGGAGTCTAATTCTTTTGATTTATTTGTAATAACTTCATTGTATGTTTCTAGTAAATTATTATTTGACATTATTTCTTCTTGTAATTTTTTAAGTCTTTGATCAAGAGAGTCTATTTCTTCATTTATATCTTCTGAAATTTGAAAATTTTCATTTTGATTTTTTTTTGACAACCAGACAAGTGTCGCAAACATTACAATTAAAAATATTGCTATGAATATTAAAATGAAAGTATCCATAATCTACATTCAATCAATATTAACCTTATATTTCAATAATTTTTGAAAATTATTAATCATTTTGAATTCCTCATAATCAGAAGGTGGCGACTCTAATAATTTAGGATTTAGCAAAATGACACTTGAACATTGTGCTCTTGAGATAGCAACATTCAATCTATTTCTATTAAAGAAGAAGGACTTGTTTCTTGGTAAATTCTCAACATCAGAACTTGTCATGCTTATTATGGTGACTGGTGCTTCTTGACCTTGAAATCTATCTATGGTGCCACATCGAGCACCTTCTGGTAGCCTTTCGAGTAAAAAATTAACTTGTGCATTATAAGGGCTAACAATTAAAAAATCATTAATCGTTAAATCTCTTTCTTTTAAATTATAATCTATGAATTTTTTTCCTATTAACTGTTTAATTAATTTATCAATAATTTGAAATTCTTCCTTACTCGTTTGTGAATTATCGGAATGTTTCATCAAAATAGTATGAATTCCCTCTTTTTGGATTAAACAATTTTTTGGATAAAGAATTTTTCTATTCTGATTATCTTTATGGGCAATCAACCTATTTTCATAAAAATTTTCTGATGTAAAATTATTAATATTAGGGTGTAATCTGAATGTTTTATTGAGAAATATTCCTCTATTTTCATCAACAGTGTCTTTTTCGTCTAACAAATAATCTAAAACAGATTTACTAGACATGCCTGGATGAGATCCCGCTGTTGGTTGACCTAATTGCAACTGATCACCCACCAATATTATATTTTTAGCTATACCACCTAATGCAATTAGATCAGGAAGTGATATTTGACCTGCCTCATCAATAAAAAGATAATCAAGTTTATTTCGATAATACCATTGAGAAAGATGATATTTGGTACCTGCATAAAGCAAAATATTTTTTTCTTTTAATCCATCAATGTAATGTTTTTCATTTTTATCTGTTTTAATTAACTTACCATCATAAAAAGTGTCCTCATTATCTGGATTACCCATTTTTAAACCTTTAAATAAAAATTTTTTTTTATTTGCTAAGGTTTCTATTCTTTCTAAAAGATTATGAATTACTTTGTGAGAGTTTGCTGTAATACCTATTCTTTTTTTTTGTTTTAATAATTCGATTATTGCATTTGCGCTTTGATAGGTCTTACCAGTACCTGGAGGACCTTGTAGAAATAAATAACTACTTTCTAATCTTGATATGATATCAGGAATCTCTTTGTCAAAATTATCTGAACTTAGTATTTTGTCTCCAGCTTTTAATCCTTTTATATTGGGTATATCTTTCCTTAAAAAACTTTTAAGAGCTTTAAAACCTTCTTCATTTTTTAATACATTGTCACAAAAAAAATAAATATTCTTATTTAAATTATCAAATCTAGATTGCTCCATGACTTTTTCACCAATAGACAAAGTTTTTGGTAATTGCTTTTGTTCTTTAGAAAATCCCTTTCTAAGGACTAGTGTTCTATTAATTTGATCTAGTTCTTTAATTGTACCAGCATAATCAGCTCGCTCTGGATCTGAATTATTTGCAATAATTACACCCCTGCCTTTTTTTAATTTATATTCTTGCTCAGGAAAAATGTATTTATAAACTAGCGATTTTTTATCTTGTACCACTGAAAGTAACTTCATATTTCCAATGCATTCTCTGTCATCGATTAGTTCTTCATCTGACAAATCTTTACGATCAAAAAACTGACGCCATTGTGGTTTTTGCTCTCTGTTATAAAAACCAACCACATCTGATAAAATATTTACTAGTGTTTTATCTTTATTGTTATTTTCGCTTAATTTTTTTTGATACTTTAATATTGCTTCTTCAAATGGTCTTATCTCCATTTCAGTTTTTTCTGGAATAAACCATTTTGTATCTTTTGGTTTTATTTTCTTAATCCAATTTCTAAGTTTAAAAGTTGAGACACAATCTTGTTTATTATAATCGCCTATTTGATCTAATAAGGATTGCTCTTTTGTTTCCATCCACTCAATATAAAACTCTTCGGATACATCTCCTTTTCTAATCTCTCCAGATCTGTTGAAACCATAATATTTTTCAATATCTTTGATTGAATAACTTTTTTCTGAAATATAAATTGCCTGTTTAACAATTCTATACAAATCAACAAATCTACCTAAATTCAAATAATGATCATAGTCAACTCCATGTACTTTATGCAAGGATGTCAATCTTTCTAATGCTTTAATTTCATAAGGTGCATAATGATAGATTTTAGCATCTGGATATTTTTCAAAATGTTTCTTTGTGAAATCGAAAAATTTTATAACACTTTGTTTTTCCTCATCTTTGTTGTGAGCCCAAAAAGGTTTAAAAATTTTATTACCTTCCTCCTCATAATAGATACCAAATAAATATTCTAACCTGCCAGGAAAAACATAATCTTGAACTCCCTCTAAATCAAAAAAGAGGTCACACTTCGACTCTTTAGGTAATAAATTAAATCCTTTGTTAAGAACTAAATTTTCTTTATTTAATTCAAATATTGGATAACCTTTTTTTTCACCTTCAATTTTTAGTTTGGCCTGATGAATTCGTTTAGCTTTAATTTCTTCTCTTAAACCCTCAATTTTCTTTTTTGGATTGAGTGCGGCTAGTGCATCATAATCAATTATACCTGCTGCATTAAATTTTTTGATATCATTGCTAACAGTTCCAATAACCTGATTTAGATGTCTTTTTAATTTCCATACACTTTCACAATGTTCAGACCAATCACAAAAACTACAAAATTTACATTTTTCTGGTTTAGTTTTTTCAATTCCTTGATTTAAAAATTTTTCATAAATTTTTTTATGGAATAAAAACGTATCATAAATTTCTTTAACTTTGATGGGGTGTTTAATTTGATCTTTTAATAAAATATAAAAATTTTCAGGCAAAATTCCCTGTATTTCCTCAAGTAATAATAAGTAAACACCAAGCTGATATATATGATCACCTTTAATCTTTGCACTGTGTTTTGTATCTGTAATTTCATAGCTCCACGAACCCAATTCAGATTTTTGATTTTTATTGATTTCTAAAAAATCTAATTCTCCACTCCATTCACCACTTTTTAACCAACCACCATAAATTAACTCATACCCCTCTTTAAGAGATTTGATGGTTTCTTTAATTTTTTGCTCTTTAGTTAAATCGAGCTCTTTAATATTTTTAATTTTAGAATATTTTTTTTTTAATTGATTGAAATAATTTCTTTCATGAATTTTTCCTTTTTCCAATCTTAATTCATCTGTTACAGATCTATCATTTCTTGTTAATTTGAGTTTTTTTTCTTGATATTCGTTGGAGATGATGTGCTTACAATTCATGAACTTTGTAAGCATAGTTGGTGAGTAAAAATTTTTATTCAAAATAATTAAGATACATCTTTGTGTTTAGTGATTTGTTCTATTTCCAAATTTTCATTTTCTAATTCATCTTGAATATCTCTTGGAATATTTTTTTTAGGAGAAAGACCCCCAACTTTATTTAAATTGTCTACTTTGCTTAAAAAACTTCCTCTACCATCTTTAATTTTTTTCATAACATCCTCAACACCTTTGGATGTTTTGGACATACTATCTTGAGCTAATTTAGCACTCTCATAAATGTCAATGCTTTGTGCACTTAATTTATTTGCTAATTCAATTATTTTTTGAGTATTTTTAGTTTGCCGCTCTGCTTTCCAATAATATTCAACTGTTTTAAGAGTGAAATACAGCATAGCCGGCCCTACTAATGTAACCTTTTTATCTATCGCATAATCCATCATTTTTCTGCTCGAAGCACCTAGGGATGAAATTGCAGCTTCATTCGGACAAAACATGATAACTGCATCAAGGGTATTGATGCCCTCTAAGGTGTGATAATTTTTTTTCGATAATGAGTCTATGTGATTTTTAATAGATTGCTTATGTCTTTTTAATGCATCTTCTTTTTCATTTTCATCATCACTATTTACGTATTCGTCCCATGCAGTTAAATTTACTTTAGAGTCTATTATGACATCTCGTTTATTTGGAAAATGAACAATAAAATCAGGAATTAATCTTTCTCCTTCTTCCGATCTAAAATTTTTATGTTTTTCAAATTCTTCTCCTTCCGTAAATTGGAGTTTGGTTAAAATATGTTCTAAAACCATTTCTCCCCAAGCCCCTTGTTTTTGAGAAGAACCAGCAACTAATGTATTTTTCATTTCATTTGCAATTTTTTCAAAATTCATACCTGCTGAAGTAAAATTTTTTAACTTTTCATTGATAGTTCCTTGATAAGCTGAGTTATTATTATTCATATCTGATAGAGTTTTTTTGATCTCACCTAAATTTTCCTCAAAGCTACTTAAATCTTCTCTTTTTTTGAAAACATATGGATAAATTCCAAAAATAATTGCTCCTCCTAGAATTAATCCAATAAAAAATGGTAATGTAAAAAAATCTATCATCTATGTTCTTTTAAATTCATTATTAATGTACTGTATCACTTTCATTTCTTGGTTTTTTTGATCCCTCAACATTATCATTTAAAGAAGCACCATCCCAATCTTTATATTTTTCTATCCATTGATTGTAAGTACTTAAAATCTCTTTTGAAGCTGATTTATAATAATATTGATAGATGGGAAATGATACTCTTGAAATAGTTCTTTGCAAAACTCTAAAAATTAGAAAATAAAAACAATATGCTAAATCTAGAAAACTTTTTTTTGCAGCATCATAATAAACATCAACAAGTTCTTTTGCTAAAGCATCCATTCTTTTAATTTCTTCTCTCTCAGTAACAATTTTTTTTTGCTCTTTAGATTTATTCACAAAATTAATTATTTTAGCAGTTTTTTGTTTTTTTTCTTTTTTCTTTTTATTTTTTTTAAAAGGGTCAAATATTTTTTTAACCATTATGCATCCTGGTAAGTTTGTTCTAAATTATCTGCATACTCTTTAATTCCATCTAAAAACTTTAATTTTTCATCTTTAGTTTTAAATGAAAACATTTTGTCATCATTTTCATAAAGATTAACCCAATCTAAGTGAAAGTCTTCTATTGTGGTCCATTTTTCTTTATTTTTACTTAATAGTCTCTCTGCAATTTTTCTTTTTATTTTTTTATATAAATCTTTTGGAAGAATTTCTGGTGCTTCATTAAATATTATTTTTTGCCCAAACGAAACCATTCGATCATCTTTAAACTTATCAAGTATTCTAAATTTTTCAGGCCAATCCGCTTGATGAAATTTTTCAAAAAGTAATCCATCTGTTTTTAGATATTCTAGACCACCTGAATATATGGTTTCCTCTGGTTCTGGGTCTTCTTGGGATGCTGTTTCAGCTTTTTCTTCAGCAGCTTCTCTTAAGATATTACAGATATCATTAGATAATTTTTCATTGGTTTTAACAATCTCTGCCCTTTTCATAATTAAATTAGGATCTAATTTGTTATAAGGTTCTACTTTTAAGCCATAAGACTTATCTAAAATTATAGGCGCTTTATTAGATCGAATAGTTCTTAAAAACCTAGGAGTTTTTTTCATCTCCTTTTTAAGATCTTCATAATTTAAATCCTGGATCGCTTCAACATTTGCTCTTAAATCAATTGCTTGCGCCCATTGATAAACTGGATGCTTAAATGAATTAGGATGTAACGGTGCACAGAGAAACAGTTTATTCCGCCCATAAAAACTTTCCTGTACGGTGATCAGTTTTTCTTGTTGGATGATGTTTTCAACAACTACTTTGCTGCTAGTTTTTATATATTCATTCCAAAGATTGGATTGTTTTTTTCTAATTATATCTAATACCTTAACGGTTAATACAGTATCGAAAAGGGCATTATGAGCTCCACTTGAATCAATTCCATTTAAACGGCTGAGACTTTCAAGCTTCATTGACTTATTACCCTTATCATTTAACTCAGTTTTTAAGACATCATCATCAATTGCAAATGCAGCTTTTACAATGTTTAAGGCGTCATGTCTGAGATTTCCTGACGTGTTTTCAATATAAGGCGGTCTTAAAGATTTAAAAAACTCTTTCCTGATAACTTCAGAATCGAAATTGATTCCACTGTAAGCCATGAATGTTGCAGGTGACCATTCTTTAAATTTTTTCTCTAATTGACCTATCATTTGATAGTGCGAAAGATTTCCTTTAGTCAATAAATCTACATTTGATTGATTAATGCATAAAGCCGTTGGGGTGGGCACGCGGTCTTTTGGTAGTCGACATCTTGCTTCAAATCGATCGATTTCATTGAAATTTTCATCAAGTAGAATGGCACCTACTTCAAGCATAGTTGCCCAGTCAGTTTTTGAGCTGTCAGTTTCACAGTCCCAGATCACATATCTCATTTTTAATCTACTTCCCTATCATTTTATTTTACTAATTTGCTTATACGGGAGATTACAGAAAGGTTAGATCAACTCCGCGTATAAACAATTAGCTTCGTTAAATTAAAGGTTTTTATTTAAGTGGGATGAAGAGTTTTAAGAACAATTCAAGCATATAAACAATTAGCTTTAATTATTT
>Ga0181590_10004499_pt1 | contig 11600 bp, 13 predicted proteins | sample 071ome_34_FD_132446 | JGI IMG/M metagenome (GOLD analysis project Ga0181590, IMG submission 132446) | Coastal salt marsh microbial communities from the Groves Creek Marsh, Skidaway Island, Georgia - 071411BT metaG (megahit assembly) | ecosystem: Environmental > Aquatic > Marine > Intertidal... | reverse complement strand
GACTCCAGATTTATTTATTTCTGAATATATCGAAGGAGATGGTGGAAACAATAAAGCAATTGAATTATATAACCCAACTGGTACTGAATTAGATTTGTCAAACTATAGAGTGGTTTTATATTCAAATGGTGAGACAAATGCAAGTCAAACAACGACACTTTCAGGTACATTAGCAAGTGGTGATGTATTCGTTATTTATAATGGTGATTCTGTGGCAGACATTGCAAATGTAGGAGATATCACCGGAAATGTCACGTTCTTTAATGGTGATGATGCGATCGTCTTAGAGAAAACAACAGACGGTGGGACAACATGGGTTGCAATTGATGTGTTTGGTGTTGTTGGTGAAGATCCAGGTTCTGCTTGGGACGTTGGAACAGGTTCTACTGCCAATGTCACACTCGTTAGAAAACCAGGTGTTGTTGGTGGATCAACAACATGGAATCCTGAAGAGTGGATTGTATACCCAGCAAATGATTTCTCTTATTTAGGGTCACACACAGCGTCTTAATATACTAATATAGACTTAAAAAAAGGATAGAAGAGCTCTATCCTTTTTTATTTGTAATATAGGCTAAAAAAACGTATAATAAACATACACAAAAACGAGGAATAAAGATGGGTAAAATCTTTGGAATTACATCATATATATTATTTATTGGTCTTGTTACGTTTATTGTTTCGGGGTATGCAAGAGCGAACCAAACTGTGACGTATTTAGATGATTTAAAAGAAGACATTTATGATGATTCAAAAGACTTGGTATCTGCAACACTGATTGCTAATACACAAGGAGAATACCACATTTATATACAAGAATCACCATTAATCACGCATTCAGTCAATCATTCAAATGTGAACTATGATTTAGAAATATATTCTGTTTTATTATACAAAAATAATTCTGATTATAAATATGAACTTATTTTTATTGTCACACAATATAAAAACACAGATGAAACTGCATTCGTTGATGAAGACGCACTTTCTTTAAACATTGAGATTACATTTGAAACCACGCCAGAAGGGTTTACTCAAAGTGTGTTCAACGAATCATTAATTCAATTGTATGATGATAGTATGCACATGTATGCACTTGATCAACGATACGTTGTAGATAATAATGCAAGGGTACAACGTATCGCTATTTCTTATCCAACAACCATCGATGATGTGGTGACAACGACCATGATACATGAAGATGTTTTTGTAGATAAAAATCTAGAGATTCCTCCAAATAATGTTGCGGATTTATCTATATTCAATATAGAAAGACTTCAATTATCTAATGTATCAGATAGGGCGTCTTTATATACCAATGATTTCATTATAGAGGCATTTTCAGAGTATACCTATATGACATATCTTTATATTGGGATCGAAATAATCATTGTTATACCCATCACATACTTCATATTTTTTCACAAAAACATGCAACGTATACGCAAAGTAAAAAAGGAGCAATCATGAAAAAAGTTATTACAGTGTTTATCATATTCGTTAGTCTTATCACGATTCAAGCCTGTCAAAAAGAAACCCCTAATTTGGTTATTTCTAAAGTATTTGATGCAACATCAATGTCTAATAATGCCATAGAATTATATAATCCAACTAATGAAGCAATTTCTCTTGATGATGTCGAAATAAGAATTTATAATAATGGATCAACAACAGAGGGTGGCGATCACGCGATGACACTTAATGGCACAATAGAACCAGCGAATTATTATGTTATTTCTGGAAACAATGCAACAGAGTCGTTGTTATTAGAAAACACTGATTTCACATTTGATAGCAACCTACCATTTAATGGGAATGATGTCATTGAACTATTTTATAACAATCAAAAAGTAGATCAATTTGGATTATTAGGGTATGATATCAATTTCTCTGTAAATCTGACAATGATACGTCTAGGCTACAAGGAAGACTATGTTGCATCATTAGAATATAATCAATATAATTTCATTGCTTACTTGCCAGATATGTTTAACTATCTTAAAAACGACGATCATGACATCAAAACATTAGAACAGCTATATCAAGGACCACAGTTAGAACAAAGATATTTAGACATGCCTTACGTTGATTCTAACAATAATGAGTTAGGATATGGCGGTGCAGTCATCGTGAACAATACGGGTGTTGCAGACGGGGATACGGCATATTTTCAAGCAATGAACGGATATCCAGGTGGTTCGATGAGATATTTTTATCTTAACACTCCAGAAGTTGATGGTGCGAATGTTTCTGCAGAACCTTGGGGATATGTTGCAAGTAAATACAATAAAGAATATTTGCTCAATGATCCAACAACTAAAACCATTCGTGTTCAATCGATTCCAGGGAATAGTCTTCAGGAAGGATATGGCAGAAACTTAGGACTTGTTTGGGTGAATGGCGCACTGTCACAATTTTGGATTGTTGCAGAAGGTCTATCTGAAGATGTAGGATCTCAATATCAAAGCTATGATTATTTGCTTACATATAAAAATGTTCCCTATTTAACATTTTTAAGATTTGCTCAGCATAGAGCTGAAGTTAACGGATGGGGAACAAAAGGATTTCCAAATAACCCAGATGGAGAAAAATCTCCTGATTGGAATTATGATACGAGAAGAAATACAACGCAAAATCCAGTATGGACACCACATCTTCCATTACCTTGGATATAAAAAGCGAGGCGACTCGCTTTTTATTATCAAATATGTTATTCTATTATAATCTTTTTACAAGAGGTGTATATGCTTAAAGAAATTATTGAACGCATCGCGTCTTTTCAAACCATTATTATCCATAGACATGCAAGACCCGATCTTGATGCAATCGGCAGTCAAGTAGGGTTGAAAAAATTATTAGAACATCTTTATCCAGATAAAACAATTTATGCAGTTGGTGATTTAAATACCATGAGTTTTCATGCAAAAATGGATGATATTGACGATGCCTGTTATCAAGACGCACTTGTGATCATTACAGACGTTGCTGTTGCACATATGGTAAGTGATGACAGATACACACTAGCAAAAGAAAGAATCATTATTGATCATCATGATAATAATACAACAATAGAAAATGTGACGCATTATTATAAAGACACAAGTTTTAATTCAGCATGTGAAATGATCATAGATATAGCAATGCGTTTTAATCTTGTTATACCTAAAGAGGCAGCAACGTATTTATACGGAGGTATGGTGACAGATTCAGGAAGGTTTTTATATTTAAAGGAGCCTGAAAGAACATTTTTGCTTGCAAGTTACGTTTCTAAGTTTGAACCTGATATAAAAGCTTTATATGACTATTTATATACGGAACCCCTTAGAAGAAAACAAATTAAAAATCAATTTTCATCATTTGAATTAACAAAAGAAAATGTTGCCTATCGCATTAATTCTCAAGTACTCATACAATCAACAGGAGAAGATTTTCAATCCATTAGTAGAGGTATGGTCAATTTAATGGCGGGTATTCAAGAAGTGAAGATATGGGGTAGCTTTTCTGAAGATGCTAATGGCAAATATATTGCAGAATTAAGATCTCGAGATATTCCGATTGTGGATGTTGCAAAAAAATACGGTGGTGGAGGACATCTTCATGCATGTGGTGCAACACTCGAAACCTTAGAAGATGTACACAAATTACTAGATGATTTAAATGAAAAGGTGAGAAACTATGAAAAACATATTAAATGAAATTAAAACGTACGACACCATTATTATCCATGGACACAAAAGACCTGATGGAGATTGCTATGGAGGACAATACGGTTTAAAAGGAATACTCAAAGAAGCTTTTCCTAACAAAAATATTTATGTTGTCGGTGAAGAAAGTGACTATGTTAAATATGTAGGATCACCTGATACTATCAACGATGATGCTTATCAAGGTGCGTTATCGATTGTAGTAGATACCGCAACAAAAGAGCGTATAAGTGATCCAAGATATATCAAAGGTAAAAAAGTACTAAAAATTGATCATCATATTGATGTGGACGCATACGGTGATATGAACTGGGTGGATACGAGTTATCCTGCAGTATCTGAAATGATCACAGATTTTGCAATACAACACAATTTAAAAATACCTTTGTCATCTGCAATTGCATTATATACAGGACTTATAACCGATACCGGAAGATTCCGTTATAGAGGGGTTTCCAATAGAACACATATTATGGCTGGTGCACTTATTAATGCAGGTGTAGATGTTGAGTTTATTGATTCAAAGCTTACACAAGAATCACTCAAAATGTTTGCATTAAAAGGATACGTTTATTCTAATTTTGTTACAGTTGAAGGTGGATTTATTTATTTAAAAATGCCTAGAGCCATTATCAATCAGTTTGGTGTGACAGATGAAGAAGCAGCGTCTGTTGTGAATTTGATTGGGGGATTAGATGGATACCCAGTTTGGGCTCTTATGATTGAATATGAAAATGAAATTAGAATTAGATTAAGGTCATCTGGGCCTGTTATTAATACACTTGCTGAGAAATACGAAGGTGGTGGCCATGCGAAAGCATCCGGTGCAAGACTACCTTCCTGGGATCACTTAGATCAATTCGTTGGCGATGTTATCCAACACATAAAAGCGTCAAAGGAGTAAGAAACATATGCGTTATATTTTAGATTCAAATATAAATTTAGATCAGTTGTTTTACGTGGTACTTTTGCCACTTATATTAACATCTTTGGTCGCGTACTTTATTGGATATGAGAGACAAAAAATTGGGAAAGCAGCCGGAATCTCATCTCACATGCTTGTTGCTTTTGCAAGTGCAGCGATTGCAATTATGCAACGATTACTTTATGAGTATGAAATACATACATTAGGAATGCAAGAAGTTCAAACACAGCGTATCATTGCACAAGTACTGACAGGAATTGGGTTTATTGGTGCAGGTGTAATTTTAAAAGAAAAAGGTTCTATTAAAGGAATTACCACCGCAACAACAATCTGGTCGTCAGCAATTATTGGATTAATATTTGGTAGTGGCTTTTTAGTACTTGGTTCTGTTGTTGGACTATTTATTGTTGTCTTTATTTTTTCTAGAGATTTAGTAAGAGGATTTAATCCGTTTAAAAAAGAACATGTTGATGAGGATTTAGAAGATCATTTATGATGCAAAAACCCATTGCAGCGATTGCCACACCTTATGGAAAAGGTGCAATATCAATCATTAGAATAAGTGGTGAAAATGCCATTTCCCTTATTGAAGGGATTTTTCCTAATGTTACATTAAATAACATGCCACCAAACACGATGAAGCGTGCACAAGTTATAGAGCATGATCAACTTATTGACGATGTCATGGTAGTTAAATATCTTGCACCTAAATCGTACACCGGTGAAGATATGATTGAAATATTTACGCATGGTGGTATACGTGTCACCCAAAATGTTCTACAAGTAGTTCTAAGGTGTGGTATTGATCTCGCCAAACCAGGAGAATTTACCGAACGCGCGTATTTAAATAAAAAAATAGACTTGATACAAGCTGAGTCTGTCATGGACATTATTGAAGCCGAAAATGATCTTCAAATTCAAATTGCACAAGCCGGTCTTCAATCCCAAATCTCAAAAACAATCAGTGAATATAAAAAAACCATTATGGGTTGGATTACTCATATTGAAGTGAATATCGACTATCCTGAATATGAATCAGAAAATCAAGTAACGCAATCTTTTTTAAAACCTAAAATACAAGCATTTTTAGAAGAAGTGAAAAAAGCAATTATTGCTTCGAAAAGAAACAACATCATTAGTCACGGAATCAAAACTGCAATCATTGGAAAACCTAATGTTGGGAAAAGTAGCTTATTAAATGCACTCATTAAAGAAGATAAAGCAATCGTAACTGATATTCCAGGGACAACACGAGATATCGTTGAAGGATCTTTACATATAGGTGGGATCAAACTTCACTTAATTGATACCGCAGGTATAAGACATAGTGAAGATACGATTGAGCGCATCGGTATCGATAAATCGAAAAAGATGATGGATCAAGCAGAACTTGTGATATTTGTTATTGATCAAACAAAGCCTTTAGATCAAGAAGAAACAACATTATTAAAATCATTAAAAAATAAACCGTATATTCTTGTAGGTAATAAAGAAGATTTAGGTGAAAATCAAACAGGATTGGATGTCATCTCTATTTCTGCAAAAAATAGTACACATCTAGATCAATTAGAATCTAAAATAAATGAATTGTTTGATATCGCACACATACAAACAACTGACTTAAAGTATTTATCGAATGAAAGACAAATTTCATTATTAGAAAAATGTTATGAACACCTAGAAAAAGCATTACAATCAACATTAACGGAAACACACATTGATATGATTCAATTAGATTTAAGAGATGCTTGGGAAGCACTCTCAGAAATCACGGGGGATACATATCATGAATCACTTGTAGATGATATGTTTAGACGCTTTTGTCTAGGTAAATAATCCTCAAAGTCGTGTTATAATATTTAAAGGAGGAACACATGGCATATATCGCATTATATCGTGCTTATCGCCCAAAAACATTTGATGATGTGATTGGTCAAGAAGCAGTTATTCAGACATTATCGAATGCACTTAAATTTAATCAAACGTCCCATGCATATTTGTTTAGTGGACCTCGTGGAACTGGGAAAACATCGATTGCAAAAATATTTGCAAAAGCAATTAATTGTTTTCAAGAAGAAAACGAAACATACGATCATTGTGATGTCTTACATACACTCAAATCATCGGATATGTCAGATATTATAGAACTTGATGCTGCATCTAATAACGGTGTTGATGAAATTCGTGATATTAGAGACAAAGTAAAATTCATGCCGAGCTTGGGTAAGTATAAAATATATATCATCGATGAAGTGCACATGCTTACAACAGGCGCATTTAATGCACTACTTAAAACACTTGAAGAACCACCTCAGCACGTTATTTTTATTCTTGCAACAACAGAGATTCACAAAATTCCACAAACGATTTTATCACGTTGTCAGCGTTTTGATTTTACACTTGTTGCAAAAGATAAAATTGCAACTAAAATTAAAGATATATGCGAAAAAGAAACCATCAATATTACTTCAGATGCAATATTAGCAATTGCTTCTTTGGGTGGTGGATCTGTACGAGATTCCATTTCTTTACTCGATCAAGTACGCGCATATGCTTCAGATGCAATCACCGAAAGTATCGTCTATCAAGTCACAGGCGCAGTATCAAATAAAGACTTGGAAAACGTATTAAAGGCGATCATTAATAAAGAAACATCAAAAGCTTTAGATATGATTAAAACACAACTGAATCAAGGTAAAGAAGTAACACGCATTCTTGCGGATCTTACAGAAGCTTTATCACAAATACTAAAAGAAAAAGCAACCAATAAAAAAGGTTCTTATCAAGACATTGCAGAATATATACCTTATGAAAAACTATATCATTTCTTAGATGTCATTAATGATTTGTCCTATGATATTAAATACACAACACAAAAAGAAACGTATCTTGAACTTGCTGTTGTTAAAATGATTGAGCACCAAGTGATTAGATCTGTTGATGTTCAATCAGAGATACAATCACTAAGGCAAGAAATCGAGCAATTAAAACAATCAAAACAAGTGGAAACCCATTCCAAATTTGAACATGTTGAATCCACCAACCATCAGATTGAGCCACCTCAACACGATAGAGAAGCACTTGTTACAGTATCAGATGTTGAACATATCTTAAATGCAAGTGACAAAAATAAAAAAGAATTATTGTTATCAGCATGGCATAAACTCGAACACTATGACGAACCCGGAAAAGAGTTTTCTGCACATCTTTTATTTGAAGGATCGCTTGAGGCTGTTACTAAAACGCACATGTTATTGGTATATGATGACTTAAATACAGCCTTAAAAATGTATGAAGACGATATTAAAAAAGATGTATTAGACATTTTAAACGCTAAATCCAAAGTCATCGAAGACTATCATGTCATATTAAAAAATGATTGGCTTGCAATTAAGGCGGAATATGTCACATTGTGGAAACAAGGGCATAAAACACCAAAATTGACGTCTCGTGACTTACAATTATATAAGACAGAAAAACAAGTTAAAAAAGATGAAGCTTTTGATCTTGCCAAAGAGTACTTTGGTGATAAAGCGGTTAAGAAAGGAAAATAACATGAATCCAAATATGCTTAATAAACTTAAAAAAATGCAAAAACAAATGCTAGAAGCTCAAGAAAAGTTAGAATCGAAAGAATTTTATGGAAAAGCAAGCGGTGTAACCGTGATTGTACAAGGTACCAAACAACTTCTTGATGTTGAAATTAACCCAGATTTGTTATCAGAAGTAGAATTACTTCAAGATGCCATCGTTATGGCAACCAACAACGCTTTAAAACAAATTGAAAAAGAAACTGAAGAAACCATGGGACAATTTACTGGCGGCATGGGTGGATTTGGATTCTAATGTATCCGAAAAGTTTAGAAAAACTCATTGAAGATTTTCAAAAATTACCAGGTATTGGTGAAAAAACAGCCGAAAGACTCGCACTTCATTTAATCACTTCTCAACCAAAAGAAGATGTAATATCATTTTCAAAAGATCTTGAAGAAGCGTATACAACCATTAAAACATGTGAAACATGTCATATGATTACTGACGATTCATCATGTTTTGTGTGTAAAGATACGAATAGAGAACCTATATTGATGGTTGTTGCTGAAGCAAAAGATGTGATCGTGTTAGAAAAGATGCAAACCTACCATGGGTATTATCATGTATTAGGTAACTTGATTGATTTTTCTAGAGGGATTACAAATGAAGACTTAAATATAGAAACACTTCAACAACGTTTATCTCAATTTGAAGAAATGATTATTGCAACCAACAGTACAGTTGAAGGAGAACTCACCGCAAGATATCTTCATTCTCTTTTTAATGATTCGATCAAAATCACAAGACTTGCATACGGTTTACCTGTAGGCACTGACTTTAAATATGCAGATAGTCAAACACTTGCGAAAGCAGTGGAAAATAGGAAGGGCTTTTAAAAAGGGGGTACTATGGAATCAAGTGGTATTTTAAATGTTATCAATAACATTTTTGGAGACATCAATGGATTTCTTCAAAATTTAATTGGTTTTGATGGTTTAATTCTTGATTTTTACGACCAAGTGATTCAGCCATTACCTGAACTAATTAAAATTCCAGGCGCGATATTATTGCTTGTTATTATTGTTTTAGGCACCATTCAATTTGTTAAGAAAATGCTTAAGCTTTTTATTGTCATTGCAGTCATCTTAGTCATTGTACTTGCGATGTCAGCATAAACACTTGCAAATGCACATACTTTACTGTACAATAGGTACGTTTTTAGGAGGCGTGAATGAATAAAACCAACAACACATTATCTATGCTAGAGCTTGCAGAACTCTACATTAGAGAAAGAAATGAAGACACACCACTTCAAGATATTATTAATTATATTTTTGAAGTAAAAGGCTTTGATTCTAATGATTTTCAAAAGCTAAATGCTTTTTATTTAGACTTAACACACAGTGCTAAGTTTGTATTTTGTGGTGATAACCAATGGAATTTAAAAGAAAACAACTTAGACTTGTGGGATAAAGAAAGCTTCGCATATGTCGGAGACGCAGATACAAGTGAAGAAGAAATAGAAGAAGACATTGAATTCACAGACTTCAATATTGATGATATTACCTTGCCTTCTGAAGAAGAAGTGGAAGAGCTTGTCCTAGAAGATGATGAAGACGACGAAGAAGATGTTGAAATTATTGAAGATGAAGAAGAGATTGAAGCAATAAAAGAAGAAAAAGAATACATAGATGTAGAAATTTCTATGAAATCAACAGATGAAGATGACGGTGATGATGTCGATCTTGATTTTGATGATGATTTCGATGACGATGATTATAACGAAATCATGGATGATTACGAAGATATGTATGACGAAGATTAAAAGTCTCTAAGAGACTTTTTTCTTGTATTAAAATGGATTAAAAAATGTATAATAAAGATGAAAAGATAAAAGGAGATTTAAACGTATGGCATTAGTTTCAGCACGTGATATGCTTTTAAAAGCACACAAAGAGGGGTATGGTATTGCCCAGATTAACATTAATAACTTGGAGTGGATAAAAGCCACGCTTGAAGAAGTAGAGGCGCTTCAATCACCAGTAATTTTAGGTGTTTCTGAAGGTGCAGCAAAATATATGGGTGGCTATAAAAACGTGATGGGTATGGTAAAAGAAGTTCATGATTTCTTAGGGGTTACAGTACCGGTTGCAGTCCATTTAGATCATGGTTCATATGATGGTGCAAAAAAAGCACTTGATGCAGGATTTACATCTATTATGTTTGATGGATCTCACTATCCATTTGACGAAAACTTAGCAAAAACAAAAGAAGTTGTCACAATGTGTCACGCAAAAGGTGTTTCTGTAGAAGCAGAAGTAGGATCTATTGGTGGTGAAGAAGATGGCGTTATTGGTGGTGGTGAAATCGCAGATCCAGAAGAATGCCGTCAAATTGCAGCAACTGGTGTGGATATGTTTGCAGCAGGAATTGGAAATATTCACGGTATGTATCCACCATCATGGACAGGACTTAATTTTGATGTTTTAAAAGAAGTTCAAGATGTAACAGGTGGTGTGCCACTTGTATTACACGGTGGTTCTGGTATTCCAGATGACATGGTAAAAAAAGCGATCTCTTTAGGAGTTTCTAAAATTAATGTAAACACGGAATGCCAACTTGCATTTGCAAAAGCTACACGTGAATATATTGAACAAGGTCTGGATCAACAAGGTAAAGGATTCGACCCGAGAAAACTATTAAAACCAGGAACAGAAGCAATTAAAGAAGTGATTAAAACGAAACTTACGTTATTTGGTTCAGTCAATAAAGCATAATTTGAGGTTAAAATGAACGAAGAACACGTATATCATGAATATGCGAGTTGGAAATTAGATAAACATGATTTTCTTCAAACACTCATTCATATAGAGTCTTCTTTAATGTTGCGTTTTAAACACGTGTTTCATGTGGTTGAGCATCTATATACAAAGATGGTAGACTCTTTATCCTATACTGAAGATGAATTGAATATTTTCCAAACAGGTTTTTATTATTTGGCTGATCAAATTGATGAAATCGAAACAATATTAAAAAAGTATTTTCAACAAGATGTACAGTTGTTAGAAAAAAATGCCAAAGAAGTGAACTTGTTATTATCGACTATCGAATTTCAGCAAGAAATATTAGGATTAGAAGAGTTTGAACAAGAAGATTTAGATCAATTGATGGATTTTGAAAAACAACTCATTGAAAAAATGTCTAATCAAGAACCAATACCCATTCAAATGTTTAAAGATTTAGATGAACTAACATATACAATGTTTAAAAGATTAAAAGTAGATTTCTATCCAATCGATGATATTTATTTAGAAATTGCTGATGAATTAGGCATTATTGAATAAACATTAAAAAAGCCACTCACAAGAGTGGCTTTATTTTTATTCTTTTGTTTTTAAATGAGGAAATAAGATGACATCACGAATATTTGGTGTATT
>Ga0181590_10004493_pt1 | contig 11610 bp, 19 predicted proteins | sample 071ome_34_FD_132446 | JGI IMG/M metagenome (GOLD analysis project Ga0181590, IMG submission 132446) | Coastal salt marsh microbial communities from the Groves Creek Marsh, Skidaway Island, Georgia - 071411BT metaG (megahit assembly) | ecosystem: Environmental > Aquatic > Marine > Intertidal... | reverse complement strand
GGCTACTTTAGCTACCGTGTCAAGTAATTTTTCGTGACCAGTCGTAGGAGGATTAAATCGACCAAAGGTGAATGTTACTTCTTTGGTGGCTTCTGTGACGTATTCTGCAAAACCTTTAAAAGCCATATTATTTACCTTTACTGGAGAATTTGGCTCGGTCCGCTTTACGTACAGTAGGTAATAGCTTTCTTGCGAGTCTTGTAATTAGTGCAGCACGCTTATTTACACGCTTCTCAATTGAAGCACGTGCGCCATATGAAAGTTCGCCTTTGTCTTTACCCTTAAGGATCTTGTCGAGAACGGCTTTACGTGCTTGACGTCTAGCTCGCTTTTGAAGAACTTCTTTATTTGCTACCTTACGCATCGCCTTTTTTCTACCAAGTTTAATCTTGGCTTTATTGCGGCGCATAGCAGCTTTCATTTTGATGCGGGTCTGAATGTCCGCAACTTCTTCTAATTCTTTATCTAGTTCTGCTTCTTCAGCAACATATTGTTTAAATTTTAACATTTGTTCTCGCTCTTTCCATTAGGATCGGGACGGCTTATCCCAGCCTTTAATAATATCAGGGCTAAAATTATTTGCAGAAAATTCTAATCTGTCTACTAACTTAACTGCCCCGCCTCCGATTTTATCAATCGCAACAAAGCCTTCGGCTCCTGTTACCTTAAAACCATTTTTGGTTTTAACGAAGGTATTCATTTTATTTAATTTGTTTAGTTTATTTATAATTTTTAGTTTCGCAACAACGATTGCTTTTTGTAAATCGAACAATAATTTAAGGTTTCTTTTATTAGAATCTGAAAAAAACTTGAGAAATTCATCTCTTTTTGCTGCTTTACCAGCTTTACCCTTTTCAGATTTTAATTTATCAATTTCTTTTTGATATTTATTTTCAATATATTTAATTAATCCATCAACGTGTTTCTTTGTATCACCAATTGGTTTACTCGCTCTTACAAAGGTATTATTATATGTTTCAATTGTTTTAGCCAAGTCTTGGTTATTTTCAATTTGTTTTAATGTGGTGGATGAGATTTGCTTAAAAATTTTCCCAGCCAAAGATAAAGCTTTAGTGACTTCGGCGGTTTCGGACTTTGTGAGCGTAACAGAGCCAGATAAATCTCGCACGGTTGCATCTTGAGCCCAGACTGATTTGACTTTTCTAAATTTGTCGACGTCAACTCCGTAACTTGCTCGCATTGATTCAAAGTCTTTCCCTTTGTATGTAGTGTGGAATACCACCCCAATACGCGCTTGTCGAATTCGTTTGGCTTCATCGCTAGACATAGGCACAGCATAAACAATGGTGTTAGGATGAAAAGTAATATAAGAATCCCCATCTATGTTCTCCTTTTTTAAATCATCCGAGGTGAACATAATGTCGCCTTGCACTACTCCTTTTATTCCAAGTTTTGAAAGTTCCTGGAATGCGATTTTCATTTTAGCATTTAGATCTGCTCCAGGAATGTCCTCGTCAATGTCGGATTCTGATTTATAGACTTTTGGGTTTTTATTAAAGATCCCTTTTTTGGCTACAAAAAATTTACCATCAGCAGGATCTTGCCCACAGAATACTGCAGGGGCACCGTCCCATTTCACAGTAACATCTGTAGATGTAGCTGAATCACCAGCTAACATATCTCTTAATGAACGTAGTCCAAGAATAGCGCTACGTGCTCCATTGACACCACCATAGATCACTTGATCTTCGAGGTGAGTCATGTGAGTATTTTTTTCTTCTTTTAAATATTCGCGGAATTTCATAATCATATCACTTTTGTATTTCGATTTTTGGTTGCAGTTAACTTAGAAACAATAAAGAATCTAGCACCGGGTATGCCAAATTGTTTCTTAGCTTGCTCAGGTCTAACATAATACCAAGGTTCATAATCACCTTTAGGTACTGTGCCATGTAATTCGGTGTGGTTAGAAATAATTGTATAAACTGGAATGTTGTCCTTCATTCCTTTTTTCTTGAGTTTCATTGGGCCTTGATATAATACATCAATGTTTTGCCGAGAACTAGCTGAGCCACCTTTAAACTCTTTACCATATAATGTTTTTAATTGAATATTTTTATCTCTAACTGGACGAGCAAACGCGGTTTTCATTGGGAACTTATTTGGTGAACCTAAGTTTTGTAGTTCTTTTTTGACGTCATTAACAAAGTTCATCATGTCACGTGAATTTTCTTTTTGTAACTCAGGCATTCCACCATACTGTTGAAAGTCATTTGCTCGTGATCCTTTTTTATGGGAAATCCAAAAAACCTCTTTACCAGTTTCATCCATCATATGGAAATCTGATTTAGGTGTTCCTGGTGTAGATTCAATTGAAGCAACTTTTTCAATTCTGCTTCCAATTTGCAAATAAATGAATGGTACAGTTTCTGTATCAAATACTTTTTGTAATTCTTTTTTGAAAGCACTAAGGGCAGCGTCTTCTGCACGAGTACCAGACCCTTTACCTTTACCACCAAACTCTGGTGACTTTGCTATCTGGTTAAGCTTATAGGTCTTACCATCTTCGCCTTTAAACTCTAAGTTATTTAAGGTTGTGTTATCTCTATCTTCTAAAGCTTTTCTTATTGCTTTTAAAAGATCATTATCTTTTTTAAATTTAACAGTTTTACCTGTCAGCAAAAGAAATGGATCCCCATCTTCTATCTTAGTGATAAGGGTTTCCCCACGACCTTCTCGGCCTGGCTTCAACAATTCGCCAGCAAGTAATTTTTTGTAAGCCATCTCGCTCAAATAACCTTTAAAAGTTAACATTTAAGTTCCCAACCTTAACTGTATTTTATACTATTTATATAAAAAAAGAAACCGGCGATTGCCGGTTTAAGGTGGGAGAGAGGAGAATTATTTTTGTTCTTCGAAGAATTGTTTTGCTAGTTTTTCATCTAGCCGATGGGCTTCTTTTTCCCAAGGTTGATCATCGTAATCAACTGAATCATAACTACTATACCAGCGTGATTTCCAACGAGTACGTCCATTGTAACCTTGAAATAATTCTTTACGAGCATACTGCTTGACGTGAATCATTTCGTGAATTACTGTTGATACTATGTCTTGTTTGTTTAGAGTCTTATCAACTTCAATTTCAAACTCGCGATTTGTATCACACTCCATACAAAATCCATAAACACCTTTAAGCTTAATCAGATTGATTGTAATATCAAGAGTGCGCATACGTGGCATATACTTGTTGATATACCACGAAGCAGCTTTGTAAGCCAAATCACGATTCTTTTTAGTTGAGCCGACGACGTGTATAGTATTCATATTATTTAAAAATCACCTTCAGGTTCAGGATAGTCGTTTTGATACGAGTTCAAGAATTCTTCAATAATTTCAGCAACCATTGTTACTGGAGTGCGAGTCGATTTTGCAATGCTTTCAGCACTCTCACCATTTGCATAACGTTCTTGAACGTCCATAACAAAGTTTCCCATTTTAGACATATATTACCTCCTACGATAAATGTATGCATCAACATAATCTGCACATTCAAGGGGAAGAGATGCTTGTGCAGAGTAACGGGTACGACCGACACCAAATGTTCGACCGTATTTACGAATGTTATAGTCGTTTACTTTTTGAAAGCGATTTTTGCCACGTCCTTGACATTTGACGTAGAATTGATAATCCATGCCGGCGGCACGAAGTGATTTGTTCATGTTTTTGACGATAGCACGTACATCGTCAAGCTGAATCATATCATCAGCACATTCGTAGTGAAAGGTGCCGATATATGAATCTGTGCGGTTTTTGTCTACTTTGATTCCCATAATGATCTCTCCATCGTTAATATAGGTATATTATACCATAATCTCACGCCATTGTAAACAGTTTTTTTCACATTTTTTTAATTTTTTTGCTGTCCAGCCTCTATTTCTTCGCCGTTAATCCTAATAATTCCCTGTTTTTCTAGGACTTTAAGCGTACCTTCTGTACCATCTTCTACGCCCTCAGCGTATGAAGTCAATTGAGTTGATTTGGTAATTTGATATATGGAAATTACCCACCATGCTAGGAAGATTACTCCCATCCACCATTCTACGTACATTAGATTTCCTCTATTGTTATCCTGTAACGCTTCTCATTAACGTCTTGAATATTTATAGTTTTTGTTGTTGAAAGCATATATCCTTCTTCAGGATGTAGATCCCAATTAATTTTATCTACATAATTAATTAATGACTGCTCTTTATAGGAATCTTCTCTCAAAGATTCTTGAATTTTGTTGGCGATATAATCACAATAAGCTAACATATTAACCTCCAAAAAAATAAAGTAAAGCAGCGATAGCTATAATCCAAGGAGCAAGTTTAAAACCAATTTTACCTGCACCAATAATAACTGCAATAAAAATACCAAAGACAAAAGCAGCTTGTACTACTGGAATTAAAGCTTCAAGCAATAATTGAACTTCATTACTCATTACGCGGCCTCCTTTTGTTTGATATAATCAGCAGGGTCGACCTGCTTCATAATAGACAACTTGAACTCACGATGCTCAACATCGAACTCGTCGTTCATGTCCCACTGAGCTTCCCACTCGTCAATAGTCTGGACTTCACATGGAAACTCTTTCCAACCGACACCGTTCTCGATGCCAATTGCCGCTACAAACGCCATAGCGTCTTGATGGCGGTCCAAACCAGACACAATATAGTCTGTGCCAGACTTGAATTTCCAGTAGTGGTTATTACTGGAAAACTTGCCATCTTCACAATGAGCGCCATAGTTTTCCAAGCCTTGAGTTGTAACTACGAATTTCATGATACTCTCTCCATCATCATTTTATAGTATTATTATACAACATCTGGAGAGAAAGTAAACAGTTTTTTTCAAAAAAATGCACTTTTTTTGATAATATTTTTTTATTAAAACCTTAGTATTAATAAATTTTATTTATCGATTACTTCTAAATCTAATAGAAATTGGATCGTAGCCGGTAGAGCTAGTAATAAACCATCGGTCTGATTCTACATTATGGATTAGGTCTCCAACTGAAATATTTCGTAGAGGACCTAGAGAATTGATCTTTGCGCTAGTTCTATCAGTATTGACTAAATCAGCAACACCTTTATTGTTAGCAGCTTCAACATCAGCAGTATGAGAATAGTATCCATCACGAAATGCTTGCTTTGCCGTTGCTTGAGTAAAAGCATCAGATATACCATAAAACACAGACTCTGAAGCAAGTCTTCGATTTGTTTTTTTGATCTGATAAACTTCGTGTTTAGCCATTCTTTAACTCCAAAATTTTAATACCTTCAGCCCAGTTTTCGGCAGCGTCTTCTACATAACGAATAGACTTATTTGGAAATTCTTCAGTAAAGAATAATTTACCATTATCATCATAATATTCAATATAAGCTAATTCGTCTTTGAAATCAAAATTTACTTCTGCTTTACTACCGTCATTAGACCAATATGTTGAAATGTTCCTACCCATATTTATATTACTCCTTACTAATATATGTATCTGCTAATGGAAAGATTTTTGTGATAGCTGTGCCAATTTCACGAGCTACTTCCATATGTTCTTTTTGAGTACCATTACCCGAACGTAATTCAATGAAGTGAATCCACGAACGAATGGTGCCTTGCATGTATAGGCGAGATGGTGTATTACCTTCAGGCAAAACAGCACGTGCTTGTTCTTTTGCAATTCCATTATTAATCGCCCAATTGTAGGCTTCCATTGCTCTTTGCCATACCGCGCGTTGATGGACTTCCCAAGCATTATGTAAAGATACGTCATCGGTGATTACACTGTTCTGTCGATTCTTTTTATCTTGCAATCGCGCTTTACGAATAACTAAAGAGTCGTCCATATCACGAACGTCAGCATATCGCTGTGAAAATTCTTGGAATGCAAACGAACGGTGGCGAAGCATTTGACGAGCAATGTCACGAGTTGTTTCGATTTCCATAGTAGCCGAAGCCATTTCAAATGGAGACCAATGCTTATGCTTTGCAAGATAGTTTAGCAACTTAGGTGCTGTCTCTTGATTCATTTGGTTTGATGGATTACTTACACGAGCACAATATGCAATCAAGTCTTGTACGTCATCGAGTCCAATAATATCTACGGGTTGAGTATAACCAATTAGTCTTACTTTCATTATGCTTTAAATCCTGAGAAATCTAGTTTATCTTTTTGAGGGGCTACTTCTGGTGCTGATTCAGCAATTAAGTTTTGAGCATTTTCTTCTACATCATATAGTTTCATTCTGGCTCGATCGACCCCAACGATAAATCTTTTATTAGACGTTGGGTCGTTGTATCTGTTTTTGAGCTGTTTGACCATGATTTGTCCGAGTCCTTCGAGCTCTTCGTTACTGATGAGCGCGAACATAAGATCGGCGGTGGCAGGTAATCCAAAAGACTCCGATGTGTCTTCAAGGCCAACGTCAGTGTTTGAATATCCTGATCGAGTTGTCTGAGTTGCTGAGACAATTGGGACGTCGAATTCAACTGCAAGTCCTCGAACTTCTTCAGCAATTGATTTGACGAGGGAATACGTGTTAATGGATCCACCTAGACCTTTCATTCTTGCCGAAGAACAGATATTGAGATAATCAATAAAAATAATATCTGGACTAAAATTCTTTTTCAATTTTAGTTCTTTCAATAATGCTCTAAAGTGGCCAGTGTGAGCTGACCCGGTTGGATATTCTTTGACAATTAGTTTACCTACTGTCTTCTTTGCAATCTTTGAGATCTTATCATCAAAGGTAGCTTTATCCATTTTTTCAAGTTGATCAATTGGCATATTCATGAGGTTGGCATCGATACGTTCGGCAATTCGTTCTTCTGCCATTTCTAAAGTAATGTATAGTACGTTTTTACCTTGAGCCAAAGCCGAGGCTCCAACGTGACACATGAATAATGATTTACCTACACCAGTTCCAGCCAGTGCAATATTGAGTGTTTTGTTGGGTAATCCACCTTTTGTTATTTTATTAAAGTACTCAAGATCAAATGGCATTCTTGCCTCATCACGATGATAGAAATCAAAACGATCGTCTGAATTATTTATATAGTCGTGGCCAATATTTTGGTCAAAGGAAACAGATAGAGCATTACTTAGAATATCTGGTATTGCGTTTGAAGTTAGATCTGTTTTGCCATTAATAATCTCGATAGATTTCATAATGGATAAAAAGACAGCGCGATCTTGACACCACTTTTCTGTTTTTTCTAGAAGCCATTCCATATCAGCTGGCTCTGGATTTGAGACTTCATTAACCAAAGCTGCAGCAGCTTGGATTTGATCTTCTCTTACGTTTGAATCAGATAGCTCAATGTTTAGAGCTTCACGAGTAGGGATACGATTATATTTACCTACATAACCAACAATCGTGTTAAACACGATTCTATGGTCATCTTCGAAATATTCTTTTTTTAGATATGGAATTACTCGTCGAGTAAATTCTTCATTCGTTAGTAAGTTCCTGAGTATTGTTGTTTGGATTTTCGCCATCACCTATCCTGTATTTGTCATTTTCAAATGCATCTTGTAAAATATGGTTAAGTACATCACCAAGATAGTTTTTGAAATCTTTAGAGTTTTCAAGTTCTGTTTTATCAAATTCACCTGATTCAAGGATGTCGTATTGAAACTTAAGAGAAGCAATACCATCACCATTGTCTGCGATTTCATCTATCTTAGCTGTAACCTTTCCATAACAATAGACTACACCTTCATATTTAGTAAGCAGTTTGACAGCCCATAATTCGTTGAAGCCGTTATCTGCAAAGGTGTAATCATCAAGAGTAATATCATTATACATCATCTTCATCAGAAAGTAAATCCCCTTCGATCACACTTTTATGGCCAATTGTAAATTGTTTTTTGACAAACTCTTTAAAATCGGTATTGTTGAAGATAGGATCCCAAAACTCTTCAGATAGAGTTTGAGCTTCGCGAAAATTCTTTTCTTCAATTTCACCAGTTTCTTGATTAACTCGAGCGTACCAGCCAACTTTTGGTTTCGTAACATAGTTACCTGCAAGGGCAACTTCAAGTAGACCTGAGTATTTTTCAATACCACCTTCCCAAGAAACAGATACAGGAATTTTAGATTTTTCTTTTACAAAACGAGATTTTTCTACGTTAATTACGAAGTCGTAACCAGTAACTTCAGTACCTTTTTTGTTTTGACGTCTACCAAGAATCCAGATATTATCTGCAGAATAGTAAACACCAGTACCACCAGATACGATGTCTTTTGGAAACAAAGATTGTTCTTTATAGGTATGGTTAATAGCCAACAATGGAATATCTTTCATTGTTAGATAAGGAGTAGTCATACGGAACAAAGATTTAAGTTGCTTAGCACGAGACATATCAGCAACAGACTTTTCATTGATAGCATCTTCAAGTTCTTTCTTAGATGCAATATTACCAATAGAATCGATTACTACCACAACTCGATCTTTACGATCAATATTTTCAAGTTGATTAATTATATCAAACTTAAGTTCTTCGATATTCATAACTGGAGTATGAAGTACTCGTTGGGTATCAATATCAAATGTTTCAAAGTAAGATTGAGGTGAACCAAACTCTGAATCATAGAAAAGAAGTACAGCATCACTATACTTTTTAAGATAAGCACTTGCCATAAGCAAGGCAAAAGACGTCTTAAAATGTTTGGATGGACCAGCAAGAACAGTAAGACCTGGAGCCAAACCACCATCAATAGAACCAGATAAAGCTACGTTTATCATTGGTACATCAGTCGCAATTTGATCTTTTTCATTAAAGAATTGCGACTCAGATAGAACCGAGGTGGTCTTCACCTTTGAGTTCTTTTTCAATTTATCCATTATAGACATATATTTCTCCTTGGTAATAATACTATTATTATACCATAAATTGATCCAATTGTACACCAATTTGTTCGTAATCTAATGTTTTAGTTTTATTGTCTTGAATCATAAAATTGGTATCAATAGAATCTAGTTCATTATCTAGGTATTTTTTAACTTGATTTGCCATATCTGTAGCCGTAGTAACTGGTACATTTTGACAGATATGATTTAGGTTTTTGAGACCTCCTGTCAGTTGAAAATCTTCGGGTAGTTTCATAATTGACATTGCTTCACGTATGGTTAAGTACCTATCTTCATCAGGGTGAGCAATAGAGGTTGGCATATGGCCTACGAAGGCGCCAATAAAGTTTTTAGGAATTTCAGTATTTTTTCGCATAATGTTACCACCTGATGCTAGCTTATCATGCATACGTTTGCACTTAGCTGCCTCACGATCGTAACCATGCTCTTCCATCCATTCAGCTACTTTTCTATATTTGATCCCTTTGGACTCAATATAGTCTAATGGATTTGTAGTTCTTTCAATTTTAGCAGAGAACTCTTTGTGTGTGATACCTCCTTCAATTTCTTCAAGCACGTACCTATAAAAAGGATTCTCAGAAGGGACCCGAGAGTTTGTGAGGACTTGACTCATTGGATCATTAGGATCCCGCTTCACGGAGCGTATCGTTTCCTCAATCTTTTCGTGTACCCTTTCTATATATTCAAAAACGGGTACTCTATCGTCTTTCCAGAAAAAATAAAATGTACGATCTCTTACTTGGGATAATCCGTGTAAAAGGGATTTCGTTTTGTAGATAGTAAAGGTGTATCCATACTTTTCTCCAATTTTTCTGAGACGCTTAACGACAGGTTCTCCCATTTTACTTGCCAATCGTGGGGCATTTTCACCCCAGAAAACTCTAGGACCCATAGTACCCAAGACATACTCAGAAGTAACAAACATCCAATCATTAGCGCTATTTGTGCTACTAGCCGAAGGAGATAAGCTACTAAGACCAGCGCAAGGACAAACAGTATTAACAACATCGACATAGGGATAATTAGAGGAACTACTATTGTCATCAAGCACATGGTAAGGAACCTCTCCTTTATAGTGGTTGACAATATGAAGATCGTTGTGTTGAAACGGCTCATAACTTAAAATATACTCCGGTCTTTTACCAAATGCATTCTCCATTGCGATAGTTTCCCCTCCAATAAGGGGAACGATACTTGCATACTTCATCCAAAAAATTCCTCCAAACTATTTACTTGGCTAGACTCGTATGCTTTCTTATGTTGAATTGTAGTTGCTAATTTAACTTGACCTTTCCACGGTCCAGATGGAACTACCTTTTCTCTTACTTTAACAAAGTCTGGCCACAATTCAGCAAGAAGTAATTGAGCTTCATTGTGTACTTCAAGAGTACGCCAAGTAGAACAACCACCCTCTGCATTTGTTTCTGAACATGTTACCATATATTTAGCACTAATACGATTTTTAAATCCACGAGTTAGAAGTTGAAGATTAATATCAAAGTCTTCAGCTGCTGCAACTCGACTCCATTCTAAATCACGCGGAATTTTTGGACCGTTGAAGAACCAATTAGTCATCATACGCTGGCATTCACGAACTGGCCATTGCTTGATATCTGGGATAACCCAAGCTGGTAAGAATCCGCCATAAGCAATACCTTCATCCATCCATTGTTCTAAAAGAGCAAACCCTTCATCAAAGTCTTCGTCAGTAAAACGACGAGATAACCATTTAGTACCTTCACCAGGATTTGGTTCTTTTACAACAAAATCTAAATCATCGTCAAATACCATATGACGAGTATCTTTAAAAGTATTGAAGATCCATTCACGAGTTGGAGCAATACGGTTTACTTCTTTAGGAAGACATAGTACCTTATCTCCATACCGTTCTTTCATTGGTTCAAATTCATGAACTTGTACGACAAATTTAGTAATGTCTTTATATCTATCTGGTAGATTATTATATGTGACTTGCTTGTCCATACGGCCAAGCGTTGGAATAATGATATGATCCATTATATAGCTCTCCATTCAATGCCAGCTTCAGCAAATAAAGTTGTAGTTAATTCAAACGATTTTTTCCAAGTATCAAGTGCTTCCGAAATATCTTCGGCTGGCATAATTACTTGCTTAACACCAACTTGGATTAGTCCCTTTGCGCATTCAGAGCAAACAGGAAGACCAGTAACATACACCGTAGATCCATCAAGAGAAACACCGGTGTACGTAGCATTGTATATTAAATTCATTTCAGCATGAACAACAAGCTTATATTTTAGTTCTCGATCTTCGTATCGACTTTCGTTATCTTGAATTCCTCGTGGGAATCCATTATAACCTTGCGCTAACACCTGGCCTTTTGAGCCAACTGCTACCGCGCCAATCTTGCGAGAAGGATCTTTAGACCAGCTTGCAACTTCACGAGCTAGTCCAAGATACCTTTTATGCCATTTATCATTCATTATACAGCTCGCCAATCAAATTCCATTTGTCTGCTTTTTGCTGGTTTAACTAAATCAAAATGACGTTCATATACGTGTAAGTTTTGTACTTGCCAAATAATGATACCTGGTCCAATTTGATCAAAAGGATTCATTTTATTATAAGCATCACACACTTTTTGTTGCACATATTCTTGCCACGCATAATCATTTTTATAACCAAACACAACATCGTTTGATCTCATTTGCACAACACAATTTAGCATATCTTCGCGAATATAGTAAGACACTGCAT
>Ga0181590_10004485_pt1 | contig 11615 bp, 23 predicted proteins | sample 071ome_34_FD_132446 | JGI IMG/M metagenome (GOLD analysis project Ga0181590, IMG submission 132446) | Coastal salt marsh microbial communities from the Groves Creek Marsh, Skidaway Island, Georgia - 071411BT metaG (megahit assembly) | ecosystem: Environmental > Aquatic > Marine > Intertidal... | reverse complement strand
TTGTACCAAATTCTGCCTGAGCTTTTTACCAACAACCTTATACAGTCCGGGATTAACACGAAGAGCCTGTGGCACAATCTTGTGTCTAATGATTGGCCTCATGTAGCTCTCATTCTTGTTGCATGGATCAACAACATATGGAACACCTCTTGTATCACACCATGACTGAAGATCTTTTTTCTTTGTTAGCATAAATGGGCGACTAACCTTGCCTCTCGTTGAAGGAATAAGACGTGGGTTACCGTGCATTGTGGTAAACAACCACCATTCAACAACATCGTCAAGATTGTGTGCTGTAACAATTGGGCCATCGAGCTTTTCAAAGAAATCGTACCTAGCGTTTCGCCAGTAATTCTCTTCTGATTCTCCCTTTGGGCATTCGCCCCCAATCCTGCCCACAACCAAATCCAAACCCTCTGTTTCACAGTAATCTGTCAAAAACTCCAATGCCTTCTGGCCATGGTCCGTTCCATGATGAAAGTATGCAACCTTGAAGTTATGCCTACCCTGAACCAGGAAACTCAGGGCTGCCATTGAATCAGGACCGCCAGAACACGCAAGATAAAATTGTTCTTTGGGAAACTTTGTCAGGAGTGTAATTTTCATAAGTATTGCTTCCAGATTTTTGTGTTCTTCTTATCAGTCAGGTTAACATATTCCCGATATGTTAATTTACCAGGCTTGCTTCTTAATTTCATGCCTGCCTCTTTTGGGGTCCGGTTGCCTTTTGACTGGTTGCATTTCATGCAAGCAAGAACAAGGTTTTCCCATGACCACCCGCCACCACGTGATTTAGGCATAATGTGATCCACGGTACCTTGCGATGTTGTCAGGTCAATCCCACAATATTGACATTCACCTTGGTCCCTAACATGAATGTACTTCCTGCAGCATTGTAGGTGGCCTAGAAAGTGCTTAATAACCTTTCTAAGTACAATTACAGCTGGCAATTTCCATTCTGAAGTAGGCGACTGAATCAATCTATCATAGGTTTCCAATACAATTGCTTTACCTAAAATTGTATCAACCAACGCCTCCTGTGCCGGGATAACAGCAACTGGATTAAAGCTAGCGTCCAATTTCAAGGTTTTGTAACTGTTAAGTTCCAAAATAGCAGACAACATTCCTGTTTCCTAAATAAGTAGTGTCCTGCAAATATTATACCACAATCTACCTAGGTTTGCACGATTGTGGATTATCTCAAGCCCCCAAAGTGTATAATTGCAAATGTTTTATATGCATGCACGCCTTCCCTGACTGTTGAACCAAGTTCCCACAGGTCCATGACATCTGGGTTTATTAGTAAATCTGGTGGGGTGTCAAATCTTTCGTGAAGAATCTTGACAATTTCTGCTTCCCATTCATCACGTGTCATATTGTTACAAGACCCTTCCAGATTGTATTTTTTATCTAGATTTTGCATTTTTTCTATTTTTTAAAAATAACCTTTTTCCACGTTTGTTAAAGTTATAATCACAAAAAAGTCTATCATATATTTTTTTTACGTCTTTATTGTAGGTGTACGCCTCAGAACTGGCCAACTTTAATCCATTTTCCAAAGCGTATTGCATCATTTGCCTGTATAGAATTGTACATAAACCTTTTCCCTCAACTGCCCAAGAATTCTTGCCATGTGGATAACCTATATGCGTTTCCCAATATGCATATTTTGTTTTATACAAACCTGAAGCAAATAACATATCCCACCGATCAAGGGGGTGATTCCAATCTGGGAGTCTGAAAAATAGGCAAAACTCAACCCAAGGATCATGCCTGGTGTTCATTGAACGATGATCAGGGACCCACTGGGTACCCCCACTATCAAAGCGTTCAACTGACACCAACCATTTTATTCTTCCCATATTGCGGGATTTAGAAGAGTCTAGATAAGAACCTTGGGCATATGTAAATTTTCCCATTTAATCATTACCAATTATTTCCGCAACTTGAATCTGAAACTTTTGGTCGCCAATCTCAAGCAAAAGTTCGGCGCGTGGATTATCTACTGTTGCCCAAATCCGGGTTAATTCAATTTCATCATTACGAACATTATTGCTAAATGCCCACCGCTTAACCCCTTCAAAAATAGCCTCAAGGAGTTCATTCTCATCGTACATATAAACTATATTCTCCCAAATTAAAAAATTAAATACAGTGAAACTATGACATACAGTGTCATGAATAAAACACCAACAATATTAACAATATTATTGATATGATAATCATATGCATATAACTGGAATTTTTCAAGCAACTTTTTCATTTTTGGAATTTACCTGCCATTTTTCTAAGTATTTAATCAAAGCGCGTTCCTTCGCCTTTGCCTCAAGTACAACGTCCAGATTATCATAATCCAAGAAATCAAATGGCTCGTAATAATAGTCTGAATGTGCGTTGGCCCGCGCCTTAGGATCCTCGTAGTTCCGCCTGGAGTTGGAATGATGACAGGTTGGCCTCACATCCCCCCACGTGGATGCTGCCATTCCCAGCGCCTCAGCATATGTAGAATCTTGAGGTCCAAGCTGGAAATGATGAGAATCAAAAACGATCGGAACACCTACTTTTGTTGAAATACCTTCATACAACATTTTTGTTGAATACGCCCCAGGTTTATCATCATTTTCAACAGTTAGACGGGTCCGAACAGATTCATTAAGGCCTTCAAAGTTTTTACAGAATCTCTCCATGGCAGCATTATGGTCACCGTAAGAACCGCCAACGTGAATGTTAATCTTTGCCTGGCGAGACCTAGGCTGCTTGAGAAGGTCCATCAATTCACCATGGTGGTTAAGGTCCTTATAACAATTCTTAACAACCTTTTCACTAGGAGAGCCTAGACAGTTGAAAGGTCCGGGGTGAAATGACAACCGCTGGCCTCCAGACGCTGCCTCATCGCCAACCTCGCCAAGAAGGCGGGCAAACTCCTCATAGTCTGGCATATCCTCTAGTGTAAATTCTGTTGCCCAAGGAACCAGGTCAGAAGTAATTCGAAAAACACCAATACCATTCTCGTTATTCCACTGAACAATCTTTTTGAGATCTGTTGCATTGAGAACAGCCAATTCAGATGCATATTCAATGCCCTTCTTTTCAAAAGTTCGCTTGATCATTCGCCGGCTAGTTTTTACGCCCTGTTCCGCCAGTGCCATGTTAATGCAGGCATAACCCAATCTGTTCATTTATTTTTCCTTATGTGTTGATATATTACCAATTATTGCGATTATTTACACGTTCTTCATATTCTTCGGCAAGGACTTCATAGTCAGGCCCATAGCTATGAAATGCATTTGAGATCTTGTCGCCGAACTCGATTTCACGGCCTGTCAGTGCCGCAGCAACATCACGGACCACATCTTCGGCAATCCGCTTAGCTTCGTCAAGTTCTTCTTGGTGATCGTGACCTGGGTCAGGGCAGTGACAAGGTTGGACAAAAGCCCGTTGAACGCCATAAAGAACCCTTGACATGAGAACATGGCACGGATCTGGCCAACCATTTATTGGACCAAATGGGTTAACAAAGTTGAAAAATGCTCGTTCTCGGATCTCATGGCAGCATGCCAGATCATCATAATATTGTTCAGCATTTTCGATCTCCTGACGAAGCTCTCGCATAAGAGATCTGACTTTTTTATTTTGAATCATTGTCGTTAAATCCGTGTAGGGGTATGTAAATTATACCACGCCTACTCCCTAATTGCACGTGTTGTTACGGAATTAGTTTCAAACCTTTGAGAAATCTTTTTATATTCTCTTTATCAATTGGATCAATAACGCCATCATTGTCTTTATTGAGAAAAAGATTATCCTCAGTTGCCTGTTGGTAACCTTCTTCCGGTTCTGAGCCTCGCTTTGAGGCTTTTTTCTTTTTTGCTTCTTCAAGCAGGCGAATATATATGCGTTTCCGAAGTTCAGAAAACATTACTCGCCGTCAAGCTGCTGTTGAAGAATCTTGTACTCCAGATATTCAACCACGCCACTTAATTTCTCGGCAGCTTGACCAACGTATTGAATACACCAACCCGGTAAATCAGCATCATCATCTAGTGCTTCGTGGAGCTGAAGTGCATTTTGCGCTATATGGTAAAGCTGGCCTTTTACCATTTTTCCTTCTTCGGGCTGTGGATAATCCAAATCCTGCTTAGGGGAACCATAAAATTCTTCAAGTTCCTCTCGAATAATCTGCTGAAGGCGATTTCCTGTTACGGCGCCTTCTTCAAGAGGGAGAGGATCATATAAATCTTGATTAACATGTCGATTGTTTTCAATACCTGCAAAATTGACAGCCTTTGCCGCCATATCCATATCAAGGCCGGCCTCCATGAACTCAGTCATTTCAGCCCCTTTTATCATATCAATTTCTTCTTGAGTTAACCTGGCACCACTTAAGGCATTTAGTGCAGCCGCATATAATTCATCACTACTGGCCATTATATATTCCTCACTATACTAAATATGAAGTATGCACGGAGTTATTCCTACTTTTTATCACTATCACATAGTGTCAAATCGTTCTCCGCTAACATGGTTTGCCATCCTATCTTTTTTGCAGGGGATAAAATCTTAATTTTATACATTGCAATTCCACGGAAAACTTTTCGGCTACTGATTATTTCTCCCCTCTGGGATTCGCCAAACCGATCAAACGTTACAACATCACTAACCTTAAACATTAAAGTGAACGCTCCACAGATTCTAGGATTGTCTCGAGCTCAGGTTCTGAGTCCCCCAACCTTTGCTTAATTCTGGCAATCTGCAAAGCAGCCTTGAACGCCTTCATGTCAATAACATCCTTATGATCATCATATAGGTGCTTCAAATCTTCATTCAACAACTTCTTTTCATTCTCAATCCTGAGAACTTTTTCAACCAATTCCTTAATTTGCTCATTTGTCGCCATCTTGGCCCTCTCTATAAAATGGTAGCATGCATATCATAAAGCATGCAATGTTTAACGTAAAACCCATTGGGTCACGCAGCTGTAATGATATACACATTAAAACTACGTTAATGTACGCTGTGAATAATAGGAAATATTCGCGACTAGTTAAATTGCTCTTCATCTGCAACAACATCCACGATTTCATTTACAGTTCCGCAGCCATCGCATATTACCGCGGATTTTACCGTTAGTGAATGATACATTGTAATAATGTCATTTATTTGTTCTAGCCAGTGTTCAAATTCTTCAAGCTGCCAATTTAAAGTTACTTGACCAAAATTAAGGTGAATTTGATTTGTGTTAAGATTAATCCACGCACCGTGGGGTAAATCAATACGGCCGATCTGGCTCATTTATTCCTCAGTGTTCTGGGTCTTTTTACTGGTTTTCTTACGCCTGACAGACTTTTTAGGCTTTTCAGGTTCTTCAACCTTTTCTACCTTGACCGGCTTGACAAAATATGAATCTAGTGCTTTTTTTGTGGGGTGACCAATTTCACGTGAATCACACCAAGCACAAAATTGTTCCGGTGTCGTTAGACCATTACTGACTGCAACTTTCTCTATTGTCCAGCGTCTCCGACGTGACACAAATTCCCAAGTAGGCATTAATTAATCTCCTCTTTATCTATATTTATGGCGCTTGACAACTGGTTGTCAATTGTTTCAAGCAAACATCTAATTACACGAGGATTATAATTTTTACTTAAATGTTTTGTGACATGAATTTTAAGCTGATCAACACTGCCCCCATTAAATGAATCCATTGCTTCTCCAAGGGATTTCACGGCATTTGAGGCAACCTCTTCATCCCAATCACAAGCTTCAATTAACGCTGTAGCGTGCTTAAGATCAGAGAGCTTTTGTAGCAGTAAATCAAACATTTATATCCGATTCATCAAAATAATCTGTAATAATTTGGGTCAAGCCATCTTGAAAATCAGGATTCCTGTAAATGTCTTCCATATCAATATCTGCACTTCTGGAAATCTCTTCATGAATGGGTTCACAAATCTTCCTCATTGCTGAAAGGAAAATGTTTCGAGCAGTGCTGTGATTCATTTTATCGCCTTCTGCTGTCATAATTTCAGCAATCTCGCGATACTTCATTCCATCCGAGCCAACGGTTGCATAACCGTTCTTAAACTTCTTTCCATTAGGCATCATGAGTCACCTCGCGTATATGGGTCAACACCAATTAGTTCTTGCCGTTCTTCTTCAGTTGCTGTAATACCAAACCTCATTCGCAAAATCTTTTCTTCTCTTTCAGACAAGGCCTTGAGACCGGTCCGGACCAACTTTGCAATCTTTTCCTGGTCAAGGAATTCATCAATGTCGCCAATTTTTTCATCAGGAATATGATCCCCAAACTTCCGAGAACCTTCTTCACCATCTCCACCACGTGTTGAATCAAGTGAAACAAATTGGTACTTGTGAGACATTGCCTTTCGAAGTGCCTTCACATCGATACCGATAAGATCAGCAAGTTCTTCTTCGGTTGGGGATTGACCAAATTCCTCTTCAAAGAGCTTCGATTCCCGACGTGCCTTATAGAGAATATTGTTGATGTTTGAGGAAAGCCTCAATTGGCCTGATTGCGTGTGCAAATAACGAATAACGCTTTGCTTAATCCAGTAGGTTGCATAAGTTGAAAACTTAAATCCACGCCGATAATCAAACTTTTCAATTGCCTTAAGAAGGCCAATATTTGACTCCTGAATCAGGTCATCAAAATCAACACCCATATTCTGGTATTTCTTTGCAATGCTAATCGCAAGCCTGAGATTTGAACGAATCATCTCATCCCTTGCCTGCAAATCTCCTGATTCAATCTTTTTACATAAGGCAACCTCTTCAACCTGTGTTAGGATTTTGTGATTACCAACTGCAGCAAAATAATTCAAGACCTACTCCTTGATTGAGTTGTTGTTCGAACTATTTTGCGAATTGCCGTCACGCTGTTGTTTCGTGTATTCATAATGTGCCTTTGCACGATTTTCACGAATCTCACGCTCTCGGTATAGGTAACAGTACTCAATCTCAAGGCTGGTCCTGTTTTGTCCCTTTACCTTGCGAATTGCTCTCGAAACATCACGAAAACGAATATTAAGTTCACGATCATCTAGGACCGAAATATCATCAACAGACATGGGGGTAATTGCTCGCAATTTATCTCCAAGTGGTTATTGTTTATATTGATTAGATAGCCACCAAGGCTATATACATTATACTATAAGATCAGAGGATTTACACGAGCTTTTGGAATTTATTCTGCTCTGTCATCCACCATGGCAGCGCCAACAGACAGGAATGAAACAGAAACAGAAATTGCATTCTCAAATGCGCTGCGGACAACCTTTAGCGGATCAATGATACCTCCTTCAAGGCTGTCAACAAATTTTCCAGCTTCTGCATTATAACCCTGGTTATTTTTGCTACCGGATATCTGTTTAATTATTAGCTCGGGCACCTCACCAGCATTCATAATTATTTGGCGCATCGGCGCCTCAGTTGATCTTTTAACTATATCCCATCCAACAATTTCTGATGGTGTGAATCCCTTAGGCGGCTTCTTTAACTTATTACCAGCCTTAATAAGGGCCAAACCACCACCAGGCAATATGCCCTCGCTAATTGCTGCCCGGGTTGCGTGCAGAGCATCATCCACCCTGTCCTTTCGTTCCTGAAGTTCTACGTCAGTTGATCCTCCAACCCTGAGGACTGCAACACCTGATGACAATCGCAACAACCTTCTTTTTAAAACGTCACGATATGATTCATATAATGTAGGGTCTCGCATTTCTTGCTTGAGTGTTGAGACCCTTTCCTCAATTTCGATATCATCCCTAGGCGTATCAATAAAGATTGTTTTTTGCCTCTTGACGACAGCTCGACGGCATGTTCCTAATTCATCTAGTTTGATATTTTTAAGATCACCAATGTCACCTGAGGTAAAGACACGTGTTTCAAGAAGGAAAGCCAGATCATCAAGTGCACTAACCCTTGAATCGCCAAATTCTGGCGATGTGATTGCGCAAACCTTTAAGACATTTTTCATCCTGTTTACAACAAGTGTTTGAAGAGCCTCACCATCAACACCGTCGGCAACAATAAGAAGTGATCGGTTCGCGGCATGAACCTTCTCCATAACAGGTAAAACTTCATTAACACTATTGATTGTTTTATTCACAATGAGAACAACAGGTTCAGCTAATTCACACGTGAGCTTCTCGTGATTGTCAACAAAAAATGGGGATAAATATCCTCTGTCAATTTCTGTGCCCTCCACGATTTCAAGAGATGTCTTGAAGCCCCTTGCTTCCTCCACCGTAATACTGCCATCTCTCCCAACTGCATCAAATGCATCAACAAGAAGTCTTGCAATCGATTCTTCACCGTTTGCGGATATTAAACCCACTCGGTATATATCCTCATTGTCCCTGACGGAGATTGATTGATTACGAAGATCCTGCAGCACAATATCTGCAGCTGCATTAATTCCGCGCTTGATTTCAGCAAAATCATAACCGGCCTCAACAGAGCGATAGGCCTCGTTGCATAATGCCTGTGCCAAAACTGTTGCAGTCGTGGTGCCATCGCCCGCAACGTCTGCAGTTCTAGATGATGCTTCTTTGACCATTTGGGCACCAAGATTTTCAAACTGGCTCTTTAGGTTAAAGGCACGGGCAACAGTCACACCATCTTTGGTAAGAATAGGTGGTGCATTCCTTTGTTCAATAACAACATTTTGACCCTTGGGACCCATTGTTACTTTGACACTATCGGCAAGGAGATTGATCCCGTCAAGCATATGCTTGCGGGCTTCACCCTGAAATTGAATCTCTTTTTCGCTATCTAACATGCATTAACTCTTGAGTAGCCTGGGCCCACCTTCGGTGAGAATATTCACATCAACCGTGAGAACCCGGCGGTCCCTAGTTAGTACATGCTCGGCAACCAACTTGTCACCAACCTGCAACGCAATTTCGTTTTCCTCAATTAAACCCTTCTGCCTCATTTCCACAAGCACAGAATCACTTAACACCTGTTCCGTCATTCAAGACTCCAATAAACATTCAAATGTCTTGATAAATTTTAACCAGGAACTTTCTTTTGTTATGGAAAAAAATCTACAATTAGTAAAAACTTGCCTAAGGGCTGACCAGTCAGGAGAACCCACTGATTCATGCATACCTTTCATGTCAGGCCACTCATGAAACTTAATCATTTCAACATTATGCTCGAACTTTGTGACATTCCCCGGATCGGAATCTAAGAATGCTTGTAATTTTACAGGAGATTCAATAAGCGTCTTAGCGCGCTTGTCTCCAATTCCATGAAATCCAATAATGTTATCAGCACCATCTCCCCTCAACGCCTTCCACCTAACATAATCGACCCCAACACCTTGACGGTATTTTTTCTGTATAGGATTCCATAGGCCTACATTGGGATAATTGTCAAGCAGCTGAATAAAATCAGTGTCACTAGAAACAATTGTTACATCATCTTCACTATGGCGATGTGAAATCAGGTTCGCAACTGTGTCATCTGCCTCAAAATCAGGATGATAAACAACATTCATAGGAAAATATTCACTCAACAGGTTGATAATTTCCTTTTTCTGCCTGTTAAAACCTTCATCGTGAGCCCTATCACGTGTTCCCTTATAATCCGGTTGCATTTCTAGTCGTGCCCTTGGTGAGCCCTCTAGAACAAAATACGCCCTATCAGGAGAAAACTTCTCAATAATAGGACGCAATGAACGAAAAAAGACATACGTCATGGTGTGCTCACCCTGTGGTCCTCTAGCGGATGCAAAGCGGGCACGATGAATTAGGTTATATGCATCAAGAATCAAGACTTTCATTTTCTTCCACGGGCTTCATTTCGTTTTGTATTTCTGAACTATCTAAGGAGGGTGAAGGTGAATAATACTTATCACAAACACCTTGCGCGGTTTGAATCATTTTATTAATTGATTCCTCCGCCTTTGACATTAGTTCAGCATGTGCATGTTCAAGTGTATCATAAACCGTTCCCAGTTTATGCAAATCTTCCATGGACACCTTTGATTCTTCACCCGGTATTTCAACAGAATAAAATTCAACCGTTTCAGAAATACTCTGCTTCACAGTGCGTTCACAAATGCGAATGGGTAAAAGCACCTTACGTTTGTTTAGTTCCGTGTACAAATATAGCACGTCACCAACATTCATATTTACCTCCGTTTAGGGAGATTATATTACACACGGTTGGAATGTATTATTTTTTAAAACCGGGACCCAAAAACCCAACAGTACCGCCGGGACCACGGAATGTTTGACCTTTTTCCTGCGTTGCCTCAAACCCGGGTCCCGTAAAACCAAAAGCATCTTTAAGACTTTTGGACTGCTGGATCCTGTAAATCTCGTCATCGCGACCTGGCTCATTTGAAAGCGATTGCAATATGTGTTGCTTTATAAGATCTCTAAAACTAAAATTAGACATGTTCATTCCTTGCAGTATTAAATATCCTACATATGCAGGTTTTGAATGTTAATACGGTAAGATGAATCAGTCTCCAAAGTATTTTGCAGCTTTGCCTCAAGTTTTTCAATTTTCTTATAGTGCCTTTCAATATTTCTGTAAAGCATGCCCTCGAGCTTTTGCCACCGAGAAGATCCTGGGTTCACTACCTCAAATTTATTGTCAAACTCGGCTAGCTTTTTAGTGTGCTTCATTTTCTCATTAAAGATTTTTTGCCTAACATTCAATAGGCGTTCATCCCTAATGTCATCAATAGAACCCCAAAGCACGTTACATTTCTTCATAGCTTTCCACTTTTTCATCCGAGCGCGTCCCTTAGAGCCCGGAGAGGCTGGAAAGAAGTCGTTAGATTCAAGATCTATGAAATGTAGAACTGCGAATTCTTCGAAATCTGGGCCTGCCACTATATACAGGTAATCAAGTGTTCCCTTTGCTGCCATCGTGTTTTCATCACATTGAAATTGAATCTGGCCGTTCTTGCCGCGGCTGGCAAGTTTACACTCCAATTCCTTATTAAGTTCACCAATAATAATATCAGGCTGCCCAGTTGCGCCGTCAGAAATAACATCTGAATAAGTTTCTGCAAGTGCTTGGGCAAAAAATTCTTCCTGGGCCTGCGACATTATAATATTGCGCCGACCTAGATTTTCTTTAAATGGCATACCATGTTTGGCAAAAGTTGCCTCAATGTCTTGATGGAATGCCTGCATTTTTGTGAGAGCTTTTACTACATGTTCTTTGGTGATATACATCGTATCTCCCTTTCAGTTATTATACCATATGAAAGGGAAATTTACATGCTATTCACCTTCAACTTTTTCACGGACACGTTCTGTAATCTTTTTACCCTTTTCAACTGCAACAGCCATGGGTTCCAAGCCGAGAGCAACACGAACCTGGTCATAAACATTAAGGTCAAGCTTTTCCTTTAAGGTATTCATGTTTGCATATTGGTATAAGTCAAGTTCAACAATGGGTTCCTCTTCACCGTACGCACCCATTTCTGTTTCACCAGTGTTACGACTTTCAAAAATAAACAAAACGTGAGGCATTATTTCACCATCAGGGACTTGAACAAAAGGAATGTGACTAGTCATTCCGTCCTCTGCCTCTTCATATAAAATCTCAGGTACCCAATTTGCAGACAT
>Ga0181590_10004482_pt1 | contig 11619 bp, 19 predicted proteins | sample 071ome_34_FD_132446 | JGI IMG/M metagenome (GOLD analysis project Ga0181590, IMG submission 132446) | Coastal salt marsh microbial communities from the Groves Creek Marsh, Skidaway Island, Georgia - 071411BT metaG (megahit assembly) | ecosystem: Environmental > Aquatic > Marine > Intertidal... | reverse complement strand
CACCGCATTGAAGGACGACAGCGACAGCCACCATACCACTAATCTCAATGGCGGCATGGGACGCGATACTGGCACGAAGAAGTTCGGCGCTGCAAGCGCTTTATTTGATGGCGCGGATGACTATATAGATATTGCAAATTCTACGGATTGGGCATTCGGCTCTGACGACTTTACTATAGATTTTTGGTTGATATTAGATACAGATCAGGATTGCGGACTTGTTGGTTGGGGGAAACAGGTTGTTGTAGGGGAGCAAGTAAACTGGTTGGTTCTTTATTATGCAACGGGGAACTATATATCTTTTTATCGTTTCGACGTTAGTGTTTTAACGGAATATACTTTCACATGGAATCCAAATACTTCACAATGGTATCATGTTGCATTCACGAGAAGCGGCAACGATCTGAGGTGTTTTATCGATGGTACTCAAATTGGATCAACGGAAGATGTCACGGGGGTTTCTTATTCCCAATTAGCATCTAAGTCCGTACACATAGGCCACTATATCAGCGGAGCGGGGGGTTCAATAGATAATTATCTGGATGGCAACATTGACGAACTTCGGATACTAAACGGCAAAGCCGCATGGACATCGAATTTCACACCTCCGACAGCGCCATACTCAAAACCGAATGAGTCATCAAGTTCATCATCCTCACCATGAAAACCCTAAGCGCAACCGAGATCGACTATTTTGCGCGCCAGATATTAAGCGCAAGACAAGAGATGCCGCATCATATAGCGAATCCGAATTGGCAACGAATCGGGTGGGCGCGACTGCGAATGTCGGTACTCGGACAGTATAGCCATATTCGCGGGCGCATACTGCTAAACGAGCGCTACAGGGACACGCCAGAATATTTGGTTAGTACGCTCTGCCATGAGTTGCACCATCAATGGCAACATGAGACATGGGGTGCGAAATATTGCATACTCGCAAACTTTTTTACACGCGACAAGTACATAGAGGAGACAGCGCGAGAAGTGGAGAAACACGTGGATAAGTTGATGGGCATGGAGGGGCTGAGAGATGGCGACTGAAGGCGTTATTTATTACAATCTCAATACTAAGTGCATCGTTCGCTTAATGACAAGCATCTTCGCACTTCGCAAGGTTTACAATGGGCCTTGCACGGTTATACACGAGGGTAAGCCGCTGGAGGACTTGGTGGGGTTCTGCAAGTTCCATCACGTAGACATCAAGGAGGTTCCTTTGATGGGTGAATATGCCTTGGTGCGAAAGGCTCAACTATGGCGCGTGACTCCATACAGGGTGAGCGTGTTTCTGGATGCGGACACAATACCGCTCGCATCACCGCAACCGCTAATTGAGAAGGCGAAGAAGCACGGTTTTGTCGTACACCATTTCAGCAATTGGAAAACGTCCGGCGGCAAGATCAGCGGACGGATCAGGCAATGGCAAAAGGCTATCGGATCAAAAGAAGTCAAGAACGCGCTCGAATACGGGAAGGCGATTAATACGGGCATATTCGCGTTTCACAAGGACGCCGAAATTTTGCGCGAGTGGGAACAGATTACACGCCTCGGATACAAGGAAAACTGTACGCGCCGGCTTGTTGACGAACTAGCCGCGCAAGTTTTACTGCATCGATACGATCACGCTATAGTTGGGCCTGAATGGGGTTGCAGTGGTAGATTCGGTGGCGGTGTCAAGAATCCTAAGATTATGCACTATCACGGCAGCAAGCACGTAATGGACGACGATGGCTGCGTACATTGGAAAGACGCATACAACGAGATGCATGAGATATTTGCAGATCGATGGCCGTTAATGAAAAAGGCGAACGGTGATAAGCGTTTCGGCAGGTGGTATAAGGAGCGTTTTCGGCGTAAAGATTTGACAATGGTTACGGCTGTTAATCCTGACTATGTCGGGAAGCTGCAAGCGAACTGGCAGTTATGGATGCAGGATGAGCAATTGGCGTCGCAGCAATGGATAGTATTTATAAATCGCCTAAGATTGCGAGACAAGCGCATCGCGTTCCTGCGTAAATACAAAAATGTAAAAATTATCAAATGGCGATTCCCCCTTGCCGGCGACAATGTGCGCGAGCGTATGCTGTCCGCTTTTGTTTATGGTGTGGCTGAACACGTTGATACACCTTACTGGATGAAGCTAGACGCAGACGCAACGCCGGTATCTAAGTGGGTTTGGCCAGAGTACGAAAAGCATATCATCACTGGCCATCGCTGCGGGTATACTGCGACGAAAGGCGCGAACCAAAGCGGCCACTTCTTGAATCATCTGGACGAGCACAAAGGCGGCGATCCTGTATTCCCGCCGAATATCCAAGGCAGGAGGTACGGCCATAAGCGGCTGGCGTCGTATTGTTGGATTGAGAAAACGGAATTCACGCGCGAGCTTGTAGAATGGTGCGGTGATCAGTTGCCAGTACCATCACAGGACTCGACAGCTTGCTATTACGCGCAGCATGTCAAAGGGTACAAGATCGGCAAAGAGTTATGCCGCATGAACATGAAAAGGTATTTCAAGCCATGAATAAATGGCATACAGACAGATCCAATCGCATGGACTTATACAATGCCATTGGTGGCGGTATATGGCAGGCGTGTAAACTTCTTAGGCGCGAACCAAAGAGCGCCATTGATTTTGGTAGCAGCATCGGTGCATTGCTATCTGTGTTGCCAGTAGAGCAACGGCGCGGGCTTGAGTACTCCCCCGATGCTGTCGCTAGTCGTATGATCGATGACATAGTGTTGACAGATTTGGATAACTGCGAACAGATCAGAAAGGCGCTGAACGGTGACAAGTTCGATCTAATCATATGCCAGGAAGTAGCCGAGCACCTGAAAAACATAAGGCCCGAAACTGCACCAACTATGGACATGCCTATCATTGACGGATTGAAGATGGCAGCGAATAGCGGGAGTGTCCTTGTGTTTGGCGCTGGTTATCCGAATCAACCTGGGCGCGGGCACATTAGTTGTCGAACGGCGCGATTCTGGCAATATGCGCTAGAAGATAGCGGTTGGCTATATCAGCATCGCGCCACGATGGTTTATGCAACTATGTTTGCAAAAACACAGGCGGTTTTTGCACGGAACGGCCATACGAACTGCTATCTGAACACAATGATATTCACTCGGAGGAGCTAATGGATATTACAATAGCCGTACAGGTGCACAATTTTCAGCGTCGCTTTAGTTGGATGCTGTCAAGTTTAATGCACCAGATAGACGCACCAGGGATCACCGTCGACGTTTCGCACGTAAAGGGAAATGGCGAGCCTACGACAGAGGAAGTCGTGGCGCTTTACGACAATTTTGGATACAGGATAAACTGTTACGAATACCCGCTTGATATTTTGCAATATCGAGGATTAACGCGAAACGGTGCCATGCTTAGGTGTAATACCGAATGGCTATTATTTGCTGACTGTGACATGGTATATCATCCAGAGTTTTTTAAGCGCCTGGAAAATTACATCGAATCAATCAGTGATGATCACTACAAAAGCATGTTTATAAGCGGGCGCAGGAGTCAACCGAATCACACTATATCCAACTCTAACAAAGTTGTAGACGCGGAGGATTACACCAAACATATACCGCACCCGTGGAAGCGCGCGGATGCACGACTGCCGAGGAAGATGCGCAGTTGTGTCGGAGCTGGCTATTTCCAACTCATCAACATGGATAAATGCGACCATGAAAACTACTACGTCGATCCTGAAACAAACCGCGATCATTCATGGGCCAAATACGCAAAGGCAAGCAGTGATGGCCAGTTTCGTCGGCGCATTGGTAACTGCCACAAATTGCCGCGTTGGTGGTGGCGGGCACAGATACACTTAAATCATAATCGTGATAACATGTTTTCACGGCACTTGGAGGAACAACGATAATGTCAACGAATAAATCAAACCCATCCGCTGCACAGCGAGTAACAAACGTAGAGTATCTAAAGCTCTATGATACCTATCAGCAAAACATCACAACGACTGCACAGACTTTCGAGGAGTTATTCGGCGAAGCGCTACAGGATAACGTCGGCATGGTTGAGGTACTGAACAATAGCGGCACGTCTATTTACTTTGGCAACGGTACAACAAGCACAGTAACCACGTCAAAGGGTTCAGAACTACCGACGGCGCGTACATACGCTTTTTATGGGCGCAAGGATGAACTGGACGAAATCAAACTCATTGCAGGTTCGTCGCTGTCTGTTTCATTCATCCAAAACACGAGTATATAATGATCAACAATATCAAATTTGATGGCGGGCGGTTTATCTCGCGCGGGCGCTACCAGCTCGTTTTTATACCAGACGAAGATATAGCCGGCGACTATGTTGCGAGATGGCGCTTTGATGATGGAGAGGGTACTACCGCAGCGGAAGATGTGCTCAATCTTGATGGCACACTTGTCGGAACTCCTACTTGGGTAAGCGGTAACATCGGCAGCAACGCTATAGATTTTGACGGGACAGACGATGTAGTGACGGTTCCGAATAATGATGTACTTGATATCAGTAGTGGAGGGTTTGCGGTTTCAGTATGGTTTAACCATGATACAAATACTGGCCATTTTGGAATTATACATAATCACTCTGGTTCCCCGCCTAGCGATGGTTGGGAAATTGATCTAAACAACGGTAATCCGCGCTTCTTCTTCGACGGAAACAATCTTGAGCTAGAAAGAGGTTCTTCGCTAACCATTAATCAATGGTATCATCTTGTGATTAATTATGATGAGGTGAACTATAAAATGTACATCGATGGTTCAGAGGTTGATACTGCGCTCGCGTCAGTCGGCTCTCCCGAATTTGGATCAGCAGGCATATCCATTGGCGCAAGGTTTGGTGATCGTGCATTCTTTAATGGAACCATTGATGATGTTCGTATTTACAATCGCGCCCTAACTACCGATGAAATTAGCGGATTGCATGACGAAGGTGCCGCTTAAAAACCCATGTCCATGCACGACAACAATCCATTAAAGGCGCAACGTGTCAAGGTAGTACACAACTACCGAGACGTGAGCGGCCACAACGCTACTGTTAACGGTAGTACTTCAACCATTACCACGCTGACGGGCGCGGCTATCGGTGACAGGATCGGTAGCTTATGGGTTGCGAATGTCGGAAACGGATTGCTATACGCAGAGCCTAACGGAACAGCGGGACAGGATTCTTTTATCATCCCCCCTGGCGGCTATTACGATTTCAGGGGACGCGCGGACGAACTGAGAGAAGTGCAACTATACGCATCCCCGACAACAATAGTTACAATTATGTATAGGCAGGTGTACCAATGAGCGGCGGCGATTTTGGGCGCAATAGTGACAGCACTCGCGAGGGTATAGGTGTAAATGATTACGCTGTTAAACAGATAAATTTATTGCAGCAATGCCTCAACGAATTGCGAATAATTCGCGCGCAGATCGAATGCGTTGTGACGGAAGAAATAATTGATATCGAGGATTTAGACTATGGTAATCACTAACGGAGTCGGAGACGGGCTGAGGGCTCGTGTAGACAAAAACAACAGGCTCAATACTTTTGCAGTCACAAAAGACGAAGCGAAAGACGCTGCCATTGACGGGCGCGAATACAATATAAATACTGGTTCTATTGCGTTTTCAACGAACAGCAGCACGCGCACGACTATACTGTATTTTAAGAGCGACGAGGACAGAGATTACATTGTTCGCGGAATCGCTGTTGCACTTGGCACGCGGACGGCAACAATAAGCGATGCGGCAAACGTTTGGATAGTCCGCAACCCTACCAGCGGCACCACGATCACAAACGCCAATGATTGCGACATGATATCGAACACAAATTTTGGCAGCAATAAAACACTTAAAGCCACGACTTTGGCATACAAGGGCGCAGATGGTGAAGGGGCAACGTCAGGCGGAACTGATCATGCACTGCTATACATGACAGATGGAAGACTTTTGGCTTCTCTAAATATACAACTCCCGAAAGGTTCATCGCTTGCGGTTGAAATAGACGGCAACACTAGCGGTACATTTAATGTATATGCAGCACTAATCGGATACATCGCAGACTAGGTATAATATGATTATTGAAGACGGAACAGGACAGGGCTTTATAGCTGGTGTCAACAAGGATAGTAGACTGGAAGTTCTGGCAACTGCGCAGTCTAGGGTCACAGACGTAAGCGAAACGAGCGGCGAAGCGTTTTTAATTGCATCTGATTTTTTATCACTCACAGATACAAGCGTGTTCAACGCAGTTTTGTACATTAAAAACACTTCTGAAAAAGACGTATTAATTGACAAAGTCAGAACGTGCTCAAGTGAAAGCGGTTCATTGCAATTACGGTTGATAATGAATCCGAGCGCGGGAACCATTGTTGACGATGCAAGCCCCGCTGATTACCTGTCGTCGAACAGTGGAAGCAATAAAACATTTGCAGACTTTGGGATTGCATACGCAGCCAGCGGTAGCGGTAAAACGATCACGGATGGTGACAACCTAACGCAGTTCATCAACCGTTCACCGGGGCATTCTATCCAAGACTATTCTGGATCTCTGGTTTTAGCGCGTGGCGGTTCGATGGCGATTACGTGCAAGCCTTCGGCATCCAATACTGTATGTGTCGAGGTTCAGCTTTGGATGGATGGAAAATAATGCTACGAACAACGATAGTAGATGGCTATGGCAGTGATGGCCGCTTAAAAATAAACGGCGAGGGAGAGCTTGCTGTTGTTGTTCACCAGCACCCCCCTCTCGACGAGACCACTATTGCGCTACCATTTCGCCAGCGATTTACTGATGACGGTACTGCCACAGGCAGCGATGACATGACTGTAGATGGCAGCAGCACGGCTGTACCTTATTATATTAGTGCCGCGCAGGCTCGTGATATTTATATCAAATCCATATCTGTGCTAATTGGTGACGGTGGTACTCCAGCGTTGAATAAATTCGGCTCGCTTTCGGAGCTTGCGAACGGCGTAGAATGGAAGTGGGACAGCCAAGATATTGGCCAGTTGATCCTGCATGACGGCATAAAAACCAATCTCGAATTTATCCGCAGCGGATTCGCAACAGCGGCAGTAGGTACGGGTACAGATGCATTTTTATCAGACGTGAGCGGAGGCGGTACGGAGAAATCATACATACCACAAATCGACATCACCCAACAGTTTGGACTCCAATGGGGTATACATTTGCGGAAAGGTACAAATGACAAACTGACGTTTTCCGTGCGCGATGACCTTGGTGGATTAAGCACCATGAATATAATCGCATACGGCACGCAGATATAATAATAGAGCATCAGCAAATAACACGTAATTTAGATGCCGGTTCAGTGGCAAGCTAATAGCGGATTAAGCAGGATCACAATGTACTTTTGCGATATAGACGGCACGCTAACAGAGCAGCAAAAGCGATGGGCCAAACCTATCCCCGAAAACATAGCGCGCGTAAAGGCATTAATAGCTGCCGGTGTCGATGTGGTTATATGGTCAGGAACAGAACGTTATGCGCGCGAATGGTGTGAGGCTAACGGATTTACTGGAAAGCACGCGCCTAAGCACATACTAGGCAAGCCCCGATTTTTTATCGATAATCAATCAAGGGTACGCCCTTGCAAGGATGGGGGTGGTCGCATTTTGGGCCGCCGCAGGATTATTACACCGGAAGCGTTTATGGAGCAGACGCGAGACTATGAATTTGAATGATTGGATAACCTTTGACGGTACAGTTTACGCGCGGAGTAGCAAACCAGATCCAAGCGGGCCTCCTGGCGAGCTTGAAATAGGCAAACTCAACCCAGAGCGCGAAAACAGGGTTAGGCAGCAGGCTGGATGGCCTAGCGTTGAGCCTGGAACATTAAACCTGAAAGTCGACGACAGAGACGTACACATGCTGGCAACCCTAAAACCTAAGTTTTCGGAGTTTGCACCTCGCTATCCTGACAAATACGAGTCCATACCAAAAAAGCGAGTCGGCTACTGGTACTACGATGCAACCATAACCGCGCGCAAAGGTAAGAAGTTCTGCACGCCCAAAAAGGTGTTAGTCAGGCGCGCAATCAATCCATGCAAGGGCGTTGTCGAGATTATCGCACCCGTAAACATACGGGAAAAATGGAATATCAAAGATGGCCACAAGTTGTCAATCAAGGTATTTACTCACGCGGACAAGGCTGACAATGTTTTCGTCTCCAAATCAGGCAAGCCGGCGAATATAGTTGATCAGTACAAGGGTGCGACTGCGTTCCTGATAATGAATGGGCCTAGTTTGAAATCGATTGATCGCGGGCCGTTGAAATTCGTCCATACAATGTGCGTCAACAATGGGCCGAAAGCGTTGATGCCAAAGCTGCGCCCTAACTTCTGGACGTGCGTCGATGGGCCAGACAAGTTTCTTTATACGGTTTGGAATGATCCAACCATTACCAAATTCGCGCCAAAGTCGGCGCGCCATAAGCCGCTATGGAATAGTGATCTTGATATGCCGGCAGGTGTCACCGTAGATCAATGCCCGAATGTCATTTACTACGAGCGAAATACGCATTTCAAGCCAGACGAGTACCTGACTGAGGATTCTGTCAATTGGGGTAATAGCAAGCACAACGAGGATGAAAACGGGCGCAAGGGATGCCGCAGTTGCATGATGGCAGCGATTAAGATTCTGTATCTGGCGGGATTTCGGAAGATCTATCTGCTCGGTGCTGACTTTAACATGGACGAAAATAACCACTATGCATTCGATCAGGGGCGTAAGTCGTCAGCGGTTCGCAACAATCAGACTACCTACAAGCAACTTAATTGGCGTTTTAAGCGCATGAAGGAACACTTTAAGGCGAACGGGCTTGAGATATATAACTGCAACCCTGACAGCAAACTTACTGCCTTCGATCACGTACCATACAATGACGCAATAGCGGACGCACTTTCGCATGTCCACGACTGGAAACACTATGTACATGGCAAACTCGAAAACACGGCAGGACTGTATGAGTCAAAATGGTTCGTGTGCCCTGATTGCCGAAACAATATGCGCCACAGCAAAGACGACATCGCGGCGGGAAAATGCCAATGCCGCTGCGGATTCAAACTAACCGAAAAGAACCGCAAGAAATACCTAAAAGATCAAACACAGGGGGAAATAGCCTCATGATAAAACAGACTCAAAATGGCAGCACACAGGTTGCTCCTCAACGCACGCCCATCCACCACGTGTTGTCCTGTGTTGCTGCCACCTTTTTACTGATCGCATGCACGGGTTGCAAGTTGTCAATTACCACAAACGGCCTTGTGTACGAGAACCCGAATTTCGGCGGGTTTGGATATCAGACTAAAATAAAGTCGGGCCAACTGGAAGAATCCAAGACTATCACCACGAGGGGGCAAGTAGATTCACCATGAGCGAACAAGAGATCATATTAGAGCGGTTGACACATATACAGCGCGAGCTTGGCACGCAGTCGGTTCAGTTGCAGTTAATCGATGACGCCATTCGCGGGCCGCAAGATCAATCGCGCCCAGGCATCAGCCAGAAGCAGGCCGAGCATGAAAACCGCATCAATAGACTCGAAAAGGGCGCTATGGGTGCGGCTGGTGGCATATCTGCGACGGTTGCCGCCATTTGTGCGTATTTCACTAGAAACGGATAAATGCACCGCTGTCAATTACTGATTGAGGGTATTCACTATTACAAAGTGAAACACTCCCTCTATAAGTACTGCCTGTCTCAGGACATACGAGTATACACGCCCGTTATCGGCAAGAACGTATCTGCCCGCTATTTTGATTTATCTCCGGCGGGCGTACTGATCGGCAAGGCTGGATATCATTGGGATGGTGCAAGTGGCCCTACGCTTGACACGCCTAATTCGATGCGCGGGAGTTTGGTGCATGACATATTTTATCAGATGCTCCGAGATGGCCAATTGATTAACGGCGAGTACAGCAAAAGGGATCATCAGCGACTTCGCAAGATCGCTGACAAGTTGATTTACACAATCTGCCGAACAGATGGAATGCCAGCATGGAGGGCGAGAGCCTGGTATTGGGGTGTTCGCATGTTCGGGGCAAAGTACACGAAACCGAGGTACTGGTAAATGTCTTATAAACCAAGGCGGTTGTTTTGGGACATAGAGACTTCACCTAATGTGGTCTATGCTTGGCGAACAGGGTATAAGTTAAACATCAATCATCGATCCATTGTCAAGGAACGAGCAATTATTTGTATTAGCTATAAATGGGAGGGAAATAGTGAGGTGCACACTCTCTCGTGGAACAAAGGCTGCGATAAAAAGTTACTCAAGAAGTTTTTGAAGGTGGCTAAAAGGGCAGACGAACTAATCGCTCACAATGGTGACAGGTTTGACATTAAATGGTTTAATACTCGCTGCATTAAGCATGGCCTCGAAGGGACTGGCGACTGGAAAACCGTCGATACACTAAAGATAGCAAAGTCCAAGTTCTACCTCAATAGCAACAGCCTTGAGTACCTGGGGCAATTCCTGTTTGGTGAAGGTAAGCACGATCATGGCGGCTTTGATACGTGGGTGGAGATAATGAACGGGTGCCCATTAGCTATGCAGTTAATGACTAAGTACTGTGAGCAGGACGTTATACTGCTTGAGCGGGTATACAATAAACTAGCTCCCTATGCGCCACCTAAAACTCACATAGGCGTTCTGAACGGCGAGGATAAATGGTCATGCCCGTATACTGGCAGCATTAATGTAGTCAAGAGCAAAACCAGGACAACTGCGAGAGGTACGGTCCAGCACCAAATGTACAGTAAAGAGGCGAAGGCATACTACACAATAAGCGATTTAGCCTATCGAGAGTATAAAATGGCTAGGTATGAAACTGCCAATAGTATCAAGTAATCCTGCCATGATTAGTTTGCCATCACTCCACCATACCATCAAGCGTAACGCCATTTTCGTGCAAGTAATTAAGTATGTAGTCGCGCAATTCTTCCATCGTCAGCGGCGTGCCATGCTTGAGGTGATTGTGAATCTTTCGATACACCACGTCATGCAAACACGTCCACGCCGCTGGTGCATGTAAAGCCTGGGAAGCTTCGTATTCTTCATAAAATGTCATTGTAATAGTCATTACGTCAGGTTGATCCTTTGTGATGTAGTTTCTTACAAATATAAACTCAAGGTTTATTCCCGCATCCCTCACCCCGCGCTTTTGCCAGTGCTAACTCTGCGTCATCCCATGTAACATGAGATGTCTTATGGATACGCACCAACTCAGCCAGCGCCTCATACAACTCAGGTGCAGCAGCTATCAGGTGGGCGTTGGCAGCAGTCATCTTGCAGCATTCACCGTTGCCAGCCCTGTTGCCGTCGTATAGCATCAGTTCGCCGTAGTTGATTACTGCTTGTGGCACCACCTCACATTCATCCTCGCTGTAAACTTTCGCGCCCCACGGCCCTTTAGTAAACTTCGTCTCACTCACTTCTTCACCTCGCTAACCAGCCGCTGCTGCTCATTCGAGCAGAGCTGGTTGTTACTATCCATCATGAACACAGTACTCATGCCCGCAGTCTGGGCACCGCAGAACCGTAAAATACGACCCCTGCCCGACTTCCAATGTCGCACGCCCACATTTAGCACACTTGATTT
>Ga0181590_10004479_pt1 | contig 11620 bp, 22 predicted proteins | sample 071ome_34_FD_132446 | JGI IMG/M metagenome (GOLD analysis project Ga0181590, IMG submission 132446) | Coastal salt marsh microbial communities from the Groves Creek Marsh, Skidaway Island, Georgia - 071411BT metaG (megahit assembly) | ecosystem: Environmental > Aquatic > Marine > Intertidal... | reverse complement strand
CAGATATTATGATAGAATCCAGTGGGGCGTCTATCAAACCAATCTGATTTAGTCTCACAATCACACGGCACACGGGGAATTAGCTCAGTTGGTAGAGCGCCTGCTTTGCAAGCAGGATGTCAGGAGTTCGAGTCTCCTATTCTCCATAAAAAAAATAAATATCATGCTACATTACACTCCAGATCCTCAGTATATAATTCATACGCTTATGAGTAGGTTTTACAGCATAGATGATTTAAATCCAAACCTTAAGGTTTTGTCTGATAATTATGGTGCAATACGTGAAGAATTTATTGCGAATAAAGATAAATTAGTTTGGACTAATTGGCATAAAAATAATTCTTATACATCAGTATCTAATAATCCATATGATGGGTGGCAAGTTGCTGGATTGTATCTTGAGTATAGTGAACAACTAGTTCGCAATATTGATCAGTATCGAAATGTATATCAGACAGAAGTTTATCCTGACGAGGATATGGGAGTGGTCTATGGTGATAATGCAAAAATTCTTCCAACACTAACTGAGTGTGCATATAAATCTGGATTAAGAACCAGAGTTGGTATTAGTGTTGTTCACCCAGGTAAACATATTCCTTGGCATAAAGACAATGATCCTGCAGATGAAGACACTGTTACCATGAGAGGACTGTGGGGAATTGATGTCAATAGCAATAAAGACGAATATGCATTCCTCTCATTAAATGTTAGTGGTAATATGCCTACAGAACATTTCCAAAATAATAAGTTTATCTTGTTCTGGGGTAGAACAACTCATATGGTTTATAATACGTTAACTACACCTAGATATTGTCTCTGTTTTGATATGAAAGTAAATATTGAAGATATTCTCTAAATAGATAAAAGAATATTTTGGTGGGCACCATGAGACCACTGATTTTAATCGGTTGTTTTTTCCCTTTAGCACTAATCTGGATAGTTATAAAATTATCTGTATGGATTTCTGCTGTTAATTCTGAACAAGAGTATGTCAGAGAAGAATCACTCAAACCGCACGGACCTTATGTGGCAAATGCATATGCAGATGTTGACGAAGAGGATGAGGAATATGGAGATCGCACAGACTATCGATGATGCTTTAGAAGAGTATTATTCAGAGAAGGGTTTGGAAGTTCCAAAATGGAGAATGAATAAGGATCCTCAGTGGTGGATAAATTATCTTCAGGAATTGGGTATTGACAAAAACAATCCTTGAGTATATAATTACTAAATCGCATTCCTCTTTAGCTCAGCGGTAGAGCGAACGACTGTTAATCGTTTGGTCCCTGGTTCGATCCCAGGAAGGGGAGTCGGGTAGGTGTCCGAGTGGTTAATGGAGGTGGACTGTAAATCCACTGGCTCTGCCTACGGGGGTTCAAATCCCTCCCTGCCCACCTGGAGAGGTGGTCGAGTGGTTTATGGCACTGGTCTTGAAAACCAGCGATGTGCAAGCATCCGTGGGTTCAAATCCCACCCTCTCCGTTGACATAATACATATAATATAGTATTATGTCAGTATTGCTGGATTAGCTCAGAGGTAGAGCGTCTCGTTTACACCGAGGTTGTCGGCGGTTCGATCCCGTCATCCAGCATTGACAGGTAAAAAATTATGTTAGTAAGATGTAAATGTTGCAATAAAGAATTGCAATCACATGTAGTAAAAACAGTTTCTTGTGGATGTTCAAATATAACAACTCTTAGGGGAGATATTATATCTGCATCTGACCTATCACAAGTAATTATCATTGAGGATAATAAAGAAACTAAAAAACCAGACGCACTATCTAAAGAAGATAGGGTCTGGCAGGAAAATAGACGTAGAAGAAAAATCCGAAGACTTGATTTTGAAGTTAGATAGGATGCATATCTAAATCTTCACCAATTATTGCATATTGCATTCCATCTTCTTTTACTTCTCCAAATTTGAAAACCTTCTTAGAGAGCACACTTCTCTGGAAGGTTCCTTCTTTTTCGGATTGTTCTGTAAATCCTTTATCGAATTTAATTCCAAGGGGGTGAGAAACAATAATGTCTCCTGGTTGTGCATAGATTCCATCTAACCATTCGTGCTTTAGAATTAACTTCCTGAATTTTTTAAATGCAGAGACAAGAATTCTTGCACGTTCTTCTACAGTAAACTCAGTTGGGTCGGTAATGTAATGTGCTTCCCATCCCATCTCACCAAGTCTTCCTGGTTCACCATACTTGATATTACGCATCAAGTTCTTCATTCTGATATCTACTTCCTCTCTTGAGCAACCAGAATTTAGAGCAGATTTTAGTTCTACTTGTAAGTAACTTTTTTTACTGTAGTATGGAACAATGAATGGGCAGAGGTTTATTTGCTTTTCTCCAAATATAAATGGGATTCTGATTTGCAGTTTGTCACCAGGTGCAAACAATTCATCACTATCAGAGTAACCCATTTCAGATAAATACTTATCAATGAGATTCATACTTAATTGAAATAGTTATAGTTATTATACCATATTAGGGGGGTAATTTAATAAAATATTAAGATTTAATAGTTTGTTCCGATTGTTATTATTCTTAGTCTTATGAGACGTTGACAATGTGATACAAACTATATAGACTTTAAAAGCAAAAGTAGATTTGTACCCGCATGGATCCTCTAATTGGACTTTACTTAACCATTGCAATCATTGCCCTTATGGTGGCATATGCAGGTGTAGAGGGGACCATGAGGGTTTTTTACTATTTTGATCTTCAACTGAGATATGCATACGTCAGAATAAAAATGTATCTGATGGCAAAAAAATTGAAGAGGCAATTAGTAAAGGATACAAATAACTACAAAAAACTCATAGAGGAATTAAAAAAATGACCAATGACAAAGAGCTGTCCGACCTCAAACTTGAGAGGAAGGAATGCCCAAAGTGTGGCGCTACGTGGTTAAATGGCGAACACTACTGGTCTGGAACTGGCAAGAAAGGGAACGAAATGGATCTTGCTGGTTTGGTCTGTAATAGATTAGGTGATGAAACCTGCATAAATCCATGCAAAGGTCAAGATGGTGGAGTAACATGGGCAGATAGGTTGCAGGAATTGGAGAAGGATTATCCAAATGAACAATGATCCTCTTATTACAAAAACTGAGTGTCAGGAGATGATCGATGCTGCCATACGTCGTCACAATCGGAATGCTTCGATTATTAGTATGTGCGTTGGTTGGGTTGTTCTTGCACTTTTTGCTGAGGGTCTTCTTCGACTTATCGGAGTAATACCACCATTATTCCCATGGCTGAATATCACATTATAGAGTGGGTTGGGGTAATAACCCTGTTCTTATTTGGAGTGACCATGATCATTCAAGGTCACTTCATTGTTACTGGGAAGCATGGATATAAACATGCTGAACGTGAAAAAGAAAAAATGTCTAACGCTCGTAAACAAGTAGAAGAATTGTTTAAGAAAAATGAGTGAAGAAGAAAGGGTTGAGTTTTACAGGTCTTTGAGGGAGAGGGTTCACGAACTTAGAATTGCTTATCTTTTTGAGGAACCTTGCCCACTGTATGAAGATGATGATTGGTGGGATTGTCGATTAACCTATGACAACACAGAGGAAGATGGACTGGACTGAATTTATTGATTTTATTGCAAGTGTTTTATACTTGTATATTGCTTGGTTGAGTGGAATTCTTTTGGGATATATTATAGGTAAGAGAGAGTGATAAATAATCACACAATTTTTTAAAGATTATGTTTGTTGATCCTAGTCTTAGTCGAATAGATACTTCGATCTTCACTGATAATTATGGTCAGATCAGGGAAGATTATATTAAATTTAGGAATTATGATTACTTCATTGATTACTCACACACATATGATTTAACTGCTGATCCTAACAATGATTTTCTTGGATTTACTCCAACACTGACTCCAGAAAGTCCTTGGAAAGTATGTCCTCTGGTATTTAACAGAAGAGATATTAAGAGAACACCAAAGATGTGTAGAGAGTCATTCACCACAGAACTTCTTTTAAATCAAGAAGTACAACCAATACTTGCTGTATTTTCTATTCTAGAACCAGGAGTAGAATTGGATCCTCATAGAGATGGTGACCAAAGGATTGACCCCAACTATGCAGACTCTAGTGTTATAAAATATCATTTTAGTCTTGATATTCCATCCGATGGTGAGTGTGGACTTGTTGCAAACGATGAACAGAGAATCCTTAATAATGGAGATCTTAATTTGTTTGATGAGAAACTATCTGACCATTATGCATACAACACTTCAGCATCTAGAAGGGGTGTTTTGATCGTCTCCTACATAAGAGATGAGGTGTTGATTAGTTGACAACACAGCGTGGATATCGTATAATATCCACATACAACGGGATGTAGCGCAGTTTGGTAGCGCATTCGCTTTGGGAGCGAAGGGCCGCAGGTTCAAATCCTGTCATCCCGATTGTTAATCATTTAATTTGATTACACGATGTACGCTAAAAAGTATAATCCTCCCGAACCAGTTATTCAAGGAACTCATCGAGTTGCAGATCAACCAGTAATCTATCATAGAGAAGTTCTTCCACCAGCACTAGTGGATCTGATGGTAGAAGAACTTCGTGAAATGGAAAGATTTAATGTTCAATTCCATGATGCAGAAGTTGGTGGGGACAATTATGGTCGGATGGACCATGCTGTACGAAATTCAAAGTTACATTGGTGGACAGAAGAACATTGGGCATGTAGTGTAATCTCCCACTATATTGGTCTTGCAAATAAGACTGTTTGGGAATATGACTTAAATATGCTTGAGAGTATACAAATCTCTGTTTATGATAAAGATGGTCACTATGATTGGCATAGTGACTATGGTACATCTGTAAAAGGGAACTGGACTAGAAAGTTAAGCGCAAGTGTTCTTGTCAGCGATCCTACAGAGTATCTTGGTGGTGATCTAGAGTTCGTTGATTACCATGGTAATTTGGTGAAAGCACCAAAAGAAAAAGGTAGCGTTATTGTTTTTGATTCTAGAATTCCTCATAGAGTAACTCCCGTAACTCATGGTAGACGGGTATCTCTTGTAACCTGGATGTATGGACCTAAACTAAAATGATGCAACCTTGGCCTAGGTTTGCTAAAGACAAACCTTTTAAAAAAGTAAAAGTTCCTAAAGAACTTTATGTAGAGATGATGCTTGCATATAATGATGCAAGGTTTAATGAAATACAGTTCGATCCATACTTTGATGATGACTATAATATGATAGTCTCTGGTGGATCTGTATCTGTTCTCAATACAAAAAGACCATTTTATCTTAGAGCACAACTTGCAAAAGATTTATTTGATAGGTGGGGACAAGCACTTCAACCACAAATGGAAGAATGGTGTGGACAAGAATTGAGATTTGTTCAGGGATATGGTATTAGATCTTATATAAAAGATTCTATTCTTGCTGTACATAGGGACGAGATTACAACCCATGTCATTAGTGCAATTATTCATATTGATGAGTATCCAAGTGTAAAGTGGCCCTTAGATTTTATTGATCATGAAGGAGAACACCACAAAGTAACATTTGATAGTGGTGACATGTTGATGTATGAAAGTTTATGTGTACATGCTAGATCAACACCATTCCAGGGAGAGTTCTATAGGAATATGTACTTCCATTGGTGTCCAAAAGTATGGGACTCGTTCCCATATGTAAGTCATAAACTTAGATATAAGTCTATCGAGGAAGCTCAAAATGAGTACAAGCACTGAACCAAATGATATCCCCTTCTACACAGTAGAACATTGGCAACAGAATTGGGATACCTTAATTGATAGAGTTGAAAATGGAGAACCTATTGGGGTTACAAATGGAAGTAACTCTGCAGTAATGGTTCCAGCAGATGATGAATTAATTAGATTATATACTGATCATAATGAAGGATCATGAACGTTGTAGATAATTTTCTTGATAGGTCTTCATTAGAGTCAATAACAAATCTACTATTCTCAAATGGTTTTCCTTGGTACATGAGTACTGGAATATCAAGAGAAGGATCTGAAGGTATGTACTTTACCCATACCTTCTATCAAAATTATGTTCCAAAAAGTGATCATATTGGAATATTGGGTTCATTTATAAATGCACTTGAACCTAAAGCAATTATAAGATTACGTGCAGCACTGTACCCTAAAACTAGTGAACTGCAGTGGCATGGTATGCACACAGACTATCCTTTTGAGCATAAGGGATGTATTCTATACCTTAATACATGTGATGGATACACAGGGTTCTCTGATGATAAAGTAGAGTCTATTGAGAATCGTGCATTGTTTTTTGATCCAAGTAAACCTCATTGTAGCACCTCCTGCACCAATCAAGATTTTCGTGCTATAATCATCATGAACCACTTCTGAGGGACTGTCGCCTATTGGTTAAGGCCCACTGCTTATAACGGTGTGAACTGGGTTCAATTCCCAGCAGTCCTACCAGCTCCTTTAGCAATCTGGTGAATGCAGCGAACTCATAATTCGCCTGAGGCGTGTTCGATCCACGCAAGGAGCACTTGACAGATCTCTGTCAAATCAGTACAATGTTCTTGTCAACATTCAGACAAATGACTCTTACAACTAAATTCAAGAAGGACATCAGCACTCTTCGTGCTGCAGCAAATGGCGATCTTTTCCTCGATGTGAAGAACCCTAAACTTTTTAAAAAGGTTCGACGCTATTACGATAATGAAGGTGTAGTCTTCTCTGGAGATCCTCTTGATGACTATGATATTCTTATGGAATGTCTAGCACAAGACCTTGAATCAGTAGAAGTTGCTTGACGTTTCCCAGTTCGTAAAACTGGGTGGTGGAGTCAATGACCCTTTAAAAATGCAATTAACAACAGAACAAATCCAATCCAACGAATATCTGCACCAAGACTTTATTTGTGCTTGGGACAATCTAGTTCCTGATGAATTCTGTGATTGGTTGGTCCGTTACCTAGAGAATTCTGGGTATCTTAGTCCCAGGAGAATTTCTTACCTCAGCGATAAACAAGTTGAGATGCATAATTTTTCTCCTGGAGAAGCGGACTATCTTCAAGGAATTGTAAATCAATGTGCTACTGAGTACATGCAAAAGTATCCATATTTGCAATCAAACTCATACAGTAGTAGTTGTGTTCTTCTTCAAAAAACAGAGCCAAAAGAAGGATTCCATGCATTTCATTGTGAAGATTCCGCCTGGCAAACAGGAATGAGAACACTTGCTTGGATGGTTTATTTGAATGATGTTGAAGATGGTGGAGAGACTGAGTTTCTTTACCAACAACTCAAAATTAAACCAGTAAAGGGAAGAATTGTTATTTGGCCTGGATCCTTTACTCATCTACATAGAGGTAATCCACCAATGAGTAATAAGTATATTGCCACTGGTTGGTACGCTGGAGCATCTGGTCTTGAAAAAAGATTCTTCTCCCCTAACGATCCCTCATCTTGAGTGGCATGTAACACACTCCTGCAACTTTACTTGTCAGGGGTGTGGTCATTACACGAACGATGGGTACAAACAGAATATAACCTTAGAAACTCTCAAGGAATGGTATCTCTCTTGGAATAAGAGAATCCTTCCAAGGGAGTTATCTATGTTGGGAGGAGAACCTCTTCTCAATAAAGAGATTGTAGATATAATCTACATGACGAAAGAATTGTGGAATATATCTGAGAATCAAGAATTTGAGTTGGTATCCAACGGTCTTCTATTCAATAGAGTTGATGGTTTACCAAAAGCACTAATAGAAACAAACTGTGTACTTACAATTACAAAACACTCAAAAGATCCAAATTACATTAGATTATTTGATAATGCGATTGAATGTATTAAGGAGTCAGGAGTAAACTATAGAATTCATGATGCTTCAGATTATTGGTTGAAAACCTATACTGGATACGGATGCTCTATAGAACCTATGGAGAGTGCTGACTACAATAGTTCATGGGACAACTGCCCAACGGGGCAAGAGAATTTTATCCTTCAAGATTCTAAGATATATAAGTGTGCAGCACTTGCATATCTTCCACTACAAAAACAAAAGTATGGGGATAATTTGTCTGCAAAATGGAATCCGTATCTTAGATATGAACCACTATTGTCCACTGCATCTGATTTAGATGTCCTGGAGTTTTTTACTAGAACTGCCGAACCTGTCTGTTCAATGTGCCCTAACAATAAAAATTTCTTTACAAAAGAAACCCCCCTTCATTCGCCGCGATATGTGAGAAGTTTATATGAAACCAACTGAAGAAGTATTAATAGTTGATGATCTTTTTGACTCTTCTACGATAGATCAATTGTATTCTGAGTGTCAGAAGCACTTTGAGAAGAACTTGATGTTTAGTGATGATATCGATGTCACTCACTCTGTAGTTGATTGTCATGGATTAGCATTGTCTCAAAGTAGATATTTCCCGTACTCTGTGAACTGCTGGAATATTTTATGTTTAAAGATTAAAAAACATGTTACTGAGTATTGTCATAAACTTGGATATGATGAATCTTTTATAATACCATTTTCTTGTTGGGCAGAGAGATCTGCTACTGAGGTGAATCCAAACTTAATAGAGGGATTTAGTGCTCTAACTAATGGTGGAGTATTTGAAACTGGAAGTGAATTTGATTACTTTAGAGATCTCCCTCAAAAAGTATTTGATCAAGATGGGCAGGTAAAGAAGCACTTTTTAAGATCAGTTTATAATTTGCATAGTCCAGATTCTTTTTTTGGTACTACCATATTCTTTGATTCTGGAGAAAAAAAGATACCTTCCAAACAAAATAGATTAATCATTTATGATGGTGGAAGTTATCGTAGCACTCATTATTATCCCAAGAAGGGATCCAATACACTTAACTTTGAAAATTATCTTGTTGGTAAGTATAATATTGTTTTTGATTGGTATATCAATGATCCTTTTGATGTACCAGATTGGATACTGCCTTAACTATTGAGAGAGAATTGTTCTTGAATTTTATTAGGTGTATCTGTGTTAATGCAATCTACTACGATTGTTATTCTTGGATACTCTTGAGCAACTTCAATGGGTGGATATAATGCTGTATGGTAGAGTTTGGGATTAAATATCATTAAACTATTTTCTTCCCCGTCATTTTGATATATTTTTTTATCAGTTAATTTAACTATAGTTCCATATTTTGGATCTGGATTTTTTAAATAATAGACCATTCCAATTGGATTGTCTTTATGTGAATGCATATTACCAAGAACGTTATGCTGCCTTAAACGTTTTCTTAGATCTTCCTTTGTATGTTTTCCTGGGAATTCTATATCAGCAATTCTAGTTATCCAAGATGAGTGTACTTTTATTGTGGATAAATCAATACCAGACACACTGCAATACTTTGCAATGTGTTTTTTTATTTCGGTATAAAACTTTATCCAAAGATCCGAAGTAACAAACTCCTCATGAGTTAAAAGTTGTCCAGATGCTTCTGGTGGATATACTTCTTCCGTAATTTCTTTTCTTGTGGACTCCAACCAATGAACTGCAGATCCATAAAGTTCCTGTAGCAATTCTTCTGGAATTACATCAAACGCTTTATAAAAATAACTATCTTCGTACTTCTTTACTTGTATAGTTTTAGACATCCTTCAAGACTCTGCGATAGTAGTATTTATCGGCAATTTGTGCTATAGTCTATGGATACAATGCCTAAACTATGAAAACAGCACTGATTACTGGAATCACAGGGCAGGATGGATCTTATCTTGCCGAACTACTTATTGAGAAGGGATATATGGTTCATGGGATTGTCCGTAGGGCATCCCTTATCAATACATATAGAATCGATCATATCTTTAATCACCCACAACTGAAGTTGCATTATGGTGATCTTACCGATGCTGGTAATTTGATCCATGTAATTCAAAAAACAAAACCAGATGAGATCTATAATCTTGCTGCTCAAAGTCATGTGAAGGTCTCTTTTGAACTTCCAGAATACACTGGAAATGTTGATGGACTTGGGACTCTTCGCATTCTTGAAGCAGTTCGTATTCTGGAGATGGAAGATACGTGTAGGATTTATCAAGCATCTACAAGTGAATTGTATGGTTTAGTTCAAGAAGTACCACAAAGAGAAACAACACCATTCTATCCACGTTCTCCTTATGGCGTAGCAAAACTCTATGCATATTGGATTACAAAGAATTATCGTGAGTCGTATGGAATGTATGCCTGTACTGGCATCTTGTTCAATCATGAATCACCTCGTAGAGGTGAGACTTTTGTAACTAGGAAGATTACTAAAGGACTTTCTAAGATTAGTTGTGGTCTTCAAGATGTTCTTCTGTTGGGTAATCTGAATGCAAAGCGTGATTGGGGACATGCTAAAGATTATGCTGAAGCAATGTGGTTGATGCTACAGCAAGATTCTCCAGATGATTACGTTATTGCAACAGGTGAACAATATTCTGTTAGAGAGTTTGTAGAGAAGTCTGCCCATTATTTTGGTATGGATATTGAGTGGCAAGGTGAGGGTGAAGATGAGATTGGAATTGATCGCAATACTCGCAGGACAGTTATTCGAGTAGACCCTAAATACTTCCGCCCTGCCGAAGTTGAGTCTCTTCTTGGAGATGCAACAAAAGCAAAAGAACAACTAGGTTGGGAACCAAAAATTTCTTTTGATGAACTCGTTGAGGACATGTGTATCTATGGACAGTGATTCTAGAATTTTAGTTGCTGGTGCTAACGGTCTAGTTGGATCAGCAATTGTGAGGTGTTTGAAGAATAAAGGACACAAGTTTGTTATTGAAGCAACTCGTAATGACGTTGACTTTACAAATCAAGTACAGACTCAAGCATATTTTGGTTCAGTAGAACCTGAGTATGTTTTTGTTGCTGCCGCCAAAGTAGGTGGAATTATGGCAAATAAAACATTGCCCGCTGATTTCATTTATCAGAACTTAATGATTCAGTCAAACATCATTAATTCTGCATATGAATATGGATGCAAAAAACTTGTGTTCCTAGGATCATCTTGCATCTATCCAAAGCATCCTGAGATTCCTATTACTGAAGACCAATTGATGACTGGTCCTCTTGAACCAACAAATGATGCATATGCTGTTGCAAAGATTGCTGGTATTAAGATGTGCCAAGCATATCGTCAGCAGCATGGGTTCGATGCTATCTCACTTCAACCAACCAATCTTTATGGTGTAAAGGATAACTTTGATCCTCTATCAAGTCACGTTATTCCTGGAATCATGCGTAGAATGCATGAGGCAAAACTACACGGTGACACTGAATTCTGGTGTTGGGGAGATGGATCTCCCTTGAGAGAATTCTTATACATTGATGATATGGCAGAAGCATGTTATGCTTGTATGGAGAACTATAGTGATTCTGAGATCATTAACATTGGCACAGGATATGACATCTCTATCAAAGAGTTGACAGAAGTGATTGCTGAAGTTGTTGGATACAATGGTTGCATCAAATGGGATACTACCAAACCAAATGGAACTCCCAGGAAGGTCATGAATGTAGATAAACTTCTTGGTCTTGGGTGGAAACCTAAAGTTGATATTGTAGAGGGACTGACTAAAACTTACGAATGGTTTAAAGAGAATTATGATCGGATTTAAT
>Ga0181590_10004477_pt1 | contig 11625 bp, 10 predicted proteins | sample 071ome_34_FD_132446 | JGI IMG/M metagenome (GOLD analysis project Ga0181590, IMG submission 132446) | Coastal salt marsh microbial communities from the Groves Creek Marsh, Skidaway Island, Georgia - 071411BT metaG (megahit assembly) | ecosystem: Environmental > Aquatic > Marine > Intertidal... | reverse complement strand
TCTTGGCCGGCCCAGATTCATGACTGCAAGGCCGCCATCCGCTGGCTGCGAGGCAACGCCGGGAAGCATGGCCTGAATGCCGACCGCATTGCCGTTATCGGAACGTCAGCTGGTGGGCATCTCGTCGCAATGCTCGGCACGTCAGGCGGTGTTGCAGAACTTGAAGGCGACCTTGGGGCGTTCGTTGGTCTCAGCAGCCGTGTCCAGTGCGTCGTCGATTTTTTTGGCCCCAGCGATCTTGCCACAATGGGCGGCTGGCATAACAAGCCTGATGCTCCAGAAGCACTCCTGCTGGGCGGGCCCATCCAGGAAAACCAAGATCTTGCCCAATCAGCGTCGCCTATTCATTACGTCTCAGCCGATGACCCACCATTTCTGATGATTCATGGGACTGCGGATCCTCTGGTGCCTTTCGGGCAATCCGTCGAATTGCAAAAGAAGCTCGAGGCCACAGGAGTCACTGCTTTTCTGATCCCAATCGAAAATGGCGGCCATGGTCGCTTCCGGATTCCGGACCTCGACCAACGGATCGGTAATTTCCTCGACAATCAGCTTCACGAGGGCGACAAGACAATTGATCTAACCCCAATTCCTGCTGCTTCACCACAACGATAAGCAACGTCGCTGCACTCTCTTCTCTCGAAATGCCTGCTGAGACTGGCCGTGCCAAAACTATCCCCAACCTTCCTGCTGATCGTGCTTAGCTGCTGGTTGTTCGATTTTCATGCGGCTATGTATCCGTTGGCCCAGCCTCGTTCTGCGCTGGCCTCAGAACCGGACTGGAACCAATTTCGGGGGCCAACCGAGGACGGCCACGTGTCTTCCGCAGACCTTCCCGTTCGCTGGAGTGAGACCGAGAACATCCGTTGGAAGACAGCGATTCCCGGCAAGGCATGGTCAAGTCCTGTGGTGGCAAACGACCTTGTCTGGCTGACCAATGCCACGGAAGACGGCCGCCAACTCTCAGTGGTGGCGATCGACGCGGCAAGCGGAAACGTTCGGCTGGACCGAATAGTCTTTGCCATCGCTGAGCCGATGTTCTGCCACCCCTTCAATAGCTATGCCAGCCCAACGCCAGTGACTGACGGCAAGCGGCTCTGGGTGCATTACGGGAGCGCCGGCACAGCGTGCCTCGATGCAACCAGCGGAGAAACCATCTGGCAGCGTCAGGACATCCTTTGCGACCACCACCGCGGCCCCGGCTCCTCACCGATCCTTTTTGAGAACCTGCTGATTCTCACCTTCGACGGCTTCGATCGACAATATGTCGCGGCTCTTGACTGCGACACCGGCAAGACGGTCTGGGAGACCGATCGGTCCATCAATTACGGCTCAGACGACGGTGACTTTAAGAAGGCTTACAGCACACCGAAGGTGTTCACCCATGCCGGCAGGCTACAGTTAGTCAGCCCGGCCGCCGTTGCGACTATTTCCTACGATCCGCGAAGTGGCCAAGAACTTTGGACCGTCTATCACGGTGGCTACAACGCAGCTGCCAGGCCGCTCTATTCACACGGCCTTGTGGTCATTTGCACGGCCGGTGGTGACCGTCTGCTGGCCGTCCGGCCCGAGGGAACAGGAGACATTACCGAGACGGGCGTCGCCTGGAAATTTGGCAAGTCGGCGCCGACCCGACCAAGCCAATCCGTTGTTGGCGATCACCTCTTTATGGTGAACGACAAAGGCATCTTTAGTTGCCTGGATATTGAAACCGGGGCATCCTGCTGGAGCGAACGCCACACGGGCCGCTACTCAGCGTCACTCATCGAAGCCGGTGGACGACTCTATGCCTGTGATGAAGATGGCAACTGCGTCGTTTTCAGCGCAAACCCGGACGGTTTCAAAATTCTTGCAGAGAACAGCCTTGACGCTGGCTGCATGGCATCTCCCGCCGTGATTGAAAACGACATTCTCATTCGCACAACGACCCACCTCTATCGCATCGGTGAACACTGAATCACGAGACGAAACCGTTCGTTCTGCCAACTGTCCACAATCTTGACATGTGGCAAAACCACGGCCGGCGGCTCAAAAAACCGTGCAGGCGGTGACCGGGCGAACCAACCGGCCTCAGCCGCCGTAAGTTTCTAGTACAACGCGAGCGTCAGGCACTTGTCAGGGGCGTGCCTGCATCGCTCAGCAGTATGACGGCCATGGACGTTCCACAGACGAACTCTTCTGGCTTAAGAATCCATTTGGATTCGTCAACGCTGCACCGTTGGCCTCTCCTCGTTCCAAAGGACCTCTGACATGTTCTTCGCCACCTCACGGCTCGGAAGCCGCAAGAACCCCGTCCAGAACGCTCACCTGGACCTTCATGACATCACGGATGAATTGTCCCATCCGAGCCGAATCCTTTTCACTGAAGAGGTCATTCTCGGCATTTGCATGGTCATCACTGGCCTGCTCTTCTTGTTTGCACAGATGCCAAATACCGTTTTCACAACGGCACAAAAAGGTCGCTCGCTGATGACGAAGTCGATGGCGAGTCTTTCACCCTCGGCAGCGTATGACACAGACACGAGTGGCATGCCTTTGATGGCGGCCGCTCAGCCCATGCTCAACGCAATTCACAAGGCCCAAGACCTCGAAGCACGTCGAGACTATGGCCCCGCTACAGAGGCAGCCTGGCAGGATGTTGCAGATGAGTTAACCCAGCTAGGCCTTCAGCCGATTCAGATGCGAGGGCAGCCTCTTCCACTCTGGATGCTTGAGGCAGAGCAAAGCCGGATTGCTACGCTGGAATCGAAATTAACCGAACTGCTAGCGCCCACTCGAGAGGCCATTCGCGGGCTTCGCAGGGAGTCGCTGACAAAAGAACAGGTGGCTGCCCTCGCGATACCCAGCGTTCAACGAACAGTTGAACAACAGGCTGCTGCAACTTCCGCCGAGACCGCACTGGATGTCTCTTGGGAGACAGCCGCATATGTTCTTGCTGAGCCGGCCCAGACCGAAGCCCTTGGCCTCTGCCGACTTCTCCGCAGTGCCCAGTCTAATGCCGATGCAATCGCCAGCTATCGCGATGTGGTCAACTTTGAATATTGGCGTGCCGTCGCGAAGGCAGCCGCAACCCCGGCTGGCCAGCGTGCCCGTGAAGCAGCGGCACGGGCCGGACGGGCGCTGGAGGCCGATGAACTGGAGGCCGCCCAGTCGGCCTATGAAGAGTGCCTTACTGCCTGGCAGGCCGTCTTCATGGATCACCCCGAGTTTGCAAACGACATGGAAATGGCCAAGCAGGTTGCCGACGAGATTGACGCCTACCAGAACGTTCTCAATCAACTCGGTCTTCCATTCGACGACTCTTTCAGCCTGCCGAATGTGATGAGGCTAAAGTCCTAAAACGGTGGCGGCACGGGCCGGCAGGAAAAGAAGAACCTGCCCGGCTCGTGCTCGCCTACCGCTTGCCGAGCGGCTCGGCTGGTTTGACAACACAATCTGTCACCAGCCAACGCTCCCGCTTTTCAAGCGTGACATTCGCGGCCACGATTCCCATTGCTTCTTCCTGGCCAACCATACGGCCACTGACGCGAACAAGCAGGTCTGCCGTGGCAACAGGAAGCCTGCCGGATCGGTCAACCGACACTTCCAGTTTGGTGATCGCAACCTGACTGGGCTGAATCTTTTCAACGGCCCGCTCGGCCTGTTCTTGCACCGGACGGACCTCGGGTGCGATCGACTCGATCAGCGTGGCAAGGTCTTTCTCTTCAACCGCCCGGGCAAGCCTCGGCAGCAACAGCTCGACCTCCTCACGATCTGTCACCGTGATCTGGTCAAGCGTGGCTACTCCGACACCGATCACCACGGAGAGTAAGGCCGAAACAAGCCAGCCCCTCTGCGCAAAGGAACGCCAAAGCCCGAAAAACAGGCCAGCTATGGCCAGGCAGCCAATCAGCACAGGAAGGGAATCTTCGTAAGGCATCACCGCTCCAGATTACTGCCTCCGCCCCTCCCTTCACCCCTTGAGTCGCGAAGGCATCATCAGGCGGCCTGTCGGCGAGCCGGAACAATCGCGGCGAGCACAAGCAATGACGCGATCAACGCCACACCAATCCAGCCGATGTTCGCCCAGATACTCAGGCCCGCACCGACAGTTGACGCCACAATAGCCAGCAGCATGAGAAGATTGATAAGCAACCGCCAGCGACCCTGAGGCAACGCATCGCCCAGAAGCGAACGGCTGTTCATCATCAGGAAAAAGGTGACATAGGCGATCGGCAGGAGTGCCATCCCAAAATTACTTGTCGGCACCGCCAGCCAGAACTGCGCCTCACTGTCCCCCCACAGGGCCAAGAAGCCGAGGCCACCAACGATACCCGGCAGAATCGCCCCAAGTCGCTGAACCACCCGGTCTCCATCACGCCCGGTCATTTCGGTAATACAAAAGCCGTTGATCACCATGAGAATGACAATCGTGGAAATCGCCATCCCGAGCACACCAAGGCCGAACACCTTTTGGGTGATGCCGCCTTGGCCAAACAGATTTTCAAGGGCCCTCGCCAGGTCAAACGCATCCCGCTTCACCAGCATCAGGGCCAGTTTGCGGTCAGCAGCAGGCAGGGCATCAATTTTTTCGTTGATTGTGGCCTCGCTGGCGTTCTTGACTGCCTCTGGCCCGAGGTCAGCCGCGATCCGTTTCGTGAGATTACTCCGGTAGCCACCGGTAATCTCAGCAGCAGGCTGCTGCAACTGCGTCGTTTCAAACTTTCCATGGAACTGGCTGGCGGCAGCAATAACAACACAACTGGTCGCCAGGAGAAACGGAATGAAAAGCCCCGTGGAAAGGTCAAAGCAGGCGAGTCCTCGAAAGGCCCTGCCCCAGCCCTTGCGAAGCATCGAGTAGGGCAGCAGGAACGTCATATTAATGCCGACAGCTGTCGCAGCGGCAGCAATCATTCGCTCTCGCTGGGTCGCAAGAATTGTTTCCCGCCAGTATTCCGGATTACCTGAGGCATTAATAAATTCCTGCAAGCCAGTGACCGGACGCCACAAAAGACTGATGTCTGGCACAAAACCCCGGGCGATTGCTGCCCAGTCAAGCTGCCCCTTCCACGACATCGCAACGACGACGCCAAAGAAGCTGACAACCACCAGCCCCACCATCGCCTTGAGAATGCCCTCAAAAATTTTCACGCCCCGACCGGGTGAGTCATAAAACCAGACCACAACAGCCGAAATGAGAAACAACCCAAGCACACAAAGTAACTTGGCCGAGTTGCCCGCCAACGCCTCTGGGAAAAGATTTTGCTGAAGCGCAGCCGTACCGAGGGAAAACTGGGGCATCGCCCAGACAAGATTTGCCATCATCGCCGCCAGCAGCCAGCCCCAACCGAGCACTGGGCTGACATGCTGGTTAATTGCCGCAAAGGGTCGCTCACCGGTTGAGAGCGTGACGTACGCGATTGCAGAGAGCATCACGACCCCCAGAATCATCATCAGGGGTTGCAGCCAGAGAAACTCATAGCCACCAATCACACCCAGATAGAGTGATCCAGCCAGCGATCCACCGCCGAGGGTAATCGCTGACTGCAGCCACCCCGGGCCCGAGAGGCGAACATAAGTTGCCAGCGTGGCCCCGAGCCCTTTTGCCTGAGCATCCTGGAGCCGACGACGATCTGCGTCCTGTGAGCTCATAACAGCTTTTTGTCCTGGGGCATCGCCGGACTGGAAATACGACTCGACTGAAGCTGACTGGTTTTCGTTCATCAGAAGCATCTCATACGAGGAAACGACTTCACTGGCCACCACCGACCGAGGGCTCGGTAGTCTACCACCAGGAACGGCTGCTACGAGGATGCCTCAACCCAGATGGTCGCAGAAATCAGCCGGGATGTCTTTTTCTTTCCGGCAGATGACCGCGAAATAGAACAGGGGTTTCCCCTCGATGGAATAGCGGTGCACGTACCGTTCAACATGATGAAGGCTGATGTACTCGCTGAAAATCAGCTCCCGAATCAACCGGGAAAAGCCGCTTGTGTCACTCCGTTCAAGAAAGGTTTCCTTGATGTTGAATGCCAGCCAGCCATCCGTCTGCAGGAGGTTGACCCCCTGAAGAAACGCTGGCACTGGAATGTCACCAAAGCCAAGTGCGGCAACACAGGTGAGGGCGTTAAAGCCCCAGTTCACCAACTCCTCATGCTCAGCAGTGGAGAGGTTGGTGAAGTCGCAGATCAGGTAATCGTCATAGATGTGCGGTCGATCACGGAAAGCAGCGTCCCGTGCTTCATCAACAATATCGACACCAACCAAACGGGCGACACCATGCTTTTTGAGCTCCTCGCCCATGATGCCATTGCCTGCGCCCAGATCGAGCACCCGCATTTCGGCTAGGTTGTCGCGCTCATGCTCAGCGGTGTAGTGCAGGGCATCGGTCACCTTGCGCGGAGAATCACACTTCAAACGCTCGTAGAACAACTGCTCGTAGAGGCCTGGCTCACTATAAATAGCGGCATAGTCGTGGAACCGAATCCTGCGTCGCTCATCGCTTTGGTGATCGTTGACCAGGAAAAAGTAGGCCTCATCCTGATCGAGTTTGGTGGTGTCAACGGAGGGGAATTGAATGCGATGGCGTTTCGAAAGAATCATCCTTTAACCAGAGAGGTGAGAGTCACACGGTTGGCTCGGCAGAATCGAGCGAGAGAAATGAGAGTCTATTCGATCTGCAAACGAAGTTCGACCCCGGAAACTGAAAGAACTGAAAAATGATTTCTCCATGGTTGACACCCACGGTTATCGCTTTGTCCGCAGGCCCGCGTCCCGATCAAGCTAGGCGGCTCTAGCAACAACGGTGATCAGGCACACGACGGCTGGCGAGGCATGCATGTGCATCATCCGACAGAGCCGCGTCAGGAAACCCCTCCGCCAAGAAGGCCGGTACTGAGATTTTGAAGCATCGCCCCCACGACACCTTGTTTTCTCCACCTTTTTTCTAATTGACATGTCGAAACATTCCGATATATACTTATAACGTCGCACGAGGCACAGAAAACTCATGGCAACTGCCGCGAAAACAAGACTGACCGATCTGACCGCCCTTTCGGAGGCAGCGGAGTGCCTTAAAACCTTGGCGCATCCGCACCGGCTGCGGATGGTGCAGATGCTTCTCAGGGGCCGCTTCACTGTCGGCGAATTGGCCGAAGCCTGCGAGATTCCAAGCCACATGGCATCAGAACACCTACGACTCATGCAGCGGTGCGGTTTCCTCACCCCCAACAAACAAGGCCGCTGCACCTACTACGAGATTGCTGAGCCACACCTGAAAAACATCATGAAATGCGTCGAGTCACGATTCGGCTGTGGCTAGCAGATTCGTCACCAGTTCACAGCAGGCTGGCTTCATCCTGAAGGCAGCCTGCCAACTCGGCACACACCACAAAAAACACTTCAACCATTTCCCACCGTTGTCTCTCTCAAAAGGATTCTCTCATGGTCACAACTATCTCGCCCCAGAACCTCGCCGACCTTCTCCGCGAGAAAAACCCGCTCCGGCTCGTCGATGTTCGCACCCCGGCTGAATTTGGAGAAGTTCATGTTGAAACCGCGACCAACGTGCCGCTGGACCGCCTTGACCCTGCTACCGTCGGAAACCTGGTTGCCGGCGAGGGACCGCTCTACTTCATCTGCCGTTCGGGTGGCCGCAGTGGAAAAGCGTGCGAGAAGATGATGGCCGCAGGGCATGCAAACGTCATCAGCGTCGATGGTGGCACCGCCGCCTGCGAAACGGCCGGCCTGCCAGTCATCCGTGGTCGGAAAGCGATGTCGCTGGAGCGACAGGTACGAATCGCCGCAGGCGCATTGGTCTTTGCTGGCGTGATGCTTGCCGCCTTCGGGGGCACGGAAACACTACGCCTGGCTGGTCTGGGTATCGCGGGCTTTGTCGGGGCCGGGCTGGTCTTTGCCGGCGTGACAGATACTTGCGGCATGGCCATGATCATTGCCCGAATGCCCTGGAACCAGGCCTGTGGATCGGCAGCCAGCTGCTCTCGCATGGCCCTCCTGGCAGCCATGCTTGCCACGTCGGCTCTGCCGACGATGGCCGCCGAGCACACCACCGACTCACTTGCGACTGTCCAGCAGTCAGTCGCTGATCAAAAGGCCGTTCTGATTGACGTCCGCGAACCCGACGAGTGGGCTGCGGGCCATCTTTCCGCTGCCCAACTGGTGCCTTTGAGCCAACTGAAGGCGGGCATGGCCCCCGATGAGTTGGCCCGCCTGGTTCCTCGCGGCAAGGTGATCTATTGCCACTGCCGCTCCGGCGGCCGCTGTCTGAACGCTGCCGACATTCTAAGCCGGCATGGCTACGACGTTCGGCCTCTGGCAGCGGGTTACTCCGACCTCGTGCAGGCAGGCTTTCCCAAGGCCACCAGCCGCTGAGGTTTTCCTTCGCACATCAACAAGCTTTCTCCTTTCATCCGTCTGCCAAGCCCTCTACCACAAAGCCAACACCTATGAAGATACAGCAGTACTACCTCGCCTGCCTTTCGCACGCGTCATACATGATCACGGACGAAAAAACAAAAACTGCCGTCGTGGTCGATCCCCAACGGGACATCGATCAATACCTCACGGATGCGGCAGCCGGTGGCTATGCCATCAAACACGTCTTCCTCACCCACTTTCATGCCGACTTCATTTCTGGGCATATCGAATTACGTGACAAAGTCGGGGCGACCATTCATCTGGGCCGCCGAGCCGAGGCTGAGTTCACCTGCGAAAAGATGGGAGATGGAGACCAGATTGAATTTGGTGATGTCCGGCTTGAAATTCTTGAAACGCCCGGTCATACGCCCGAGGGCATCTCGATTCTGGTGTACGACCTGGCCGCAAACTCAGGCGAGCCATTTGCGATTCTCACCGGCGACACCCTCTTTATCGGCGACGTTGGCCGCCCTGACCTGCTTGCAAGTGTCGGTGTCACGGCTGATGAACTGGCCGACATGCTCTACGAAAGCATCACCCAAAAAATCATGCCGCTGCCTGACGCCACGCTTGTCTACCCAGCCCATGGCGCAGGCAGCATGTGCGGAAAAAACCTGTCCAATGAAACCGTTTCGACCATCGGCGAGCAGAAAAAATTCAATTACGCCCTCCAACCAATGAGTCGTGAAGAGTTCAAAAGTCTCGTAACCGCCGACCAGCCCGAGGCGCCTGACTATTTTGTGCACGATGCCATTCTCAATCGGCAAGAGCGAAAATCACTCGAAGCCGCCATGAAAGAAAACCTGAAGGCACTCAGCCTCGATGACGTTCTGGCTCGGGCAGAAAAAGGGGATCAGCTCCTTGATGTTCGCGATGCCATTGACTTCCAGGGCAGCCACCTCAGAGGCACGCTCAACATCGCCCTCTCCGGCAAATACGCCACCTGGTGTGGCTCGATGCTGTCTCATGACCGGCCAATCATTGTGATCGCAGAAGACGACGGCGATGAAGAAGAGGCCGTAATGCGACTCGGGCGAATCGGCTTTGACAATGTGGCCGGCTATCTTTCCGGCGGGATGAATGCCCTCAATCACCACGATGATCTGCTGGAAAAAACTGAGCGGATCACCGGTCGAGCCTTGGCCGACTGGCTGGCAGGCGACCGACCAGAAAGTGGGCCCGCGCCACTCATCCTCGACGTTCGCTCACCTGCTGAATATGCGGGAGGACACATTGCCGGAAGCCAGAACCTGCCACTGCCCCAACTTGATGATGAACTGGCCAGCATTCCCAAAGATCGCGCCGTCGTTGTTCATTGTGAAGGTGGGTACCGCTCTGCGATTGCTGCCAGCCTGCTGCAAAAACATGGCCGCGAGGAAGTCTATGACTTAATCGGTGGCTTCAAAGCCTGGCTGGCAGCCAAACTGCCGTCTGCCGAACCAGCTCGTCAAGAGAGCTAAGGGGGTTGCAAACTTGCTTCCGCTTGCAGAGTTACCCGCCAGACTCGATACCGTCGTACCAGCCATGATTTCTGGAGGCCTCGTCGGCCTCTCCATGGGACTCACCGGGGGGGGCGGTGCCATCCTGGCAGTGCCGCTGCTTGTCTACTGGTTGGGCGTCGAGCCCCAACTGGCAGTGGCGATTTCTCTGGCAACCGTTGCCGGCACAGCAATCATTGGCACGATCGAGCGAACCCGACTCGGGCAGGTTGAATTTCCAACCGGGCTGCTATTTGCTGCTGCCGGCATGCTGACCGCCCCACTGGGAAGTTGGCTGGGAAAGGGGCTTCCGCCTCAGGTCTTGCTGGGCTCGTTCGCTGGATTGATGCTGGTGATTGCCGCACGGATGTGGTGGCACGCCGATCATGCCATTCCACCACCAGCGGAGGCCTGCGGCCCGGACGAAGGCCCCTCCTGTTCCCGTGACCCAGAGGGCAGGCTGCGGCTGACCAGTCGCTGTGCCATGCTTCTGGCGACCATTGGTTTGACCGTCGGGCTGCTCTCCGGACTGTTCGGGGTCGGCGGCGGCTTCCTAATCGTGCCGGCCCTGGTCTCGTTCGCCTCGATGGGCATGGCCCGGGCGGTCGGCACCTCACTGCTGGTGATGTCTTTGGTCGGCATCGCTGGTGTGGCTGGCCATCTCTGGCAGGGGCAGGACGTCCCTCCCGAGGTGATGCAACTCACTGTCTTGTTCATCGCAGGCAGCGTGCCGGGGTTATTGGCGGGGTCGCAGCTGGGCCGCCGGCTTTCCCGGCCGCTCCTTTCACGGCTATTTGCCGGCATGATCCTGGCCGTTGCAATCTTCGTTATCAGTCAGTCGTTCATCAGCTGATTTCTGAGGACCGTATCGCATGGTGGTGGAATCATGGCAGCCACTCACCTGCTCGCTACCGAAACAGACTCACAACGTCGTCAGTTGTTTTTGTCGGTCTTTGCAGCCGCTGCCTTTTCCTCTGGAAAGGAGACGGTGCCGTCGTAACCAATTACAACCATTTTGAGTTCCATCTGTTTCAGCAGCTTGATTCTTTCTTCCTTGGTCGGAGCGGTCTTTATTGCCGCCGGGACTCGGCTGACCATCACACCCCAATCAGGTGAATCCCAGCCCCCCTTCACCATTGCTGCCAGAAAGTACTCGTCGTCGTCTTTATCCCAGCCATACTTTTTGTTCACGGCGGCATAGGCGAGTTCTGGGATGCCAACTTGCTTGGCAATTTCTGAATAGAACGTGTCTGGATCGCCGTACTCTTCAAGCCGCTTCACGCCCTTGATATCAACGCCATAAAGCTTCTCGAAAAATTCGATTTTCGTATTACCAGGTACTGGCTCAACCGCAGCAGCAGAAAGACAACCCAAAAAGACAAGGCACGCAAGTGAGTCAAGAAATCGCATGAATTCAACTTTCTAGGCGAGAGCGTGACCTGCTGACTACGGAACGAACCCCGTGTTCTCGGCCGCATCTTTATAGTACGGGAGAACCGCACCACTCGACAAAAGCAGCGACGTGTTCGAGCAGCAGCGTCTGTGCCTGACACGCCGAGGTGGCGGGGTAAAGACAGCGGTGTCGCCGACTTCCTGCTACCTCTTAAGAGGCTTTCTCGCACCCCATCAGTGCGACACAGGAAACAGCTTCCTGATATCCTTGGTTTGCCAAAAAGGTTTTGACGTGAGGAATCTTCATGCAGCTTGCTCTTCAGGGTGCCAACCAACTTCT